>JGI12109J20283_11250198_pt1 | contig 24661 bp, 23 predicted proteins | sample ElkSlonscriptome_12_FD_20283 | JGI IMG/M metagenome (IMG submission 20283)
GCGGCTTCAGCGTCGCCGGGAAAAGCGCATCAATGTCGAAGGGGGGCTTGGCCATGTCCCCAGCGAATCATGAAACCAGATTCGCGCGCAACCAATTATGAGTCCCGCTGCCCGGACTTTTGCCCCGGTTACCGAAGCTGCCGTCAAGCCATTGAAAACCCGAGATGATCCCGGCCGACATCAGATCGGTCCTGTACTGGAGCAGACCGTTCAAGATGGTTTTTCGTTCCACGGACGTGCAGAACCTTTCCGCCACCTCCGTCATCTGGGCCGGATAGGGCGACATGTTGGCCGGTATCGTTGGGTCACTCCCTGTAAAGGGTGGCAGAACCTCGGACATATCGAACTGCGGTAGCATTCAGCGCGCCCTTGAATCGAACTTTTTCAAGATCATAGGCCGGTCATGTTTACCATTCGTTACTCGCACGCCGCCTAGGGCCAGACTCAGTTGACGGCACCCAGGTGTTGAGTGGCACGAATGCGGCATCCGAAGCACTCGAGTCTTGGCCCCGCCCTCCGACCCCTCATGCTACACTCCCGCCGGTGTTTCCCGACAAAAGGGCGCCCCCGAGACCCGTGGCTTGGTTCCTGCACCACAACCCGACGCGCCGCGCGGCAGTGTGCGCCGTGCGCCGGCGTCGGCGAAAATGTACGATTTAACTCAACGGTCTACGCAACGCTGCCGTCGGCCCGACCCTGCCCTCTCCCGGTCGCGGCGGCACAACGCCCGCGCAAACCCGGCCGTTTCGCCCACGCTTGCCCCCGACTCGCCCGTGATATACGGTGAGCCCTGCCCGGGGATGCGCGGGAGAGTAGGCCCGTCCCGGGCCTCGATACCGCCATAGTGTGGCGCCAGACTGTGCCAATCGGCCGCCGCAGGTGGCCCCGACCGCAATCAGACAGAGGCAGCAAGCACGAGCCGGCCATGCGCCTGAAGCGACCCGCCATCCAGCCCCGTTCCCGGCATGCCGCGTCGGCCTGCGCGGGCGTTCTGCTGGCCGCCGCCATTGGCGCGCCGGTGCAGGCGCAGGCGCAGGCGCAAACGTCCTCGCCCAGCGTCGTCGTCAACCCCGCCTTCGCCGGCCCGCAGGCACCGGCCGTCGGCTCCACCGGCGTTCCGGGATACGGCGGTGCCTATGGCGCCAACCAACCGCCCGCCGGCGCCGAGCCGCCGCCGGTGGGTGCCCCCTTGCAGTTGCCGCCCCGGGGGATGCCAAGGTCGCGCCTGACGCTGCCACCAGGCGTGCCGGAACCGATCATCTCCGCCCCGGCGGCCCGGGATCCGGCGCCGCTGGTGCGCCGGCCGGCCACCGCCGCCCGGCCCGAGCCGGCCCCTGAACCAACCCGTGAACCAACTCCTGAGCCAACCCCGGACCCGGCCCCGCAGGCGGCCGCCAAGCCGTCGCCGCCGCCGGCACCGCGCGCGCCCGAGCCGGCCGAGGCGCCGCCGCCGCCACCTGTGCCCGAGACGGTGGCCACGACGCCCCCAGAGCCGGAGCCGCGACCCGAGCCCGAGCCCGAGCCGGCCCCTCAATCGGCGGAGGCCCCGCCCGAACCGGAGTCCGAACCGACGCCGGGCCCCGTTGATATCACCCCGGCGGACAGCGGCCCGCCGCCGCCGGCCTCCGTCACCATGACCAAGCCGGAGGCGCCGCCGCGCTCCGTCGTCCGGGCGCCCGGGGCGGAACCCGTCCGCACCCGCCTGATGGCCGGCACGACACGGCTGACCTCGGACGCCTCGGGTCGCGTCGGTCCCGCGCCGCCGCCGTTGGCCGTGACCGGCTCGCCCATGACCCGGCCGCCGGCCTCGCCGCCGCCAGCACCAACCGCGCCCGCCGCGCCCCCGCCGGATACCGCCGAACCGCCGGAGCCGCCTCCGGCCGAACCGGCCACGGCCCAGTTGCCCGAGTCCGTGGGCGACCCCACGGACGACGAGCCCGCCGCCGACACCGCGCCACCGCAACAGACGGCCTCCCGCCCGGCGGAGCCGGCCAGAACCGGCGCCGTCACCCCGGCCGGCGGCACCGTCAGCCTGCTGTTCGACGGCGACCGCACCGACCTGCCGGACTCGGCGCGCCCCACCCTGGACCGCGTGGTGGCGGTGCTGGACGGCAACCCGGCCGCGCGGGCCACCGTGCGCGCCTATGCCGACGGCGGCGGCGACGCCAACCAGGCGCGCCGCACCTCGCTGTCCCGCGCGCTGTCAGTGCGGGCCTATCTGATCGACCAGGGCGTGGCCAGCGCCCGCATTGACGTCCGTGCCCTCGGCGATCAGGCCGGGGACAACCGCAAGGATCGCGTCGATGTGGTCACCGCCGAGCGCTAAGGCGGATCGCGCCACATCGGACTCGCGCCGCGATTTCGATCTGGCGCGTGAACCCGCTCAAAACACGAAGAGCCGCACCGTGGAGCCCCGCCGATGACCCAGCCCCGTCGCTTCCTGACGCGGATGGTGCTGTTCGTCGCCATGGTGGGCGTGGTCGCCGCCGTGCTGTTCCCGCCGCTGTTGTCCGCCTTCATGGCCAACCCGGCCCTGAACGGTCTGATCCTGTTCGTGGTGCTGTTCGGCATCGGCCTGAACTTCCGCCTGGTGCTGCGGCTCGGCCCGGAGGTGGCATGGGTCGAGCGCTTCCGCGCCGGCGAGGTCGGCCTGACCTCGGAGCGGCCGCCACCGCTGCTCAGCGCCATGGCGCAGATGCTGACCGAGCACAAGGAGAAGTCGTACGGGCGCGGCCGGTTCTCGATCTCGGTCCCGGCCATGCGCTCGCTGATGGACGGGCTGGCCTCGCGCCTGGACGAGGCCCGCGATCTGGCCCGCTATTTCATCGGCCTGGCCATCTTTCTCGGCCTGCTGGGCACGTTCTGGGGCCTGCTGGAGACGGTCAGTTCCATCGGCGATGTCATCCGCGACCTGACCATCGCCGGCGATAATGCCGAGGCAGTGTTCGACGACCTCAAGAGCGGCCTGGAAGCCCCCCTGTCGGGCATGGGCACGGCCTTTTCGTCGTCGCTGCTGGGGCTGGCCGGGTCGCTGATCCTGGGCTTTCTCGATCTTCAGTCCAGCCGCGCCCAGAACGCCTTTCTCAACGACCTGGAGGAATGGCTGTCGGGCCTGACGCGCCTGTCGTCCGGCGGCGGCCTGGGCGAGGGCGAGGGCGGCGGCTCGGTGCCGGCCTACATCCAGGCGCTGCTGGAGCAGACCGCCGACAGCCTGGACGACCTGCAACGCACCATCGCCCAGGGCGAGGAAAGCCGGCTGGCCACGCAAACGCAGATGCGGCATTTGGTGGAAACGCTGACGACCCTGACGGACCAGATGCGCACCGAACAGGCCGTCCTGCTGCGTTTGGCCGAAAGCCACGCCGATCTGCGCCCGCTCATGCAGCAATTGGTCGCCGCCACCGAACACCGCGCCGAGGAAGGCCTGGACGAGGCCACGCGCGGCCACATCCGCAACACCGACGCCGCCGTGACCTACATCGCCAACGAGATGGCCGCCAACCGCGAGCAGACGGTCAAGGAACTGCGCGCCGAGATCAAGCTGCTGGCGCGCACCATCGCCGCCACGGCCGGGGTGCCGGACCAACAGCGCCCGGGGTGATTGTTTGGCCGGGCCGGACCCGGAACAGCTGAACGGAGTCTCATGGGCAGCCTCAGCCGCCGTCGCGCCAGTCAGAGCCTGGATATCTGGCCCGGATTCGTCGATGTCCTGGCCACGCTGCTGATCATCGTCATCTTCGTGCTGATGGTCTTCGTGCTGGCCCAGTTCTTCCTCGGCCAGGCGTTGAGCGGGCGCGACGCGGCGTTGGCGCGGCTGAACGATACAGTCGGGGAACTCGAGGATCTGCTGGCCATCGAACGCCAAGCCAACGCTGGCCTGCGCGCCGACGTGGCGCAGTTGTCCCAGGACCTGCAGGCCGCCAACGCGCGCTGGGAATCCCTGATCGGAACCGCCCGCGAGGGCGAGGCCGCGCAACAGGAACTGGCCGAGATGCTGGGGCTGGTCGAGCGCCAGCGCCAGGAGATCGCCAGCCTGGAGACCGACCGCCGCTCGCTCAACGAGCGGCTGGAGGCGGCCTTGGGTCAGGTGTCGGAGCAGGAGGCGGCCCTCACCCGCCGCGCCGACCGGGTGGCGGCGCTGGAGGCCGATCTGGCCGCGCGCGAGTCGACCATCGAGGACCTGGAGGCACGGCGCGAGGCTCTGCGCGAGGACATCGCTCGCCTGGAAGCGCTCAATGAAAGCCTGTCGGCGGACCTGGAAGGCGCCTACGCCACCATCGCGGCCGACAAGGAGACCATCGAGACGCGGCTGGCCGATCTGGCGCGGCTGGAGGCCCAGGTGGCCGAACTGCGCAAGACTCGCGATGCGTTGCAGGCGGAACTGGAGGCCGCCAACCAGACCATCCGGGCCGACAAGGAAACCATCGAGGTCAAGCTCGCCCAACTCGCGCGCCTGCGCCAGGACCTGGAGGCGCTGAGCGCCCTGCGCGATGAGCTGGAGGACCGTATCCGCACGCTCGACAGCCGGCTGGCCGAGACCGAGGGCGACTTGGCGGAGACCGAAGGGGCGCTGGAGGAGGAGAAGGCCATCTCCGAGCAGGCGCGCGCCCAGGCGGCCATGCTGAACGCCCAGTTGAAGCGCGTGCGGGCCGAACTGGCGCGCCTGGGCGATCTGCTCGACGCTCAGGAGGCCGAGAACGAGGCCCAACGGGTGCAGATCGCCAACCTGGGCGACCGCCTCAACGCCGCCCTGGCCACCAAGGTGCAGGAACTGCAACGCTACCGGTCCGAGTTCTTCGGCCGTCTGCGCGAGGTGCTGGGCAACCGCGAGGGCATCCGCGTCGAGGGCGACCGCTTCGTGTTTCAGTCGGAGGTGCTGTTCGACGTCGGCGAGGCCACCCTGGGGCCGGCCGGCCGCGACGACCTGGCCGACCTGGCCGACACGCTGATGAGCGTGGCACAGGAATTCCCGTCCGATATCGACTGGATCCTGCGCGTCGACGGCCACACCGACAAGCGGCCGATCAACACCTTCCGCTTCGCCAACAACTGGGAACTGTCGGCGGCCCGCGCCATCTCGGTGGTGCGGTTCCTCATCGACCAGGGCGTGCCGCCGCAGCGGCTGGCCGCCGCCGGCTTCGGCCCGCACCGACCGGTGGCCGAGGGCGACACCGAACAGGCCTACGCCCGCAACCGCCGCATCGAACTGAAGCTGGACCAGCGGTAGGGACAGCGGCGGCCCCACGGTGCTTCCCTCCCCCGCCCGCCGGTGGCATGGTGCCGCCGCCATGTTCCTGCTGTTCGATTACGCCGCGACCGATGTCTTTGACCCGCTGGTGCTGCTGCTCGGCGCGCTGGTGCTGGACGCCTATCTGGGCGAGTTCGGCCCGGTTTTCCGCGTGCTGCCGCACCCGGTGGTCATCATGGGCCACTGGATCGGCGAGGCTGACGGGCGCCTGAACCGCCCGGAGCGCGGCGCATTCGACCGCCGAATGCGCGGAGTCGTGGTTGCCCTGGGCCTGACCGCCGCCGCCGCCCTGTTCGGTGTGCTGATCCAATGGCTGTCCACCACCGCCCTGGCCGGGTGGGTCGTGGAACTGGTCCTCGTGGCCGTGCTGCTGGCGCAGAAGAGCCTGCACGACCACGTCCGCGACGTGGCCCGGGCGCTGGAGACGGGTGGCGTGCAGGCGGGCCGCAAGGTCATCCGCCACCTGGTGGGGCGCGATCCGGAGCGCCTGGACGCCGGCGGCATCGGCCGCGCCGCCGTGGAATCGCTGGCCGAGAACTTCTCCGACGGCGTGGTGGCGCCGGTGTTCTGGTATGTGGTCTTCGGCCTGCCCGGCCTGCTAGCCTACAAGATGATCAACACCCTCGATTCCATGGTCGGCCACCGTACCGAGCGCCACCGGGAGTTCGGCTGGGCCTCGGCGCGTCTGGATGACGCCTGGAACTGGCTGCCGGCGCGTCTGTCAGGACTGTTGATTGTGGCCGCCGCCGCAACCCTGCCCCGAGCCGACTGGCGCCAGTCCTGGCGCATTCTGCGCCGCGACGCGCGCCGTCACCGCTCGCCCAACGCCGGCTGGCCAGAGGCGGCGACGGCCGGCGCGCTCGGGCTGGCGCTGTCGGGGCCGCGCCAGTACCACGGCCGGGCCACCGACGAACCCTGGGTCGGCGACGGCCGGGTGCGCGTCACGCCGAAGGACATCCGCCGCGCCCTGCGCCTGTACGTGCGGGCGTGCTTTCTCAATGGCGCGCTCGTGGCGGTCGTATTACTGGGCAAGATCGCCCTGGTGGGGACCGGATAGTCATGCCCGTCCCTGACTCATCGGGACCGGACCGGATCATACCGCGCGACGATAGGAATGAAACCGGCCGACAAATGAAGTCAGTTCATTCGTCAGCCGGTGTCAGGCGGCTTGGCCCGCGCGTCCGGGGACGCGCCCGCGCATGATGTCGAAAATGCCCATCACCGCATAGGCCAGAATCGTGGTGCCGACCAGCCCCATGCCCCAGATGATGCCGATCAACAGCCAGTCGACCGGTCCGCCGGCGTCGGTGAAGCCGGACAAGGTGACGTAGGCCATCAGGGCCAAGGCGCCGAACCCGCCGAAGACGCCCAGGATCTCGGCACGCAACAGGCGGCGGCTGTGAATCGTGCCGTCGCGCATGATCACATAGACGAAACCGGCCAGGCCGAGCACGGCCAGCGCCACCAGCAGCCACAGGATGCTGCCCATCATTTCCAGAAATACAGAGATGTAGACGGCAAAATCAAACCCGGCCATGTGTCAGTCCTCCCCGTGGTCTCACGCCTCGCCGCGCAGCATGGCGATGTAGGTGGGCTTCAGGGCGATGGTCTTCATCACCCAGGTGATCCACAGTTCCTCCAGAGGCGCGATGACCCCGGGGAACGAGGGCGTCAGGTTGTTCTTGTAGTCAAACTCGATCAGCATGGCGCGGCCCATCTGCGTGATCAACGGACAGGACGTGTACCCGTCGTAATAGGCATCGCTGTCGGCGTCGGCGATGGCGGCCACCAGGTGATCGGCGGCCACGGGGACCTGCCACTTGACGCTGGCCGCGGTCTTGCCCTTGGGCACGCCGGCGACGTCGCCGACGGCGAAGACCTCGGGATAGCGCGGATGGCGCATGGTGTGCTTGTCCACCTCGACCCAGCCGTCGCGCGCCCAGGCGGAGTCGTCCTGCCAGGGCAGCGGGCTGTCACGCACGACCTTCGCCGCGCGCATGGGCGGGATGACGTTGACGAAGTCGTACTTGATCTTCTCGACGCCGTTCGGGGTGTCGAAGTGGACCTCCTTGCTGCCCAGGTCGATGCCGGTCATGACGTGGCTGTAGCGCACGTCAAAGCCGCGATCGTCGAACAGCATCCGCACCTTCTCGTGCACGATGGGCACGCTGAACAGGTTGTCGGTGTGCGCCGCGTAGATGATGTGGCCCTTGTCGCGCGACCCGTTCTGGCGCATCCGATCGTCGGTCAGGAAGGTGTACTTCAGCGGCGCGCCGGCGCACTTCATTTCGGTGGCCGGGCGCTGGAACACGGCGGTGCCGCCGGTCTCGACGAAACGAGACATCTCGCGCCACGTGGCGTAGGCGGCTTCCGGCCCCATGTAGTGGCTGCCCAGGCCTTCCTGGCCGATGCGGGCGGTCTCCATGCCCTCCAGGGCGTCATAGTCCAGGTGGATGCCGGCGGCGACGACGAGGTAATCGTAGGCCACCTCCTGGCCGCTATCCGTCACGACTTTCTTGGCGTCGGGGTCGATCTCCTCGGCGGCCTCCTGGATCCAGTCCACGCCCGGCGCGACGTATTGCTCGGTGCGCGAGATCGGGTACTCCTGCGCCTTCAGGCCGGCGGCGACCAGGGTGTAGCCCGGTTGGTACAGGTGGCGTTTGCGGGCGTCGATCAGGGTGATCTTGGCGCCGTCCAGTCGGTCCGCCAGGCGCGAGGCCATGGACAGGCCGGCCGCCCCGGCGCCGACAATGGCGATACGGGCGTTGCTCTGGACCCGGCCGGGGGCCTGGGCCCGCGCCGGGATCGCGCCGAGGCCGGCGGTGCCGGCCAGAACCGATCCGGCGGCGCCGAGCTTGAGCAGGGTGCGGCGGTCGAGGCCCGCCGGTCCCGGCGGACTGGTCTTCAACGGTTCCATGGGCAGCTGTCCTCCCTTTGGATGCATTCTTGTTTGGTGCCGGCGGCGCGCCGTGGCGCACCCGGGTGCATCCGCCATTTATATATATAAGTACTTGCTAATGCAAATGCCGTTTTCGTGGCGCGCCCCCGATACGCGCCTGACCTCCTGGTTGGTTTCCAGGGGCAGAACCGATTCCGGGGGGCCGGGTGCCGGCGTCAGCGGTGAGGCGGCCTAAATGGCGTCGAGATGCTGGGTGCGGTCGCGGCATTGCTGCAGGATGGGCAGGTCGACCGCGCGCAGGGCGTCGCGCAGACGCTGGAACGTGGCACGAACGTCGGTGACCTCCACCGTGCCGAGCAGACGCTCGTACCGCTCCGCCGTCGTCGCCGCCACCGTGCGCGCGGTCCGGCAGGCGTCGGCCACGTCGGCGGGTTTGGCGACCCGGCCGCGCCAGTCGTTCGCCGGCGGTTCCAGGCCGTGGCGTTCGAACAGCCGCAGTAACTCGTCTGTGTTGCGACGCGACAGCTCCACCACTTCGACGAACGGCTCCACCGGGCCGAACGCCGCGATCGCCGACTCGTATATCGCTTCCGCCCGGTATTCCGCGTCAAGGGCCTCCGCGAGAGCCGCGCGCACCGTCTCCAGCATCACCGAATCTCCTGGATTTCGCGAGGCGTCCAGTATCCATGATGCACGGACGGGTGTAATTGTCGAAACGCAAAGGGTGGCAAAGGCGGGTGAGCGGCCGGGCTCACTCGCCGATGTTCAGCAGCAGGCCGCGCACCCGCGCCACGCGGAACACATGCAGGAAGAACAGCGTGGCCAAGCCCAGGTACAGCCCGTTCAGGCCCACGGCGGCGGCCAGATGGCCCCAGTGCACCGTCCCCTCGAACAGCACCTGGCGCATCCCCTCGAACACGTGCGCCGGCGGGAAGCTGTAGCCGATCGCCTGCAGCCACCCCGGCAGCACGTCCATGGGGTAGTAGATGCCGCTGATGGGCCAGAAGGCGAAGATCAGGATCCACGGCAGGCTTTCCGCCCCCAGCCCCAGGCGCAGCACCAGGGCGCTCACAAGGAGACCGATGACCCAGCCCATGGCCAGCATGTTGATGAAGAACGCCAGCAGCGGCAGCCCCATGTCATAGATGTTGTAGGCATAGAACAGGTACGCCAGCGCTGTCGCCGGCAGGATGCCGATCAGGGTGCGGATGACGCTCATGGCCATCAGCGCGGCCACCAGTTCCAGCGGGCGCAGCGGGCTGACGAACAGGTGGCCCAGATTGCGGGCCCACATCTCTTCCATGAACGACAGGCACAGTCCCAGGTTGCCCCGAAACATGACATCCCACAGCAGCACGGCGGCGATGAAGATGCCGGCCGCCTGGGCGATCAGGCTCGACTCCGACGCCAGGAACTGGGTGATGAAGCCCCAGGTGACCATTTGCATGATCGGCCAGTAGGTCAGTTCCAGCAGGCGCGGGATGGAGCCGCGCATCAGAAACCAGTGCCGCAGCATCAGGGCATAGACCCGCCGGGGCGAGAAATGCCGGGCGGCGTGGCTCTCGCGTGCGTCGAGCGCGCCGGCCGACGCGGCGTCGTCACGGGCTGTCATCGGCCACCTTGCGCAGCACGAAAAAGACGTAGCCGAAGCTGTCGCCGAATCGCCGCCAGATGTCGATTTCGTGATCGTTGCCGTCCAGCACCTGCGTCAGGGCCGGCCCGGCCCCGTCGCGCAGGGCGGCGCTACGCGCCTCCAGCGGTGCGTAGTACTCGTCCCACCACGCCTGTTTCGGCAGCGTGTGCGTGCCCAGCACCTCGTACCCTTCGGCCGCCGCCTGGATGCATTTTTCCTCGACCGTGCGCATCTCGGCGCCTTCCTCGTCCCAGAAGGCGCGGACCTCGTCCGGCGGATCGTCGGTCAGCCACACCACGTCGCTGGCCACCAACAGGCCGCCCGGCACCAACAGCGGCCGCCACATCCTCAGGCCGTCGACGAAGCCCGGAATGTAAATGCAGCCCTCGGCCCAGATCAGGGCCACGCCGTCGGGCTCGTCGGCCAGGTTGAAAAAGGACTGCTGGCGCGTCTCGACCAGGGTGGACAGCCCGGCGTGGTCGGCGGCCATGGCCAGCCGCTCCAGATAGGGCCGGTGCGTGTCGATGGCGATGACGGAGTGCTTGAGCGTGCGCGCCAGCACGAGCGTCTGGCGCCCGGGGCCGCATCCCAGGTCGAGGATGGCGCCCGCCGGCAGCGGCGGCAGGCCGCGCGCAACCTGCTCCGTCATGGCGTCGCTGCCGGGTCCCTCGCGGGGCAGGTCGTGATGCAGGGTGAAAAAGGCGTCCCAGTCGATGGTGCAGTCGGCCACGGTCGTGGTCCCACGCGGTTGCGGCTGCCCCGAACTGTGCCACGTTCGGCGGCGCTTCGCATCCCTAGAAGCTGGATGGTGATCATGCACCGAGCGAGGTTGACCGGGCGCCGACGCGCCCTATCCTGAGGGGGCGTCAGATGGCTGGATGGCCGCCCTGGCCACGGCGACGTGGTTGGGGAGGAAAGTCCGGGCTCCACGGGAACACGGTGCCGGATAACGTCCGGCGGGGGCGACCCTAGGGAAAGTGCCACAGAAAGCAAACCGCCCGTCCCTGCGCCTTTCGGGGCGGGCCGGCGGGCAAGGGTGAAAGGGTGCGGCAAGAGCGCACCGCTCCCCCGGCGACGGGGGAGGCATGGTAAACCCCACCGGGAGCAAGACGGAGTAGGAGCGGCCGGCCCAGCTCTTCACGGAGTGGGGGCAGGCGGGTTTCCGCGCCGCCGCTCGGGTATGTCGCGCGAGGCGTCCGGCGACGGGCGTCCCAGATGAATGGCCATCCATCGCGCTTCGGAGCGATCCGGGGCGCGGGGACAGAACCCGGCTTACAGGCCATCTGACGCTAGACTTCATGGGGACGGCCGGCATGGGTTTTTTGGCACTTGTGTTCGTGTCCATGCTGTGGGGCTCGTCCTTTCTGATCATCAAGATCGTCGCCGGAACGTTCGATCCGCTGACCATCGCCGCCGGACGGCTCGCCGTGGCGGCGGTCTGCATGATGGCGGTGGCCGCGGCCGTCGGTGCCCAGCTGCCCCGGGACCTGGGCACGTGGCTTTGGCTGCTCGTCCTGGCGGCCGTGGGGCAGATGGCGCCGTTCTTCCTGCTCGGCATGAGCGGTCACCTGACCAGCAGCGTCAACATGGCGACGATGATGGCCGCGTCACCGCTGTGTACGCTTTTTCTGGGGATGCTGTTCCCGTCGCTGCGGGAGCCACGCGGCCTTCGCACCTGGCTCGGCATTCTGGTGGGTCTGGGCGGCGTGCTCCTGGTCCTCGGCGTTCCCGCGAGCGACGGCGCCGGCTGGACGGACTGGGCCGGCAAGGGCCTGGCCGGGCTCGCCGCCGCCGGCTACGCCCTGGGCGCTTTGATCTCGCGGCGGCTCGCGGGCCGGGTCGGGCTGACCGCGACGGTGGCCATGACCCTGACGATATCGGCCGGCGTGCTGGGGGTGGTGTGGGGGATCACCGAGGCGCCCGGGATGCTCGGGTCCGGCCCGCCCGAGGCCGGGCCACTTGCGGCTCTGGTGCTTCTTGGGGCCACCAACACGGCCCTGGCGTACGTCGTGTACTATTGGCTGGTGCGTCACGAAGGGGCGACGTTCGCCGCGTTGCACAACTATCTCGTTCCGGCCTTCGGGGTCGTATTGGGGGCCTTGGTCCTCGGCGAGGTCATGGCGCCGACGTCGCTGATCGGTCTCGCGGTCATTCTGGCTGGCGTGGCGATCGTGCGGGGCGTGGGACTTGGCCCCGCGCGGTGGCTTTCCGTGCCGCGTCCGTCGGGCCGGTAATACCGTCCGACGAATGAACTGACTTCATTCGTCGGACGGCCGGCGCGCCTCTGGCATCGCTTCGCGATGCCAGCTTTAACCAAAATGGGGCCGGCGCCCACGGCGCCGCTTCGCGGCGCCGACAAAGTTTGGCCGCCCTTTGGGCGGCCGGGGCCGCGGAGCCGCGCGCCCCTTTGGGGCGCTGCGGCGAGAAAAACAAAGACTCAACAACGCCGGTGGGGCGTCGTGACGGCCGAACGAGTCAATTCTATCGTCGGGCGGAATAAGGGAACGAGCCCCGGTCATACGGGATTCGGATGAATGATTCGGGTTCGGAGTGTGCCGCCCATCTCTTCCCCCGGGAGGCAATCATATTCACAATTCTTTTCCCGCCAAGCTGGGGTTGACGGCCCAGACGGAAAGTGATCCGTCATTGCGAACCCTCCTCGCAAGACGAGGGTGAAGCAATACAGAGCGTATAACGCAAATATCCGCCCTGGATTGCTTGGTCGCTTCTTTCCTCACAATGACAAACAGAAACACGTTGTATGAATCAGATAGACCCCGCGCCCAGGATGATCCCCAGCCGCAGCGTCGCCATCAGACGCGCCGCCGCCCGCTCGATCAGATCCGGACCGTTGGCCATGGCCTCGGCCAGGGTCATCGGCCGGTCGACAATGGGCAGGACCGCCGCCAAGCCGGCCTGTCGGAATGTGGCCAGCTCCCCGTCGATGGACCCGGCGAAGGCGATGGTGGGGACCCCCGCCGCCTGGGCCATGCGGGCAATGCTGACCGGCACCTTTCCGACCAGGGACTGGGCATCCAGGCGGCCTTCACCCGTGATCACCAGATCGGCGCCGGCGATGCGCGCCTTCAGGTCGGCGATGTCGGAGATCAGGGTGAAACCGTCGCGGACCTCCACCCCTTCCAGGACCGAGCGCAGCAGATAGCCGACCCCCCCGGCGGCGCCGCTGCCGGCGTCGTCGCGCCGGTCCACGCCGGTGGTGCGCACGACCACATCGGCGAACCGTGCCATGCCGGCCTCGAAGGCCTCGATCTCGTCCGCCGTCACCCCCTTCTGCGGGCCGAACACGGCGATCGCTCCTTCGGGACCCAGCAGCGGGCTGGAGACGTCCGACGCGATGGTCAGACGCAGGGAGCGGACACGCGCATCAAGCCCGGACAGATCCATCGCTGTGGTGTGGCCGAGGGCTCCACCCGCGCCGCGCACTGGCTGGCCCTGGCCATCCAGGAACCGCGCGCCGAGCGCCGCCAGCAGGCCAGTGCCGCCATCAACGGTCGCGCTGCCCCCCAGGCCAAGGATCACGTGTTCGGCGCCGCGCTCCAGCGCATCCTGGATCAGGTCGCCGGTGCCGCCGGTCGAGGCCGCGTGCGGGTTGAGCGCGCCGCCCATCAGCGGCAGTCCGGACGCCGCCGCCAGTTCGATGACCGCCAGCCGCCGCGCGGCGACCCAGCCGTAAGCGGCGGCCACCGGTCGGTCGAGCGGATCGCGCGCGGTGACGGTGACGATCTCGCCGCCGAGCAGGCCGGTCACCGCCTCGACGGTGCCCTCGCCGCCATCGGCCATGGGCACGAGCGATGTCTCGATCGTGTCGCCGACCCTGTGCAGACCGGCCTCGATGGCCCGCGCGACGCACAGGCTGGTGGCGGATCCCTTGAACGAGTCCGGGGCGATGACGACCCTCATGGCACCGATCTCCTGGCAGCACCGCGACGTCGGAGTATGCCCCATCCGCCGCCCCGCGCCAGCCCTCTCCCTCAGACCACGCAACCGCGCCGGCACGCCGACCGATCCCAATGTTTATGATGGGTATTTCCGCTTCCCAGTCCACAAAATAAGGTGGCGTCTTTCCAGGTGTCGGCGGCCAGGTGTCGGCGGAAGGTGGGGCACGAGCTATGCCCGATTGTGGGCGACGGCTTGGTTGTAAACCGGCTCGGCAAATTGACTCGTAATAGGCAGGGGGGCATTCCACGTAACATATTGAAAGTTATTAACTTCTCCGCCAGCGACAGGTATCAGCCGACGCGCATGTTTCCAGGCTGACGCAGCCAAATGGCGTTGTGCCGCCCGGCGAAGTCGGCCAAGCCCTGGCGCAGGTCCTCAATGGCGGCGAAGTGGGTGACCCACAGCAGTTGCTCCTTCAGGGTTCGGATTCCCGTCTCACGCAAGCACGATGCATTCGGCCCTTTTTAGTTGCGTCTGGGTCGATTGTAATATTAGAATGGGATATTCCACAAGTCAAAGAACGAGTTACTGGCTTTGGTCGAGAAATGGGAAAGAATGCAAGTAATGATGTGCTATCGATCACCCTGGACAAGGAACTGAAAGCATCGCGGAGTAGTGGGATGGCCTCGGTGCCGTTTCACAATCCACCTGTCGCCGGGTCGAAATAACACCGCCCAGCTCTATAGGATGTAGGGGACGGTTGGATTTTGAGACGGATCCGGCTGGGGACCGGCGTGGGGACTGGATCTTTAACGGCCGCAGCTTTGGAAGAGGTCCAAATCAGGTGGTTCGAAATGGGCAGACGAGGCCCCAGAGGCAAGCACGATGCGTCCCTGGCGGGCGATTGTCCTGGGTCGGCGTCGGATACCCCAGATGTGACCCCAGATGTTACCCCAGTCCTTTCAACGGCCCTTGCCCAAAAAAAGCAAAACCCCCGAAAGGCGTTACCTTTCAGGGGCTTAGAAATGGTGCCCAGGGACAGATTCGAACTGCCGACACGGGGATTTTCAGTCCCCTGCTCTACCAACTGAGCTACCTGGGCGCCGGGGCCGATCCGGACAGCGGAGCGGCGGGCTCGCGACGCCGGAGCGCCGTGGGGACGCTTTCTTATGGGAATTCCCCGGCGCTGTCAAATACGGTTTCATCCCTGTGACGATGGCGCGGACTCCGGGGCGGGCTCGCCGCCCGGTCCGCCCCCGTACGGCGGTCGCGCAGGGTCGCGGTCGTCGGCATCGGCCGCGCTGTCCCATGTGCGGTCACGGCCGGGGTCGCGGCCTTGGTCCGGTGTCGTCTGGTCGATGACCGCGCGGAGCGGCGACGGCAGGCGCGGGGCCGCCTTTTGCATCGCCCGGTCCAGCGCCGGCAGGCGGGTGCGGGTCCAGCGGATCGCCGAGCGGGCCGCATGGGACTCTTGGGCCAACAGGACCAAGCCGAGGGCGATGAGGATGAGCCCGACGGGGATCGGCATCGGCCACGTGATCAGGCCCGCCACCAGCAAGACAAGTCCGCCACCGACGCGGGCGGCGCGGTGCACCGGGTGGCGCCGCTTGGGCGGTCCGTCCGCACTGTCCGGGGCGTCCGCGCCATCGGCGGCGGGCGGTTCGGGATCGGGTGGCGTCATCATAGCCCGTGATATGGCTCGGCCCCCGCCGGCCGCAAGGGACAAAGACGCGGCCGGATCACAGCAGCTTGAGCGCCAGGAACCCACCGAGCAGCAGCACGAACCCCAGCGTCACCAGAAGCCCCAGGCGCCGCTCGATGAAGGCCCGCACAGGATCGCCCCAGGCCCACAGCAACGCCGCGACCAGGAAAAACCGCGCCCCGCGCGACAACACCGAGGCGATGCCGAACACCCACGGGTCGAGTTGGGTGACGCCGCTGGCAATGGTGATCACCTTGTAGGGGATGGGCGTCACACCGCCCGCCGCCACGATCCATGCGCCCCATTCGTTGTACAGCGCCTGGAACGCCTCGAAGCGGTCCAGGTAGCCGTAGACCTCCAGAATCGGCTGGCCCACGACTTCGAACAGGAACAGGCCGATGCCGTACCCGGCGAACCCGCCCGCCACGCTGGCCAGGGTACAGACGCCCGCGATCAGCCACGCCTGGCGCGGCCGTGCCAGGACCATGGGAATCAGCAGGACATCCGGCGGAATGGGAAAGACCGAGCTTTCGAGAAACGAGACGACGGCCAGCGCCGCCAAGGCGTAGCGGGTCGCCGCCAGCCGCATGGTCCAGTCGTAGGTCTTGCGTAGCACCGCCGCCCCCCTGTGTCCCGCCGCCCGATCGCGCCAGCGGCCCAGCGGTTCTAGCAGGCGCCCCGGCGCCGGGCAACGGAGCCGCAGCGTGTCAACCGGGCCGGCGGCGCAGCCAGTGCCGGAACAGACTCTCGCCCTCGGTGCGCTGCGCCACAAGCTCGGCGGCCCCCTGGGCGCTGAACCGGCGCATGTCCTCCACGCTGGCCGGGTCACTGGCGACGACCTCCAGCACCTGCCCCGGGGCCATGCCGCGCAGCGTCTTCTGGGCGCGCAGCACCGGCAGCGGGCAGCGCAGGTCGCGCGCGTCGAGGGTCTGATCCGGCTCCGGGGGCGCGTCGCCGGACTCGGGGGCAGCGGCGGGCAGCGGACGCGGTTCACTCATGAGGACGGGCACTTTCGCACGGGTTCGGGACGCCGAAAGGGTCGGGGCTTGCGAAACTATATCGAACGGAGCATAACGAAAGGCAAGGGGGTGTCAAAAGAAGGGGGTGCGCCTCCGCCAAAAGCTTGACCCCGTTTTTCATTCGAACAATATTAAACTAGTGAGATGGGGTCGGCTGATCCAGCGGCACCCGGTCAACGTCCAACCATGGCCGTCCAAGGCCAACCGCGTCAACGGTCTGGGCGGAACGGATCGGACGGCCAGACGGACAGGCGCAACGGATCCAACAAAAGGGCCGATGTCGTCTTGGCATCCGCCCCCGGACGCGAGGTCACGCCGATGTTCGACAGCCTCCCGGACCCCAGATCGCTGATCCAGCAGAGCCCCCCTGTGCACCTGGTGACGGCGGCCGTGGCGCTCGCCTGGTACACGGCGGACTCCGCGGTGATCATCGATGTCCGCGAGCGGTTCGAACGCGCGCTTGAACACGTTCCGGGAACCCTCCTGCGGCCCCTGTCGACGTTCGATCCCTACCAAAGCCCACCGACCCATGGCCGCCGTTTGCTCCTCATGTGCGCCGTCGGCGTCCGCTGCGAGCCGGCCGCGCTGGCGCTCGTGCAGGCGGGTCACCCTGGCCCGGTCTACCGAGTCGAGGGCGGACTCAGCGCCTGGTGCCGGGCCGGCGGCCCCGTCATGGTCGGATCCTCGGCGTGAGCCCGCACATCCACGCCCACACCGTAGGGCCTTGAACGGTCTCATTTTAAGGTTTTGTGGCAGCTCGGTGGCATCTCTGTGACAGCCTGCCCGACAACAAGCTGTTTGCACGACCGCGATGGCCCGTGGACAATATGGGGTTACGTGACTTCGCTGGCCGTGGGCCGGTCGGGGTTGCCGAGCGCCGTGTACCCTGGCTTCCGTCAACGGGAGCCATCCCGATCCCGAAAACGGGCGGGACGCGGCGTCGCTGTCCCAGGGGATCGCTTTGGGCCATATGGATGAGGGGGCAGGACGCCCATCCTGCGGCGAGGTCCGGGACGAGCGGGAGGGAGGAACCGCCATGCTCTTCAGCACTGTCCTGCGCCAGGAGGAGGTTCACGCCTCCTCGACCGTCAGCCCCGACCACCGCACCTTCCTGGTGGTCGTCGACCAATCTGCCGAGATGCGGGCCGCCCTGCGCTTCGCCTGCCGTCGCGCCACCGCCACGGGGGGACACGTCGCGCTTCTGCACGTCAGCCAGCCGACCGAGTTCGAACACTGGATGTTCGTCGGCAAGCGGATGCGCGACGAGGCCCGCGAGAGCGCCGAGGGGCTGCTGCAGCGCAATGCGTCGCTCGTCAACCGCATGACCGGGCACATGCCGGCCCTGTTCGTGCGCGAGGGCGACCAGACCGACGAACTGCTCGACCTGCTGGACGAGGAGCCGAACATCTCCATCGTCGTGCTGGCCACCAGTGCCGGCCCGAAGGGACCCGGACCGTTGGTCACGGCCCTGACGGGCAAGCACGCGCACCGGCTACGGGTGCCGTTGACCCTGGTGCCGGGCGGCCTGACGGACGCGGAGATCGACGATTTGGCGTGATGGAGGCGAGAAGCGGGCTTACGCGCCGCCACTCATCTCCAGGAACTCGGCCTCGCTGAGTGTCGTGACGCCCAGGTCGCGCGCCTTGGCGGCCTTGCCGCCGGCGTCGGCGCCGACGACCACATAGTCCGTCTTGGCCGAGACACTCCCGGTGACCTTGGCGCCCAGGGTCTGGGCGCGGGCCTTGGCCTCGGCGCGCGAAAGGGTCTCCAGCGTGCCGGTGAACACGACGGTCTTGCCGGCCAGTGGGCTGTCGCCGGCCGTCTCGGCGCGCTCGAACGGCCGCACGTCAAGCTGCGCGGCCAGATCGTCCAGCACCGTCTGGTTATGGTCCTCGTGGAAGAAGGCGAGGATGTCCCGGGCCACGCTGGTGCCCACGTCGTTGATGTTGACCAGGGCCTTGTAGGCGTCGGAGTCCGGGTCCTGGGCTTCGGCCATGGCGGCGCGCAAGGCCTCCAACGAGCCGTAGTGCCCGGCCAGCAACCGGGCCGTGGCTTGGCCCACCTGCCGGATGCCAAGGGCGTAAATGAACCGGTCCAGGCTGATGACGCGGCGGTCGTTGATGGACCGGAACAGGTTGCGCGCCGAGGTCTCGCCCCAACCCTCGCGCGCCTTGATGCGGTCGGCCGCCGTCTCCTCCAGCCGGAAGATGTCGCCCGGACCCTGGATCAGCCCGTCCTGAAAGAACGCCTCGACCGCCTTGGACCCCAGCCCCTCGATGTCGAACGCATTGCGGGAGACGAAGTGCTTCAGCCGCTCGACCGCCTGCGCCGGGCAGATCAGCCCGCCGGAGCAGCGGCGCACCGCCTCGCCCTCGGGGCGCGGCGCCTCGGACCCGCACACGGGGCAATGGTCGGGAAAGGCGAAGGGCGCGGCGTCGTCGGGCCGCGCCTCCAGGACCACGGACACCACCTGGGGGATGACGTCGCCGGCGCGCTGGATGATGACCGTGTCGCCCGCGCGGATATCTTTGCGGCGGATTTCGTCCTCGTTGTGCAGGGTGGCGCGCGCGACGACGACGCCGCCCACCGTCACCGGGTCCAGCCGCGCCACCGGGGTCAACGCGCCGGTGCGGCCGACCTGAACCTCAATGGACCGCAGCACCGTGCGCGCCTGCTCGGCCGGGAACTTGTGCGCCGTCGCCCAGCGCGGCGCCCGGCTGACGAAGCCCAGCCGCTTCTGCCAGTCCACCCGGTCGACCTTGTAGACCACACCGTCGATGTCATAGGGCAGGTCCGCCCGGCGCGCGGCGAGATCGTCATAGGCCGCCAGCGCCGCCTCGACATCCTCGCACAGCCGCGTTTCCGGATTGACCGGCAGGCCCCAGGCGCGCAGCCGGTCGAGAAAATCATGGTGGCTGGCCACCTCCAGCCCCCGCACCTCGCCCCAGGAATAGGCGAACAGTCGCAAGGGCCGTGTCGCGGTGACCTCGGGGTTCTTCTGCCGCAGCGACCCGGCCGCCGCGTTGCGCGGATTGGCGGGCGGCTTCTTCTCGCCGGCCTCGACCTGACGCTCCCGGAAGGCCAGGAAGTCGTCGCGCGTCATGTAGACTTCGCCCCTGATCTCGACCACCGGCGGCGGTTCGTCCGTGGCCAAGCGGTCGGGCACGTCGTCCAGGGTGCGGATGTTGGCGGTGATGTCCTCGCCCTCGGTGCCGTCGCCGCGTGTGGCCGCCTGCACCAGCCGGCCATCCTCGTAGCGCAGAGAGACCGACAGGCCGTCGATCTTCGGTTCCGCCACCAGGGCCAGGGGCTCGTCGTCGGCCAGCTTCAGGAACCGGCGGATGCCGGCGGCGAATTCGGCCACCTCGGCGCGCTCGAACACGTTGCCCAGCGACAGCATGGGCACGCGGTGGGCGACCTTGCCGAAGCCCGGGGCCGGCGCCGCGCCCACCCGCCGCGACGGGCTGTCGTCGCGCACCAGATCGGGGAAGCGCGCCTCGATGGCGGCATTGCGCCGCACCAGGGCGTCATAGGCGGCGTCGCTGATCTCCGGCGCGGCCTGCTGGTGATACAGCGCGTCGTGGCGCGCGATCTCCTCGGCCAGCCGCGCCAGTTCGGCGGTGGCCTCCATCGGCGTCAGGTCGTCCGGGTCTTTGGAATTGGGCGTGGGGGCAGTCATGACCGGGGCGGGACCAGGGTCACCTCCAGCGGGGCCAGACCGCCGACCAGGGCCACCAGATGATCGCCTGGCCCGCACGCCCCGACGCCGGCCGGCGTGCCGGTGAAGATCAGGTCGCCGGCTTGTAGGTCCCACAACCCGGACAGGTGATGGATGATCTCCGGCACCGACCAGATCATCTGCGACAGGTCGCCGTTCTGCCGCATCGTGCCGTTGACCGTCAGCCGAATCGGGCCGTGCGTCAGGTGGCCATCCAGGCTTTCCAGCGGCGAAAGAACACCGACCGGGGCGCCCAGGTCGAAGCCCTTGGCGGCGTCCCACGGCTCGCCGGCCTTCTTGGCCTTGGCCTGAAGGTCGCGGCGCGTCAGGTCGATGCCCACGGCGTAGCCGTACACGGCGTCGAGGGCGCGGGCCGTGGGGATGCCGCGCCCGCCGCCCTTCAGGGCGACCACCAGTTCGACCTCGTGGTGCAGTTCGGCCGTGGCGGGGGGATAGGGCACCTCACCGCCCTCCGGCAACACGGTGTCCGCCGGCTTGGTGAAGAACACGGGCGGGCTGCGGGTCGGGTCCTCCCCCATCTCGCGCGTATGGTCCGCGTAGTTGCGGCCGACGCAGAACACGCGGCGCACGGGGAATCGGCCTGTCTCGCCCGCCACCGGCAGGCTGGTGCGGGGATGGGGGGGAATGACGAACTCGGACATGACGGCACCCCTTGCTGAAGTCGACGCACCTTAATCCAGTCCCCGGCGAAACGGAAACCGTTCGCGTCGGGTTCCGTGGCGACCCCATTGCGGCCATCGTTTCGGGTGCGGGCTGGCTTGACAAGCGGGCCCGAGCCCATCCGTTCATTCAAGACACAGCGGCCCGCCTCGATCCGGGGGCGGGCCGTTAGCGGTTCGCGATCATGCCGCCGATCACCGCGCCGTCTGGCCGAACAGAACCTTGCGCGCGTCGTCGCTGGCCGGATTGAAGTCCTTTCGCCACGCCTCGCCGACGCGCCGCCCCTTCTCCACCGGCGGGCGGGCGGCGATCTCGTGGAACCAGCGTTTCAGGTGCGGGAAATCGTCCAGGGTCTGCCCCTGGCGATCGTGCGGCACCACCCACGTCCACGAGGCGATGTCGGCGATGGAATAGTCGTCGCCGGCCAAGTAGGGCACCTGGCCCAGCCGCGTGTTCATCACGCCGTAGAGGCGGTTGACCTCCTTGGTATAGCGCTCGATGGCGTAGGGCACCTGCTCCGGCGCGTACTGGCGGAAATGGTGGGCCTGACCGGCCATCGGCCCCAGGCCGCCGATCTGCCAGTGCAGCCATTCATTGACCCGCACGCGGCCGCGCAGGTCGGTGGGCAGAAAACGGCCGTGCTTGTCGGCCAGATAGGTCAGGATGGCGCCGGATTCGAACACACTGAGCGGTTCGCCACCGTCGGCCGGCTCTGAATCGATGATCGCCGGCATCCGGTTGTTGGGCGAGATGGCCAGGAACTCCGGCGTGAACTGCTCGCCCTTGGTGATGTTGATCGGGTGGACCGTGTAGGGAACGCCCAGTTCCTCCAGCAGGATGGTCACCTTCAGGCCGTTGGGTGTGGGCCAGAAATACAGGTCGATCATGGAACCTCAGCACGTGTGGATGGCCTGCGCGGCGTGGCCTTCCACATGGGACCGCAGAGGCGGGCCGCAAGGGCCGCGGGGCCCGCGCCGCTCCGGCGGAGGCGCCGGCTTACTGACACTCGCTGGTGATGGCTTCGTGCGCGTTGGTGAAGCCCATTAGCGAGTAAGTGTCGGTGGTCCGCGTGCCGCGCGACGAGGTGCCGACCACGGTCATCCGGCCGCCGGCCTTCATGGCGCTGACCAGCTTGGCGTCGTCCTCGTCATAGGCCCAGGCGGTCTCGTCATGGGTGAACAGCGTGAAGTCCTTGCTGCCGTCCACGGAGACGGAGACCTCGCTCTGCTCCATGTAGGGGTAGCCGGCGACGAAGCTGACCACGTTGCGCGCGCCCTCGGCCGGACGGTGGCTGACGATGGCGAAGATGTCGCCGCGCCGCGTGTAGTTGCCCTCATCCTTTTGGGGCCGGCTGGCGATGTAGCAGACCTTGTTGCCGCCTTCGTCATAGGTATACGCGGTCCAGTCCCGGAACTTGCCGATGGTCCTGACGTCCTGCGCCAGGGCCGGCGGCGCCAGGACGGCCGCGCTGGTCGTGGCCAGGATGGCGAGGGCAAGCAGGCCGCGCAGGGATGGAATCATCGTTGTCGATCCTCCTGGATGGACGGACCCAGGCCGACCGCACGGACGCGGCCCCGGGGCTTCGGGTGCGAACTGTGCCGTGTGGTCCGGTCGGGATCAAGCCTTGAACCGCCGACCACGTGAGGGAAGAGCACCAATGCGGCCAAGACATGGCGATGCCCGGTCACGAGTCATCCACGCCGCGAGAACCGGTGCGCCCGGCGCGTTCCAGTTGCTCTGTCTCGGCCAGCTCGGCCAGCGGCGCCGGCGCCCGATGCGCCTCCATGGTCCGGAAGGTGGGCCAACCGTGGACGTGCTCGGCCAGCGGCGCGCGCGGTCCGCCCTCGGCCACCGGACGCGGCGCGAAGCGGCCCCGGCTGATGAGACGATCGTACATGACGATCACCCCGGCCATGCCGAGGTTGAGCGAGAACCGCGTCGGGATCTTGACGATGAAATCGCACCGCGCGGCCATCTCGGGTGACAGGCCGTATCGCTCCGCGCCCAGGATGTAGGCGGCGCGCAACGGATGCTGGAAGCTGGGCAGGTCGATGGAGTCGTCGAACAGCTCGACGCCCACCAGCTTGCAGCCGTCCGGCAGCACGAGCGACGCGGCGTCGGGAACCGCGTAGAAGGGCACCTGCCCGGTGCTGTCCGACGTGTCCGTGGTTTGTCCGGCCCGGCGCGGATAGCTGGCCGCCACGGTGAACACGAAACTGGCGCCGAAGGCGTGCGCCGAGCGGAACACGCTGCCCACGTTATAGGGCTTGCTGACGCGTTCGACGCCGATGCCGAAATAGCCGCGCATGGACGCTCCGCCATTGTTGCGGTTTGGGGATGGGGCGAAATCCGGCATCATGCCGATCGACATCCCCGGATCAAGCCCCACGCCATCATGGGAGAGCCATTCATGCGCGCCGCCGTCTGCCCTGCCATCTCGTCCTACAAGGAATTGCGCGTCGAGGACGTCCCGGTTCCGCCCATGGTTCCCGGCGGCGTGCGTATCCGTGTCGCCACCGCCGGCCTGAACTTCGCCGACAGCCTGATCACGGCCGGCAAGTACCAGGAGAAGCCGGAGCCGCCCTTCGTGCCCGGGTTCGAACTGGCCGGGACGGTGACGGAGGTGGCGGACGACGTGACCGCCGTTCGTGTGGGCGACCGCGTCATGGCCATGCCCGGCCTGGGCGCCTTCGCCGAGGAGGCCGTGGTGCCCGAGCGCGCCGTCTGGCCGCTGGGGCAGGGCATGGACATGGCCGCCGGCGCCGCCTTTCCCATTGCCTACGGCACGGCGCATTTCGGGCTGTTCGACCGCGCCCGGCTGCAACCCGGCGAGGTGGTGTTGATCCACGGCGCCGCCGGGGGCGTCGGCCTGACCGCCGTGGAGTGCGCCAAGGCCGGCGGGGCCGTGGTGATCGCCACGGCCGGCGGCGCCGACAAGCTGGCGGTCGCCGCCGCGCACGGCGCCGACCACGGCGTCGACTACAAGACCGAGGACGTCCGCGAGCGGGTTCTGGCCCTCACCGACGGACGCGGGGCGGACGTCGTCTATGATCCCGTCGGCGGCCCGGTGTTTGACGCCTCGCTGCGCTGCACCGCGCCGGACGGCCGCCTGCTCGCCGTGGGTTTCGCCAGCGGCACCGTGCCGCAGATTCCGGCCAACCGCCTGCTGGTCAAGAACCTGTCGGTGATCGGCTTCTACTGGGGGGCGTACATGCGGATCGCGCCGGCGCGGGTGCGGACCACCATGGCCGCCCTGGCCACCTGGCACGATCAGGGCCTGTTGCGGCCGCGCGTCTCGGCCGAATACCCGCTCGACCGCGTGGTCGAGGCCGTCGAGGCCCTGCTGGGCCGGGGTGTCTCGGGTAAGCTGGTGTTGCGCTTGGGTGAGGGGTAGGGTCTTCGGGTCCCATCCGATCCGAGTCTTAAATATCCGCGAAGGGGCGCCCAACGCCTGAACCCCCTCCCAACCTCCCCCATACACTATCTGATTCACACAACTTTGTTTCCGTTTGTCATTGCGAGGAGCGCAGCGACGAAGCAATCCAGGGCGAATACTGACGCCTACCGCTCTGGATTGCTTCACCCTCGTCTTGCGACGAGGGTTCGGAATGACGAGTCACGTCCTCGCACGAGCGAAGAGCCGCCGCTTCGGCGGAAACAAGTGTGAGTATGATAGCCCCGTTTACGGGGAGGGTTGGGGTGGGGTCTTGTATAGCCGTCAGGGCAGGAGGATCGGCGGGCCTTCACGACGACACGGATGAGGACAACCGCCGGCACGCGATCGCTCACGCATCCACGTCCAGGCGGTAGCGGCGGCCGGGCTCGACCTCCTGCCGTCCGGGGATGCGGCCCGGCGTGGCC
>JGI12109J20283_10094342_pt1 | contig 24604 bp, 24 predicted proteins | sample ElkSlonscriptome_12_FD_20283 | JGI IMG/M metagenome (IMG submission 20283)
GCCCGCCAGCCGGAGCAGCGGTTGCTCTGTGGTCTGGATCCGGACGGGATCGCCGCCGCCGTCATGGCGGCCGAGCCCGGCGAGCAGCGCGCGCGCCGCCAGGTGTAGCCCCGTGACCATGACCGAAGGCAGGACAAGCGATCTGCAGATTACGCCGATCCCGGCTTTCAGCGACAATTACATCTGGCTGCTCCGCCAGCCTGGGCAGCGGCAAGCCGCGGTCGTCGATCCCGGCGAGGCGGAGCCCGTGCAGGCGGCCTTGGATCAGGCCGGCATCGCGCTCAGTGCCATCCTGATCACCCACCATCACCCCGACCACACAGGCGGTGTCGCCGAGCTGATCGGGGCGTTTCCCGATGCCGCCGTCATCGCACCGCATGATCGGCGCATCCGCGGCGTGACACAGGCGGTCGCCGAAGCCGATCAGATCACCCTGCCCGGCCTTGGACTGTCATTCGAGGTGCTGGAAATCCCGGGTCACACCGCCACCCACATCGCCTATCTCGGCGACGGCGCTCTATTCTGCGGTGACACCCTGTTCATGGCTGGCTGCGGGCGAGTCTTCGACGGCTCGGCCGAGCAGCTCGGCGCATCGCTACTGCGGATTGCGGCCCTGCCGCCCGAGACCCTCTGCTACTGCGCCCACGAGTACACCCTGGTGAATCTGGGCTTCGCCGCTTGGGTCGAGCCTGACAACGAGCGCCGCCAGGCGCGACTGGCCGAAGCCGAACGCTTGCGGGCCGCCGGTCGGCCGACCGTGCCGGCTCCGCTGGCCCTCGAGCTGGCCACCAATCCTTTCCTGCGCACGCGCGAGCCGGCCGTGATTGCGGCCGCTGAGGGCTTCGCCGGCCACCGGTTGCGTGACGAGATCGAGGTCTTTGCGGCACTGCGCCGCTGGAAGGACACGGAATACGACTGAGCCCTGGCAAGCGTCAAGCACGCGCCAACTGACGGGCAGCGCGACCGGGGTCTTGCCGCCGAACGGCTCAGATTGTGTGGTGCTCTTGATCGATCCCGATCCCGATCCCGATCCCGATCCCGATCCCGAATTGGGTTAGGGCGCCAGCGTGGGCGCGACACCGTCGCCTCGGCGATGCTCGACAGGGCCTCTGGGGGTGAAGGTTGGTGCGCGGCCTATGCGGCTTGTGTCCGAGACCTTCCCAAGGAACGTCGTGGCTGCTGGCTTACGCCGCGGGCGTGTCGTCCCAACGACGCGCGGCCAGGTCATCGCTGTCGCGGGCGGCGACCCAGTGTTCGCCAGCGGGGCCGATTTCCTTCTTCCAAAAGGGCGCCTTCGTCTTCAAATAGTCGATCAGGAACTCGCAGGCTCGGAACGCCGCGTCGCGGTGGCGGCTGGTGACGCCGACGAAGACGATCGGGTCTTGGGGCTCGAGCGTTCCGACGCGATGAATGACGGTCACGCCGTCGAGCCGCCAGCGGGCGCTGGCGCTCTCGGCAATCTCGGTCAAGGCTCGTTCGGTCATGCCGGGGTAATGTTCGAGCTGGAGGTGCTCGATGGACCGGTCCTCGCTGATTTGTCGGGTCAAACCGACGAAGGTCACCAGGGCGCCCACCTTGGGTTGCCCGCGGTACAGCGCCTCCTGCTCAGCGGCGATGTCAAAGGGTTCGTGCTGGACGCGTATTTGCAACATGCCGGACCTCTCCACGAGCGGCTAAGGCAGCGCTCGACTGGATCACACGAGGAGAACTCGAGGGCACTAGAGCGCGATCAATGGGTCTGCGTCAAATCTCACGTCAAGCGCGCATCGGCGTGCCCAGGTCCGAAATCGGCGTCGAGCTTTTCTGAGCCTAGGTCGAAGCCGATCTCGATACTGATTTCCACTACCACCATTCGTCGGCCCGAGGCGCTGCCTCGGCAGGAGTCGTAGCGATGCGGCAAGGTCCCGCGGCTCGGATGATGTTCGCTGTCTGGCTGCTCCTGGCGGCCGTGACAGCTCGTGCCGAATCTGGCGAGCTGGTCATGACCGTGGCGATCGATGGCCCAATAGGTCCGGCGACTGCTGCCCTCGTCGAGGACGCCCTTGACGAGGCCGAAGCGCGCGACGCCCGCCTGCTGATCCTGCGGATGGATACACCCGGGGGGCTGGACGCGGCGATGCGTTCGATCGTCAAGGCCATCCTGGCATCGTCTGTGCCCGTGGCCGGCTACGTTGCCCCGAGCGGCGCGCGCGCGGCCAGCGCCGGGACGTATATCCTCTACGCCTGTCATATTGCGGCGATGGCCCCGGGCACCAATCTCGGCGCGGCGACGCCGGTGCAGATCGGCGGCTTTGGCGGCGGGGGAAACGGTGGCGGCCAGGATGCGCCCGCGACCGACGGCGCTGATGACAGCCAGGACGGCGAGCAGGCGAGCGATGAGGAGGAGGCGGCGGGCGCCGCGACCGGCGATGCGATGAGCAAGAAGCTGGTCAATGATGCCGCCGCCTATATCCGCGGACTGGCAAGCCTGCGGGGTCGCAATGCCGAGTGGGCCGAGCAGGCGGTGCGCGAGGGCGCGAGCCTGCCCGCCGAGGAGGCTGCCGAGAAGCGAGTGATCGATCTGCTGGCAGCCGATCTCGATGCCCTCCTCGCGGCGGTCGACGGCAAGACGGTTCAGGTTGCAGGCGGCGAGGTGAACCTGCGTACGGCCGACCTCGCGGTGGTCGAGCACGAGCCGGATTGGAAGTACGAGTTGCTCGCGATCATCAGCAACCCGAACGTTGCCTACATTCTCATGCTGATCGGCATCTATGGACTGATCTACGAATTCTCCAACCCCGGCGCGGTCTTGCCTGGCACCGTTGGCGCGGTCAGCCTTCTGCTCGCGCTCTACGCATTCCAGTTGTTGCCGGTCAACTATGCCGGGATTGCGCTCATCCTGCTCGGCCTCGGCCTGATCATGGCGGAGGCCTTCGTGCCCAGTTTCGGCGCCCTTGGCATCGGCGGCGTCGCCGCATTCGTCATTGGCTCGCTGATTCTGATCGATACCGACGTCCCGGGCTTTGGCCTGTCAGTGCCGTTGGTCATCGCCGTCGCGCTCGCCTCGGCGCTGCTGCTCTTCCTGATTGCGACCTTGGCGATCCGTTCCTTCCGCAGCCCCGTCGTGACGGGCTCAGAGCAGCTTGTCGGGGCGCACGGCGAGGCGCTCGAGGGCTTTTGCGGGGAGGGTAGTGTCCATCTGCGCGGTGAGAACTGGACGGCGCGCAGCGAGCGCCCGATCGGCAAAGGGGAGGGCGTCAAGGTGACCGGCCGCAAAGGTCTCGTCCTGCTTGTTGAGCCCGACCATTCCACCAAGGAGTAGCATCGATGTTGTTCGAAATTTCGGCCTTTGTCGTTACCCTGGTCGTCGTCTTCGTCGTTTCGGCGATCAAGATCCTGCGCGAGTACGAGCGCGGAGTCATCTTCACCCTGGGGCGATTCACCAGTGTCAAGGGTCCCGGGCTGATCATCGTGATTCCGCTCATCCAGCAAATGGTGAAGGTCGATCTGCGCGTTGTCGTCATGGATGTCCCGAGCCAGGACGTGATCTCCCGTGACAATGTGTCGGTCAAGGTCAATGCCGTCGTCTATTTCCGCGTCATCGATCCGGAGCGGGCCGTCATCCAGGTTGAGGACTTCCTCGCCGCGACCAGTCAACTCGCCCAGACCACGCTGCGCTCGGTGCTGGGGCAGCACGAACTCGACGAGATGCTCGCCGAGCGAGACAAGCTCAACGACGACGTGCGCAAGATCCTCGACAATCAGACCGATGCCTGGGGCATCAAGGTGGCCAATGTCGAGATCAAGCACGTCGACCTTGATGACAGCATGATTCGGGCGATCGCCCGTCAGGCCGAGGCCGAGCGGTCACGTCGAGCAAAGATCATCCATGCCGAGGGCGAAGAGCAGGCCGCAGAGAAGCTGATGCAGGCCGCGGGCATCCTCGCTCAGCAACCGCAAGCGATTCAGCTGCGCTTCCTCGAAACCCTGACGACGGTGGCCGGCGATAAGTCTTCGACGATCGTCTTTCCGCTGCCGATGGATTTGCTGGGGCCACTGATGGCGCGGCCGCGACAAGGCGGTTCCCAATAGCGGCGACGGAACGGGCGGCGACCGATCCAAGGGCAGGGATTGCACCCCTGGGTCGGCTCTTGCGCCTCATCATCCGTCCGGACTTTTGCATCCCGATGGGACTCGTGCGAAGATCCGGTTCGAGCCAGTCCAGCCTCGCCGGCCACGATCGACCCGAGTACACCGCCCAGTCAATCCTCCCCCAGCCGTTGACCATTGCGACGCGGACGGTCGTGGCAGTTTTCGCTTGCCACGGTGATGGTGCGCGGGCGATCCCGCGGCTGGGAAGGCGGGATTAGGCGGGGCAGCGTCGGCCTCAGATCGGGACCTGGTATCAGGAGTCGGTATTGGCTCGTCTTTAGTTGCAAGTCTTGCCAACGCAGGTTGGCGCGTTCAGGGGATTGAGGTCGAAATGTCAGATGAATTGGTTACCGGGACCGTCAAATGGTTCAATGACGAGAAAGGTTATGGCTTTATTGCGCGTGACGGTGGCAAGGATGTCTTTGTCCACTACAGTGCGATCAATGGGGCAGGCCGCAAGACCCTGATGGAAGGGCAAAAGGTTACGATGACGGTGACCCAAGGTCCTAAGGGCCTGCAAGCCGAGAACGTTTCCCCGGCCTAAGATGCTGGCCATGCCCTAGATTGCTGGCGCTCTGTGAACCCGGATGCCCGTGCTGGGTCTTGTCCAGCAGGGCGCCAGGGATCTCGCGAGCGCCGTGCGCTGGTGGTGTGAAGCAGCGACCGGCGCGGGCGTGTCGTGATCGCCGGTTGCTCGTGACGTGCGTCGGCGAGGTGGGTCGTCCTGTCTTAGGGGGCACCCCAGGCCGCTGCTTGCCTGACGCTGGCTCTGATGTCGTGCCTATCCGCGACAGGCACCTCGGCGTTTCCGGTCCCGCCCGAATCCTTGCAGCCCTCGTCTCTCGCTCCGCTTTCGTGTCGCCCTTACGGCACGATGTTGGCTTCCCGTATTCGAGATCCATAGATGACCGCAACCGACCACAATGTCGATCCTGCCGAGATCCGCAAGTTCGATGATCTCGCCTCTCGATGGTGGGATCCGCACGGCGAGTTCAAGGCCTTGCACGAGATCAACCCGCTGCGCCTCAGTTACATCGAGCGTACCGCCGGGCTCGATGGCAAAGAGGTGCTCGATGTAGGTTGCGGCGGTGGCATCCTGTGCGAGGCAATGGCGAGCCGCGGCGCACGGGTCACCGGCATCGATATGGGCGAGATGCCGCTGCGGGTTGCCGACCTGCATACGCTTGAATCCGGGGTTGAGGTCACCTACCGGCGGGCGCCCGTCGAGGTCTTGGCTGCAGAACGCCCTGCTAGCTTCGATGTCGTCACATGTATGGAGCTGATCGAGCACGTCCCCGACCCGGCCGCGACGGTGGCGGCCTGTGCGCAGCTTGTGCGTCCCGGCGGCTTTGTGTTCTTCTCGACACTGAATCGCAATCCGAAGTCCTACCTGCTGGCGATTATTGGGGCCGAGTACGTCCTTGGTATGCTGCCCAAGGGGACACACGATTACGCGCGCTTCATCCGCCCGTCCGAGCTTGATGCCTGGGTCCGCGCCGCCGACATGCACATCGTCGACCTGACTGGCATGACCTACAATCCGCTCACCGGCGAGTACAAGCTGGTCGCGCGAGATTTGGACGTCAACTATTTGGCCGCCTGTCAGCTCAATGGTCCGGCTTGAGGACCGTGCGTCACGCTGTCGCACGGCGGACACGAGGGGATGCCCGCGGCGCCTGTGAGAATGGGCCATCCTGCGGTCTCGCGTCGGCGGGGCCGACCCGGGTGCGATGACCCGCGAGTGGCGATTTCCGAATCCGGCGACGCCACCGGGCTCTGCGGCCTACTACAGCATCCGTTTTGCGCCTGCTGAGCTGCGCGACGACCTGGCGCGACTGACGGCCTGGTATCACGAGCTGCACCGTATCCCACAAGAGGTCTCGGATCAGGTCGTCGCCCGCCGCAAGCTGGAGTGGTGGCGCGCTGAGTTGGAGCGGGCCGTTACGGCCATCCCTCAGCACCCCCTCGGTCGCGAGCTCGGCCCCCTCATCGCGCGTCATCGCCTGCCATTGGCACCCTTCATCGGGATTGCCGAGCGGGTCGAGGCTGAGATCCATCGGCAGATTCCGGCGAGCCAAGGTGCCTTGCAAGCGGCCGAGGAGGCCGATTGGGGCGGACTCTTCGAGCTCATGGCGCGCTGCCATGGCCTCACCGACCTCGACCAGCTGGCTAGAGCGCGGCGCTTGGGCGGCTTCTGCGGCCAGGTCTACCGCCTGCGCGACGCCGGCCTGCGCGCCCGGAAGGGCCTTCCTGTGCTCGGGCAGGAGCAGCTCGCTGCGGCAGGACTCACGCTAGCTGGCCTGGCCGGGCAGTCCCAGCGTGCGCAGCTGCCTGGCCTGTTGGCGAGTCAAGCCGAGGAGACCCGTGCCTACCGCGCGCAGTTCGTCGCGGCCGATCTTCCCGTCAGCCTGCGCATCCGCGGGCGGCTCGCGGAGGCGCTCTTCAGGGAGCTTGGCGCCGTCGACTACGCCGTGGCCGATGTCCGGATCGGCCTGACGCCGCTGAACAAGCTCTGGCAGGCTTGGCGCGAGAGCCGCCGCCGAACTGCCGCACCGAAACCCTGAGGAGACTGTAGAGATGGTCGACCCGATGACCTACGAGCCCGCTCCCGGCCTGCTCAGTGGCCGGACGATCCTTGTCACCGGCGTCGCCGATTCGATCGGGCGTGCCGTGGCGTTAGCCTGTGCCGATCGGGGGGCGACCGTGGTGATGTCGGATCGGGACCAGGCCGTGCTGGAGCCGGTCTACGATCAGATCGAAGCGGCCGGCCAGCCGCAGCCGGCGATCCTACCTCTGGACCTCCAGAAGGCGACGACGGCGGACTACCTGGGCGTCGCCGAGACCCTCGGCCTGGAGTTCGGCCGCCTCGACGGCCTCGCCCATTGCGCCGCCTACGCCCCCTACCTCAGCCGCATCGACGACTATGGCCCCGACGACTGGGAAATCGTCCTGCGCGTCAACCTGACTGCGCCCTTTCTGCTGACCCAGGCCTGTTTGCCACTCTTGCGCGCCGCTGAGGAGTCGGCCGTTGTCTTCACCTCCGATCGCGTCGGCAGGCAAGCAAAGGCCTACTGGGGCGCTTATGCGGCGGCCAAGTTCGGCTTGGAGGGATTGATGCAGACACTCGCCGAGGAGACCCGTGACACCAGCCCGATCCGCGTCAGCAGCCTCGACCCCGGGGTCGTCCTGACCGGCCTGCGCGCGCGGCTCTATCCTGGCGAGGACCACAAGGCACTGCCGGGCGCGGAAACGATCGCCAACCGTTACCTCTACCTCCTGGGGCCGGACAGTCGCGGCTTGACGGGCCAGGCGCTCTAGCGAGGGCCGATCGGCTGGTCATCCTGACCGGAGGATCATGCGCATCTCGCTGTGCCGGGGGAAACGCTCGATCGATCGGCGTTTCGCCGGGTCGGCCTCAGAGCTTCTGGTGGCGGTGTGACGCGAACGACAGGCGATCGAGCAATCCCATCAGCACGGCCGAGACGACGAAGGTCAGGTGCATGACGACGTACCACAGGAGCTTGTCGTTCGGGACCTCTGATAGATCCATGAAGACCTTTAGCAGGTGAATCGAGGAGATGGCGACGATCGAGGCGGCCACCTTGAGCTTGAGGGTGCCGGCGTCGAGTTTGCCGAGCCAGCTGATCTCCCGTTCCTTGCCCTCAACGTCGATCTGCGACACGAAGTTCTCATAGCCGGAGAACATCACCATGATGACCAGTCCTGCGACCAGGACCAGATCGATCATCGAGAGGATCGTCAGGACCATATCCGTCTCCTTCATGGCCCAGATATGGCTTAGGACGTGATAGGCCTCCTGAAAGAATTTGATTCCCAGGGCTAGCAATGCGAGGCTCAGGCCCAAGTAAATCGGGGCCAGTAGCCACCGGCTTGCGAACAGCAACCTCTCGATCCAGGTCTCCATCTTGCAGCACCTCCAGTTGATCGGCGGGCCGGTATTTAACCACGCTGGAGGCGATCACGAGCCAACCGGGCGCTGCATTCTGGATCGGACTGGTCGCGGCGGCATGCTACTCGGGGTCGGCAGAGCGCGATCAGGCGGCCATGCTCGATGGTTCCTCTGCCACGATCTGGAACGGCGGCGATGGGGTACGTAGCCGCTCCCAGTCATCGAGGAACGCCTGCGGTGGGCTCAGTACCCAGCCCCGGAAGGAGTCGGTTAATGTCGCTGGCTCCCAGCGGGGCGGCTGATCCTTGGCGACCTCTACCAAGATCAACGTATCGTGTCCTAGAAACTGGTCTGGCTCCACTAGCCGGGCGTCATGCGCCCATCCCGCAAGGCGGTGCCTCAGATCCTTTTCCACGATTCTCGTTGACGAGACGGAGAGGGCCAGCCCGAGCAGGAGTAGCCGTTTGTAGGCGAGCTCGAAGCGATGGTCTTCACGGCATCGCCGTTTCGCCCCGCCCTGCTGGATCCGCAGACCTGTGCGCACGACGAGGTAGACGAAGAGATCGTGCAGCTCCTGCCAGGTGCCGGCCGGCACAGGTCGTGCCGTCGCCGCGGCGTAGGCGATTTGGCGACCGAGGAAGGCCATCAGGTTGGTTTGCGCCCAACGGCGCTTTGTGTCCCACGCTTGCTGACGCAAATACCTGGGGCGATCGAGATCGCGCATCAGGCACTTGAGATTGATGGCCATCAACTTCAGAAGGCGTTGCTCGAGGGTCAGGCCGGCTCCGGCCTGAGGCCCGTTCGGTGTCGGCTTCGGTAGCTGCGGCCTGACCCGCCGCACGAGCAGCTGAAGCGGATAGAGCAATTCGAAACGCTGTGCGGGCGACAGCGCCAGCCCGTCGATCCGCTCCAGCTCGACCAAGAGGCCGAGCAGTAGCCTGCGGCCAGGTTTTCGCGGGAGCCGCAAGATGTGCTGCGCCGCCTCGTGATAGCGGGCCTCGGCGGCCAACTCTTGCTCTTGTGGCGATGGTTGTTTGTTACCGTCATCGATCAGGGCAAAACGTGCCATAACGCACCCCAGCGTGTATCAAACCGCCGTCGGCATGGCGTGCTGCGGCGAGGTCCAGATGTGGATTTTGTGACCTAGGTCACACTCGCCTTGCAGTAGATCCGATTGGGCGGGCATGTTCTAGCGCTTAGATCGCGACGTCTGACCAGGTGCTCAATGAAGAGATGAACGGCAACGGGGGAAGGGCATTGACTCTGCGCAAGTTGGTCGCCGCCGGCGGCACCGCGTTGTGGCTGCTGGCGCTACCGGTTGGGTTCGTGGCCTGCGCGCCTGCGGACACGCAGGTGGGCATCGCCTCCTATTACCACCGCAGCTTCCACGGCCGGAAGACCGCCAGCGGCGAGCCTTACGACAAGAGGCGCTATACGGCAGCTCACAAGCGACTCGCCTTCGGAACCAAGGTCCGGGTGACCAGCCTCGCAACCGGCCGGAGCGTTCTGGTGCGCATCAACGACCGGGGTCCGCACGTGAAGGGACGGATCATTGACTTGTCGCGGCGCGCGGCGCGCGACCTAGGCATGCTCAAGACCGGACTGCTGCGGGTGCGGCTCGAAGTGGTCGACCGTGCCGATACGGGTGGCTTCTGACTTGCCCGACTGGAGGGCCCGGGACGGCGGCTTGCTGGTACCGCAGCGGCGCCCGATTCAGCCCCATCGGGGGACCGTGATAGGCTTGCGCCTGGCACAACCCCCCTGACTGCCCGAGGTGCCTTGACGACTCCGCCCGATCCCACCGCTGAGCCATCGGTCCCGTCGCTGCATATCGAGCGCCACGGGCCCGACCGGCTCGTGGTCCAACTGATGGGTACCTGGCGGCTGCAACAATACTCGCTGCGCGCCGCGCAGCAGGTGTCGGCCGCTTTGCGCGACGAGTCGGGTATTCGAACGGTCGCCTTCGATGCCGGCGAGCTCGCCGCTTGGGACACGGCCCTGCCCGCCTTCTTGTGGTCTGTCCAACGTTCGGCGACGCGCCTGGGCATTGCCCTTGAGGCCGACGGTCTGCCCGAGGGGGCGCGCCGTCTCTTGAGCCTGGCCAGCGCCGTGCCGCCGCCCGATAAGGCCCAGCCCGAGCAGCGCCGGGCGGGCCGCCTCGCCCGTCTCGGCACGGCTGCGCAGGAGGGCTGGAGCAGGTTCATCGGGCTGCTTCGCTTCCTCGGCGAGATCGTCCTCGCCTGCGGCGCCTTGGTGGCCGGGCGGGCGCGCTACCGCGCGACGGATTTCGCCTTGGTCCTGCAAGAGGTCGGCCCCAAGGCCTTGCCGATCGTGACCCTGATCAGCCTCCTCGTGGGGGTCATCCTGGCCTTCGTCGGGGCGGTCCAGCTCGCGCGCTTCGGGGCCCAGATCTTCATTGCCGACCTGGTCGGGCTCGCGATGGCGCGTGAGATGGGTCCGATGATGGCGGCGATCATCATGACTGGCCGCACCGGTGCCGCCTTCGCCGCGCAGCTCGGAACCATGCAGGTCAACCAGGAGATCGACGCGCTGAAGACGCTCGGCATCTCGCCCGTCGAGTTTCTCGTCCTGCCGCGGGTACTCGCGCTCGTCCTGATGATGCCGCTTCTGACGCTGTACGCCGACATGGTCGGCATCGTCGGCGGGATGCTGGTCTCGGTCAGTCTCTTCGAGATCACGCTGATGCAATATTGGAACGAGACCTGGGCGGCACTGACCCTGTCGCAGTTCGTCATCGGCTTGGTCAAGAGCCTGGTTTTCGGGGCCTTGATTGCGATCGCTGGGTGCTTCCAGGGGATCAGGGCCGGCGGCAGTGCTTCGGCCGTCGGCGCCGCCGCGACCTCGGCGGTCGTTGCCGCCATCGTCGCCATCGTCGTCGCCGATGGCCTCTTTGCGGTGATGCTCGATGCCCTCGGGCTCTAAGCCTGCCGCCCAGCAGGCGGGTTGCTGGCCAGGTGTCGTCCAGGGCGAGGCGGAGGTCGAGCTCGCCGTGCGCGCCTTGACGATGGCCTACGGCGACTTCGTCGTCATGCGCGACCTGGATTTCGCCATCCGACGCGGCGACGTGTTCATCATCATGGGCGGCAGTGGCTGCGGTAAGAGCACGCTGATGCGCCACCTGATCGGTCTCAAGGAGCCGGCGGCTGGCCGGGTCCTGATCGGGGGGCAAAGCCTCTGGGAAACAGAAGGGGCAGAGCGCGAGGGGCTCTTGCGCCGCCTCGGTGTGATGTACCAGGGCGGGGCCCTCTGGAGCGGTCTCACGCTGGCCGAGAACATTGGCCTGCCGCTGGAGCAGTTTACCGCGCTCGCTCCTGCCGCGATCCGTGATATCGCTTGCTACAAGCTCGCGTTGGTCGGGCTCGCCGGCTTCGAGGATTACTACCCGGCCGAAATCAGCGGCGGCATGCAGAAGCGCGCCGGTGTGGCGCGCGCCATGGCGCTCGATCCGCAAATCCTGTTCTTCGACGAGCCCTCGGCCGGCCTCGACCCGCTCAGCGCACGCCGCCTCGACGACCTGATCCTAGAACTGCGCGCGAGCCTCGGGACGACCATGGTGGTCATCACCCACGAGCTCGCAAGCCTGTTGCGCATCGGCACCAACGCCATCTTCCTGGACGTCGAGACGCGCACCCAAATCGCGCAAGGCGCACCGCAGGCCCTGGTCGATCACTGCGCCCATCCACGCGTCCGTGCCTTCCTGACCCGGGGTGCCGCAGAGGAGAAGCGCTGAGCTCGCTTGCGCTGCGCGCCGCGTGTCGGTCACTTGTCTCGTCCTGATGGGGCGGGGCCCAGGTCGGCATCCGGAGCCGCGGCCATCGCTCGCCGTAGTAGGTCTGGATCGCTTACCGGAAAACGCAACGAAAAGGCGCCGCCGGGTCCCACCTGCAGGGTCCGCCCGTAGAGGTCGAGACGGCTGCCCGGCGGCGCGCGGCCATGAACGACCAGCTCGGCCCGAACCTCGATGCCGGCCGCGCTCGCGGGCCTCGCCGTATAGCCCGCGGCAGCCGGGCCCTGAGCAAAACCGGGGCGTTGCGTCTCGGAGCCGGCCGCGACGGATGTCGGAATGGCTGCATCCGCCCTAGGTGGCTCGCTCTGGTCGGGAAGCGCCGCCGGGCTCCTCGGGATGACCCCCTCGGTGTCGTCGGACAGGAGGCCCCAGACCCCGGGTACTGCCGCTTGGGCGGCCGCGTTTTGACCAGGCAGGCCCTGTGCCGCCGACGCGCCGAGCGCGGGCGTCCCCGCTCGGCCTCGAGGTGCCTGCGCAAGATTGCCCGCAGCGCCCGAGCGACCAGCTTCCTGAGCCGGCGGGTCCACCGCCAGGCCGGTGAGGCGGCGCCGCTGTGAGCGATCGAGCACCAACCAGCCCCCGTCTTCACTGGCGAGCCCCAGCTCCGCCTCGTAGTCACCGCCGAGCGCGAGCGGCAGCTCGGTAACCCCGCAGCGAGCCGCGCCGGCGCTGCCGAGGTCCTGGGCGGCAATCTCTTGGACGGAGCCGTTACGGCGAATCAGCCGCAGGCGCAGCATCGGGCGCGTTGCGCCGACACTGGCCGGGAACTCGGCGTCGAGGCTCGCCCAGTCCTCGGCGCGGACGGCCCAGCGAACGCGCAAGACGGCCACGGCCGGTTGCTCGAGCAGCAATCGCGGCGACTGCTTTCCCCCTGCTGGCTGCCGATCGCTGCTCACTCGCCTCAGTGTTGCTCGCGCCCCTCTAGGACGACCAGGCTGTATGGTCCAGCCCGATAACGGTCTGCGACCACCAGCCGTTGCTCCAGGGGCGGGGTAATGTCTCCCGGCGGATCGAGGCCGGTGTCGACGGCCCGGTGCCAAGCCCAGTCCGTTAGCGCCGGTAGGGCAAAGCGATGGGGCAGGTCGTCCATGTTGAGTATGACATGCAATGGCGCCTCCTCGTCGCTCCGTCCTGCCAAGGTAAAGGCCAAGCCACGCGCGTCGTCGTCGCCCCAGGGGGGCGCATCGAGCTCGACGCCGTGCCAGCGGACATCGGGCAGCTCGAGGTCCGCGTGATGCCGTCCGGAAAAGAAATAGCGGCGCTTCAGGCTCGGGTGACGCCGCCGCAACGCAATCAGCTCCCGCGTGAAGCGTAGCAGATCCTGATGTCGTTCCATCAGAGTCCAGTCGAGCCAGCCGGTCGGGTTGTCCTGGCACCAGGCATTGTTGTTGCCACCCTGGCTACGCATCACCTCGTCGCCTGCGAGCAGCATCGGGACGCCCTGACTCAGCAGCAGGATGCCGAGGAGGTTGCGCACTTGACGCCGCCGCAGGGCGAGGATCAGCGGGTCATCCGTCGGGCCTTCGACACCACAGTTCCAGCTCAGGTTGTCGTCGCCGCCATCGCGGCCGTCCTCCTGGTTCGCCTCGTTGTGCTTGGTCTCGTAGGTGACGAGGTCAGCGAGCGTGAAGCCGTCGTGGCAGGTGACGAAGTTGACGCTGTTGATCGGCAGCCGCAGGTTGGCCTCGTAGAGGTCGCTGCTACCGGCAATACGGGTCGCGACCTCGTTGACCAGCCCCGCATCGCCGCGTACGAAACGACGGACGCTGTCGCGGTAACGCCCGTTCCATTCCATCCAACGGTAACCGGGGAAGCTGCCGACCTGATAGAGCCCGGCGGCATCCCAGGCCTCGGCGATGATCTTGCATGGCGCCAGCGTCTCGGACAGCTCTATCCCCCAGATGACCGGCGGATGCGCCATCGGCTGGCCGTGGGCATCGCGCGCCATGGCGCTGGCCAGATCAAACCGGAAGCCATCGACATGCATCTCCACGACCCAATACTCGAGCGCGTCGATGATGAACCGGGTGACGAACGGGTGATTGGCGTTGACTGTGTTGCCGCAGCCGGTGAAGTCCAGGTAGATCGATTTGTCGATCTGATCGAGGCAATAGAAGGTCTCGTTACCGAGGCCCTTGAAATTAATGACTGGGCCGGCGGCATTGCCTTCCGCCGTGTGGTTGAAGACGACATCGAGGATGACACCGATGCCCGCCTGGTGCAGGGCCTTGATCATGTCGCGAAATTCGCGGCGGTGCGTGCCGAGCTCGGGCGTCTTGCAATAGCCGGGGTGCGGGGAGAAGAAGCTGTAGGTGCTATACCCCCAGAAGTTGCTCAGGCCGGCCGCTGCGACGTCCCTCGGGACATCCTGGGGATCGAACGCCATCACCGGCATCAGTTCGACATGGCTGATGCCCAGACTTTTCAGATAAGGGATCTTCTCGATGAGCCCGGCGAAGGTGCCTGGACGTCGGACGCCGGACGAGGGGTCACGGGTAAAACCGCCGACGTGCACCTCGTAGATGATCGTCTCCTCGGTCGGGATGCGGATGAGTTGATCCCCTTCCCAATCGTACTCGTCGTCGAGGACGACGCCCCGCGCCGAGTCGTGCGGTCGCGGCCCATCGCGCATCCGTCGCCGTCGATCCCAATGCAGCGTATTGACGGCTCGTGCCCAGGGGTCAAGCAGCTCGATACGGGAATCGAAACGCCAGCCCTGGCCGTGCGGATCGAAGGGTCCGTCCATGCGCCAGGTGTAGTGGGTCCCCAGCGGCAGATCGACGACCAGAACGTGCCAGGTGAAAAAGGTGTGATTGACTTGGGGGTCAAGGCGAATGACCTGGAACGGCTCCCGGCAGGCTGCCGTCTCGTAGAGCAGCAGCTCGGCGCCGGTTGCGTGTCGGCCATAGACCGAGAAGTTGACGCCCAGCTCGTCGACGGTCGCGCCGGGCGGGTAGCGACGTCCCGCGCGTGTCTCGTAGGGACCACTCATGCGTTGCGCCAATCCCGTGGGTTCTGCATCGCTGCCTGCCGCTGTCGGTTTGATTGTCGTTGGAGTTTGACCGATCCGACCAGTCAGGGCGAGCCTCCTGCGGCATTCGGCCCTCAGTAACGGCCTTGGCGGTCGACCCAGCGCCAGGCGAGCAGCCACCCGACTGCGGCAGTGGCGGCGCTGACGGCGAAGGTCGCCGTTGGGCCCGCGGTCTCCCACAGCTGACCGCTAATGAGGGCCCCAAGCGCCCCGCCGACACCGAAGCTGAGGCTATTGTACAGGGCTTGCCCGCGGCCCTGGGTCCGCCCGGGGAAGTAATGATAAGCGAGATGGATGGCGGCGGCATGAAAGGCCCCGAAGGTTGCGGCATGCAGCGCCTGCGCAAGGATCTGTACCAGGATCTGGTCGACGAAGCCGCCGATCAGCAGCCAGCGCAGTACGGCCAGTGCGAAGCTGACGAGCAACACGGGGCGTGCGCCGTAGGATTCGAGTAGCCGGTGCATGGCGAGAAAGACCACGACCTCGACGACGACCGCCCAGGCCCAGAGCGCACCGACACCGAAGCTCCCATAGCCGGCCTCGTTGAGATAGATCGAATAGAAGGCGTAATAGGCCCCATGGCTCAGCTGCATCATTAGGCCGCTGGCCAGGAAGGCCTGGATCTCCGGGTGGCGGATCAGCCAAAGGATTGACGGAGACGCTTGTGTGCTCCGTCGTTGTGGGCCCTCGGGGATGAGTAGCGAGCTCAGCCAGATGCCGCTGTAGAACGTCAGCACGACCAGGGGCACGACACCCGTGCCCAGGCGCTGCAGGGCGAAGCCGAGGAGGCTGACCGACAGGATGAAGCCGATCGAGCCCCAGAGACGGATGCTGGCATAGCGGCTGACCCGTTCGCCGAGATGGCTGAAGGTCACGGCCTCCATCTGCGGTAAGGATGCGTTCCAGAAAAAACTGAACAGCACCATGACCAGGGCCATCTCGAGAAAGCCGTCGGTGGTGAAGATGGCGAGAAAGCTCAGGGCCGAGAGGGCCGAAGCCAGTCGAACGATCGGCATCCGCGTGCCCAAGTGGTCGGCGAGCCAACCCCACAGGTTGGGCGCGACGATCTTGGTGCCCATCAAGACGGCCACCAGCTGCCCGATGGCTTGGGCCGAGAAGCCGCGGTCCTGCAGGTAGAGCCCCCAATAAGGAACCAGGGCGCCGAGCGACCCGAAGTAGAAGAAATAGAAGCTTGCGAGCCGCCAGTAGGGCATCGGTAGGCAGGCCCGGCGGGCGAGAATGCGTCGCCCGGGCCGCGCGCCGCGCTAGGCCGGGGCCTGGGGCGGGACGGGTGGCGTGCGTGGCTGCACGTGCGCGTTCTGGGCGCGATGGCGCAGCAGATGGTCCACGAGTACCAGGGCCAGCATGGCCTCGGCAATCGGAGTCGCGCGAATGCCGACACAGGGGTCGTGGCGACCCTTGGTCACGATCTCGGTGGCCGCGCCTTGGACATCGACGGTTCGGCCGGGCAGGCGGAGACTCGAGGTCGGCTTCAGGGCCAGGCGCGCGACCAGGTCCTGGCCCGTCGAGATCCCACCGAGGACGCCGCCGGCATTGTTGCTCAGAAACCCGGCCGGGGTGAGCTCGTCGCGGTGCTCGCTGCCGCGTTGGGCGACAGCGGCGAAGCCGGCGCCAATGGCGACACCCTTGACCGCATTGATACCCATCAGCGCGTGGGCGATGTCCGCATCGAGGCGGTCGAAGACGGGCTCGCCGACGCCGGGCGGGACCCCGGTGGCGACGACGGTCACCTCGGCCCCGATCGAGTCGCCCTCCTTGCGCAGGGCGTCCATGAAGGCCTCGAGCTCGGGAACCAGGCCAGGGTCGGGACAGAAAAAGGGATTCTGCTCGACGGTCTCCCAGTCGAGCGCGCTCGGGCGTAGCGGCCCGAGCTGCGAGAGGTAGCCGCGCACCTGCACGCCGAACTGCGTCCGCAGGTACTTCTTGGCAACCGCCCCGGCCGCGACCCGGATCGCCGTCTCGCGTGCCGAGGAGCGCCCACCGCCGCGGTAGTCACGCCGGCCATACTTCATCGTGTAGCTGTAATCGGCGTGGCCGGGGCGGAATTTGGTGGCGATCTCCGAGTAGTCCTTCGACCGCTGGTCCTCGTTCTCGATGAGCAGCCCGATCGGCGTACCGGTCGTCAGACCCTCGAAAACGCCAGAGAGGATGCGCACGCGGTCGGACTCGCGCCGCTGGGTGGTGTGCCGGGAGGTGCCCGGCCGGCGGCGGTCGAGCTCCGGTTGCAGGTCGGCCTCGCTCAATGGCAGACCTGGTGGGCAGCCATCGACGACGCCGCCGATCGCCGGCCCGTGGCTCTCGCCGAAGCTGGTGACGACGAAGACCCTGCCGATGCTGTTTCCGGACATGGCGGCGCGAGGCGCTGAGCGGTCCGGTCAGTAGCTCGGCGGCCGGACGGTCTCGTCCGAGTCCAGCCAGGCGTTGGCCTTCGCGAGGACCTCGCGCGTCAGCGTGCTGGTTGCCTGGTGCAGGCGCACGCCATTGATGACGTAGTCGTACCGGGCGCTCAGGTACTCGAACTCGGCCTCGAAGAGCCGCTGCTGGGCGTTGAGCACGTCGACCTGGGTGCGGGTCCCGACCTCGAGACCGGCCTGTGTCGACTCGAGCGCGCTGCGGGCCGAGACGATGGCCGCCTGACGCGCCTGGACGTCGCTGATGTTCGAGAGGATGCCGCGGAAAGAGTCTTTGACCTGGTTGAGCACGGCCCGCCGTTGCTGATCCAGGCGCTCCTGGGCGGCGCCGAACTCGTAACCGGCTTCGCGCGTCCGCGAAGTGACCGCTCCGCCCTGGAAGATAGGCACATTGACTTGCAGGCCGACGAACGCGACATCGGAGTCGGATCCGAGCTCGGCCTCTGAGCGGCTGAGGCTGTAGCCGGCCTCGAGGTCGAGTGTCGGCAGATGGCCGCTGCGCTCGATGGCGATCTGCTGCTTGGCGGCCTCGGCCGCCTGACGGGCGGCGATGATGCCGAAGTTGGTCTGCAGCGCCGTCTCGACCCATTCATCGATGTCGTTCGGCTCGGGCGGCGTCAGTGGCAGCTGTTCGCCAAGCCGCGCGAGCGGCACGCGGATCGGCCCCACGATTCGGCGCAGCGCCTCCCAGGCATTGTCCAGGTTGTTCTCCGCGAGAATGAGATTGGCGCGGGAGCGATCGTAAGCGGCCTGGCTCTCGTTGACGTCGGTGATCGCCACGAGACCCACCTCGAAGCGTTGTTTGGACTGCTCGAGCTGTCGTTCGTTGGCGCGTGTCAGGGCCTCTTGCACGCGCACCGCATCGGAGGCCCGCAAGACCTCGAAATAGGCCTCGGTGGTGCGCACGATAAGCTCGATCTGGGCGTCCTGGTACTGTGCCTCCGCCTGCGCAATCGTCGCGTCGCTTTGCTCCAGGCGCACCCAGTTGGCATGGTCGTAGACCGATTGTCTGAGTACCGCTGCGAGCTCCTGTTCCTCGTAGGTATCGTTGCGTGCGAACGAGCCCAGCACGCTTTGCCGGCCCTCGGACTTCACATTGGTATAGTCGATTGAGCCTTGCAGGCTCAGGTTGGGCAGAAGCAAGGCCTGGGCCTGCGGCTTGATCTCTCGTGTCGCGAGCAGATTCTGTTCGGCCTCACGGAGGCTGGGATCGCTCTCGACGGCAATGTCGTAGATGTCGAGCAGGTCCTCGCCGAGTCCGGGGAGGGGAAAGCCGAGGCAGAGCGCGACGAGAGTGGCCAGGGTTCCTCGCAACATCCGGGGAGTTCCTTCACAGGCGTGTTCAAAGCACAATAAGCTAACACAAACCGGTGCGGGTTGAGATGACAGTCAACAATGGCCGGCGCGGGCGCCTAGCCGGTGAGCGCGCCTTGCATAAAGCGCGCTTTGCATAAGGAGAGTCGACAGGCCAATGGGTAAGCTGGTCACCAGCGATTTCCGGCCCGCCTGGTGGCTTCCTGGTCCCCACCTGCAGACGCTTTGGCCCAGCCTCGCTCGGCCCGCGCCCAGGCTCGATCTGCCGCGGCGGCGCATCGAGCTCCCCGACGGTGACTTCATCGATTTGGCCGTCGCCGCCAACCGGGGCCCGCGTGTCCTGATCGTGCACGGCCTGGAAGGGGGGCTTCGCTCCCACTATGCCGGCCCGTTCGTCGTGCGGCTGATCGAGAACGGCTTCCGTCCGGTCTTTATGCACCTGCGCGGCAACGGTGAGCAGCCGAACCGTCTGGCACGCGGGACGCACGCGGGCCTGAGTGAGGATCTGGGCGTGGTGCTCGCCCAGCTCGCTGCGGATTCGGAGGGGCCGGTGCTCGCCTGCATCGCTTACTCGCTCGGTGGCAACATCCTCCTCAAGCACCTCGGGGAAACGGCGCGGCCGCTGCTGCAGACGGCCGTCGCCGTCTCCGTCCCCTTCGTGCTGCGTGATGCGATGCTCAGGCTGGACCGAGGGTTCTCGCGCGTCTATCACCGCTACCTGCTCGACAAGATCAAGGCCAGTTATCGCCGCAAGTCCGCGGTGCTGGCGATCCCGCTCGATGAGTCCCCGGATCTGGCCAAGATCGGCGATATCGACGCCTTCGACGACCGTGTCACCGCCCCGCTGTGCGGCTTTGCAGGGTCTTACGATTACTACAAACGCTGCAGCAGCCGCCAGTTCCTGCCGCGCATCAGCCTGCCGACGCTGATCGTGCACGCCCTCGACGATCCCTTCATGTACCGGCTCACCGTGCCCTACGAACACGAGCTCGGCCCCGGTGTGACCCTCGAGCTCGCGCGTCGCGGCGGTCACGTGGGCTTCATTGCCGGATCCGTCCCAGGGCGCCCTATCTACTGGCTCGAGGAGCGCATACTTCGACATCTCCGTGGCTTCGCGAGCCGGTCTTCCGGGCCGACCGCAAAGGTCGACTAGGGCCAGGCCGTGGGCCCGTTGGCAGCCGTGCCCGGAAGGGCCGCCAAGTAGGCCGTGCCGACTGCTCGACGGCGACGCTTACCGAGGTTCATTGCGCGGCCGCAACCGGGTGGAGATCGGACACTCGGGCGCCGACTTGGCAAGCATCCAGGCGATGCCTTAGTATCGCGATCCCAGAAAATAACAAGATTCCGATCAAGCGTTACGATTAAGGCCCCGCCTGGGCAGAGTGCGTCTGCCAGAGCAGGGGTCGTGCGGCCTGGCTCGTAGGGGGCGGGTCGAGGCTCTACAGCCTGGAGGATGGTGTTGCCGTGTCCATGAAGCCCCGCCGGAGGAGGGTTCTCCTCGTCCTGGCCATCGTACCCCTCGTCGCCGTCGGTGGCGCCTCAGTCGTCAGCTACGGCTTGAGCTATACCGAGAGCACCGAGTTCTGCACCTCCTGCCACTCGATGCAGTACAACCAGCAGGAATATCAGGACAGCCTGCATTACCTGAATGGCTCTGGCGTCCGCGCCGGCTGCTCCGATTGCCACGTGCCGCGCGACTTCTTTCCAAAGTTCTGGGCGAAGCTCATCGCGACCAAGGACATCTATCACGAGATCCTCGGCACCATCGACACCTACGATAAGCTTGAGGCCCACCGTTGGCGTATGGCCAATCGCGTCTGGGACAAGATGGAGCGTACCGATTCGCGCGAATGTCGCGAGTGCCATGACTTCGGGGCGATGGATCTTGCCGAGCAGGGGCGTTCTGCCCGTTCCCGCCACGCCAAGGCAGAAGACCAGGGCATGACCTGCATCGAATGCCACCAGGGGGTGGCCCACTATTTGCCGGACGAGCCTCTGGACGATTAGCCCCAGCGACTGGCTTGCACCTCTGCTCGTCCGATTGAACACTTCGAGGCCCAACGCATGAGCAACCGCCCCTTCCTGATCCTGGTCGTGGCCCTGGTGCTCGCGAGCAACTGGCAGTCCGCGCTGGCAATGGACCTGGGCCGGGAGCTGCGCCTCTCCGCAATGGTTGGCGACACGGACCGTATCGTCGAGCTGCTCGATCGAGGCATACCAGTCGACGCCGCCAACGACTTCGGCAAGACGCCTTTGATGTTCGCCGTCGAGAGCGGCCACCTGGAGAGCGTCGCCTTGCTGCTGACGCGGGGCGCGGACGTCAACGCGCGAACCGTCGCCAGCTGCACCCCCCTGACCTTTGCCGCCGAGAACGGGCATTTCGGAATCACCGCGCTGCTCCTCGAGCGTGGTGCAAACGTCGATGCCCGGACCCGCCCAGGCTGGGATGCCCTGATGATCGCGGCGCGCTACGGCATCACCGAGATGGTCGAGCAGTTGCTCTATCACGGCGCCGATCCGAGGGCGTCCGATCGCGACGGCCGCACGGCCCTGATGCGGGCCGCAGCCTATGGTCACGAGGACATGGTTCCGTTGCTCGTCGCCGCCGGCGCCAAAACCGAGGCACGCGACAAGTTCGGCGAAACCGCCCTGCTGATCGCCGCGGAGGAGGGCCACCGCGCCGTGATCCGCGCACTGCGTGCCGAGGCTGCCCGGCTCGATGTTCGCGATGCCCTCGGTGCGACGGCACTGCACCTCGCCGTCGGACATGGCTATCAGGCGGTCGTGCGTTATCTCCTCGAGCAGGGATTGGATCCGAACGCACAGGACACGGAAGGGGTTTCGGTGCTGATGGAGGCCGTCGCCACCCGGCAAACCGAGATGGTGCGGCTGTTGCTCGCGCATGAGGCCGACGCGGCGCTGATCGACGAGCGCGGCCGCACGGCCGCCGACATCGCCCGCGAGGAGGGCAATCGCGAGGCGCTCGCCCTGCTCAATGAAGGCTAGCGCACTACCGGGGGCCAGCCCCAGATGACGAGGAGAATGCCTGCGGGAGCGCGGCCACCGCCAGATCCTGCTGCATCGCGGAGCATCCGACTCCGTGTGATCCGATACGACTGGAACCGACTGAAGGAGTGCACAATGAGAAAGATCCACCAGGCGCCAGCACTGCTGGCCGCCATCCTCTTCCTCGGCCCTGCTGCGGGCCAAGCCGAGGAGCTGCAATCCGGCGCCGACGCTCGAGCGCTGGCGTTGACCTGCGCCGGCTGCCATGGCACCGACGGGGCTAGCGCCGGTCCAGCCGCACCGTCGATCGGCGGCATGCACCCGGACTACTTCTTCGACATCATGCAGTGGTTCGCCGAGGAAGAGGTCTACAGCACCGTCATGGGTCGAATCGCGAGGGGTTACACCGAGGAAGAGCTCGAGAAGATGGCGGCCTATTTCCACGAGCTGCCTTTCGTTCCGGCCGAGCAGGAGTTCGACCCGCAGCTGGCCGAAGAGGGTGAGCGCCTGCACGAGAAGTACTGCAGTAAGTGTCATGCCGAGGGCGGGACGGTGCTCGAGGACGAGGAGTATTACGTCACTGCCGGGCAGTGGATTCCCTATCTCAAGAACGCCATGGCCGACTTCCGCCAAGACCGCCGGCCGATCGAGCGAAAGATGGAAAAGAAGCTCAATCGCATGCTCGATCGTGAGGGCGAAGCAAGCCTAGATGCCCTATTCAGCTTCTACGCCAGCCAACAATAAGGACACCGGAGGACGATCGATGCAGATGAAAATGAATCGTCGCGATTTCGTGAAGGCCGCGGGCGCCGCGAGCGCCCTGGGATTGATTGGGATGCCCGGTCTGGCCTTCGGTGCCGGCGGCAAGGTCGTCATCGTCGGTGGTGGCACCGGTGGTGCGGCCGCGGCGAACACGCTCAAGCGGCTCGATGCCAACATCGACGTCACCGTCATCGAGCCGAACAAGGAGTACTACACCTGCTACATGAGCAACGAGGTGCTCGGCGGCGAGCGCGAGCTCGAGAGCATTCGTGTCGGCTACGACGGGCTCAAGGGGCGGGGCATCAAGGTCGTGCACGACAGCGCCACGGCCATCGACCCCGACAAGAAGACGGTTAAGACCGCCGGCGGCCAGGAGTACGCCTACGACCGCTGCATCGTCGCCCCCGGGATCGAGATCCTCTACGACCAGATCGAGGGCTACAGCGAGGCGGCGAGCCAGACCATGCCCCACGCCTGGAAGGCCGGCGAGCAGACGCGGATCCTGCGCGCGCAGCTCGAGGCGATGGACGACGGCGGGACGGTGATCATCGCCCCGCCGGACAACCCCTTCCGCTGTCCGCCCGGTCCCTACGAGCGGGCCAGCCAAATCGCGCACTACTTGAAGCAGCACAAGCCCAAGTCCAAGGTCGTGATCCTCGATGCGAAGAGTGGCTTCTCCAAGCAGGGGCTGTTCACCCAGGGCTGGGAGCGGCTTTACGGTTACGGGACCGATCAGGCCCTGATCGAATGGGAGCGTGGCCCGGAATCGGCCGTCGTGCGCGTCGATCCCGACAAGATGGCCGTCGAGACCAGCTTCGGCGATCGGTACGAGGGCGCGGTGGTCAACGTGATCCCGCCGCAACGCGCCGGCAAGATCGCCCAAGCCGCCGGCTTGGCCGACGACAGCGGCTGGTGCCCGGTGGACATGAAGACCTTCGAGTCCAAGCTTCAACCCGGCATCCACGTGATCGGCGATGCCTGCATCGCGACCAAGATGCCCAAGTCCGGGTACTCGGCGAACAGCCAGGGCAAGGTCGCCGCGGCGGCGATCCTCGCGATGCTCGCCGGTCAGGAGCCGAGCGTCCCCTCGTACCTGAACACCTGCTATTCGATCGTCGGCGAGGACTATGGGATTTCCGTCAGCGCGGTCTACAAGCTCGCCGCCGACGGCTCGCAGATCGTCGGCGTCGAGGGCGCCGGCGGTCTCACCCCCATGGACGCCCCCGACTGGGCGCTGGCGCGCGAGGTCGACTATGCCCATAGCTGGTATAACAACATGGTGAAGGATACCTTCGGGTGAGGGCGGTTGCAGCAATGATGCGCCCTCCTCCGCTGCCCGCCACGGCGAGCGAAGCGAGGGCGCCCGTCTCAAGGTGGCATTGGCCTGTGCGCACCGCCGCACTTAACCGGGCCGAAAACGGACCGAATATCATCACCAACAAGAGGGGGATTAGCATGCCAAGTTCGGTACTCTGCGCTCGGAGGCCTGTTTTCGGCCCGCTCGCCGTGTTGCTGTGCGGGCTTGCCGCCCACCCGCTGTGGCTGCCAAGCGCGTTCGCCGAGCAGCAAGACGGCAATGGCGGGGCGGCGACGCGCGAGTGGTGCGAGCGAGACCTCAACATCGCCAAAGGACGCATCGAAGGGCTCGAGGCGATGCTCGACCGGGCCCAGCGCGACGCCTCGGGTCACCAGGCCGGCGCTGCTGTTCCGGACAGCAATGCATGGGACCTCGTGGACCGCCTGCTTGCGCTGAATGCCGCAAGGACCGAGCAGGGGATTCGGCTCAGCCTGCCCCAGGAGGAGTTGGTCTTCCGGTCTGGCACCACCGAGCTGCCGTCCGGGGAGATGCCCAGTCTCGACGAGATCGCCGCTTTGCTTGCGGAGAATCCGGAGATGGATGCACTCATCGAGGGCCACACCGATAGCGCAGGTCCCACCGCAACGAACATGGCCCTCTCGCAGGAGCGGGCCGACACGGTGCGCCGAGCCCTGATCGACCGCGGCGTGGAGCCGAAGAGATTGGCTGCAGAGGGAATCGGCGAATCCCAGCCCGTCGCGACGAATGCGACCAGTGCCGGGCGGCGAGAGAACCGGCGCGTTGAGATCTATCTGGCTCATTGATCGGGGAGTCATTGGCTTAGGCACAGTGCAACGACAACCTCAACAGGCCCCCGCAACCTTCTCCCCTCACCCCAACCCCTCTCCCCGCT
>JGI12109J20283_10092234_pt1 | contig 24590 bp, 24 predicted proteins | sample ElkSlonscriptome_12_FD_20283 | JGI IMG/M metagenome (IMG submission 20283)
GAAGAAATACGTCATGATGGCAATCGAGCCGAGATCTGCCATACCGCTCCCTGAAATCGAACCATCAAGATTGAATCGATTTGTTAAACCTGTGAAAACTTTATAAGATATCCACCAACAAAGGAATAGTGCCGGCGCAAAGAGTGCTTGATTGAGGAGGGCTTTCCACCAGCGTTTGCCTTGTCCCGACACCCCTGTAATCCACAAGACGAACGCAAGGGGTGAGACAACAATAAGAAAGACGAGTATTGTGAATCGTACAATCAGCAGTAGCGCGCTTGCGCCGAAGACGAATGCCATCACAAAGAACATTGCACCGCCGAGAAGTCCCACCCATATGAGCTTGTCGGTAGTATCAGCAGCTTGACCGGCTTGATCTCGGATTTCAGTAACATTGAAAATAGTCATGATCTGCAATTTTGACCAAAACACACTGGCAACACCTCCATTGATACACTGATCATCTTCAATGGCGATGTTTTTTTGTACTTCGTCCGGATTAGCACAATTGATACCTAGCAGGGTGTCGCCATCGTTGTTCTCGTTGATGAGCATCTTGTATGTTGAAATAGCAAAGTAGTTAGAGATATCGATAACACCCTTTGACAGGGTAATGCTGAAATTTACAAACAGAGCGGCAATGATAATGCTAAAGAGCATACGCTTGCCCCCATAGCTCTGGGCACCCACTATAGTGGCTATACCGACGAATATTGTAAGGAACACTAAAAATATGTTCGCGAGATCACGGAGGACTGCCCATGCGGTGAGTACCCCCGGCATGTTGCCGACAAGCATACCCATGCCAACAACAAGCTCCTTGATAACAATGTTCAACGCCACACTCACCCAGGCGGCAACGTATGCGGCACCTTTCATGAACATGTACGCAAGGAATGCCCCGCAGCCACGTACTGCCTTCATTGGTGAAGTGAAAGAGCAGCCGAACGCTTTGGCGGATATGTCCTGATCGTTATATGCAGCATGTACTGCATCACCCACAGGCAGACTCTGATCGCTATTTTTCGCAAGAGCTGCTAGTGGTGTGGTGAGAAAGAAAACTAGTGTCGCCACAAAACAAAAGACTAACGCACCCAAAATATGTGTTTGTACCATGTTCAGTTGATTGCGCATGATGTGCTAGTTTATGCCTTGCAGTAGACCCTCTGCTTCGCCAATTAACTTCTGGATGAGTACTTGTGCGGCTGCGTTGATAATCTCAGCGAATTCATCTGCGAGTTGGAGCTGTTCGAGCTGACCGTCTGTCCATTGGTTGACGTGGTGCGATATAAAATCTCCCGGTGAGCAGACACTTAGTTCTGTAGAAGGATCTTCATCATAGTCACAGCGTTGTGGGAACATGCCATCACCTTGTTCAAGAAGCATGGCTTGCTCAGACGCCTGTTGTGCGGCAAAGTCTGCAGCATCGTCTGCTACATTGAATTTCGTGCCTATTTCATTGTTTTGATCATCAAAGATCCCCATGACAGCAGTAAAGCCGCCCCCAGCAAAATCGATATCGCCCTGCTCAACAATCCGGCTGTAGCCGGTGTTTGCGTCTGCGCCCGGGACTGGCGCGTCTGCCCCGTCAATAACGCCGTCGTTGTTTACATCGATTGAAATATCTACACCCGGGAAGGCGTCGTCCAGGTCACACGAAAGGCGACCGAAGTCAGGATCTTTGTCTGGTGTGTAGTAGCTCCAGCCAAGATCAAGGACTACGTCGACTGCAAACGGTTCACAGATGAGTTGGTCAAGCCCGCTCTCAAACAAGTAGGCAGAGACAGTGTCGTTGAGCACGTTTTCAAAGAAGGTGCTCGGGTCTTCTAGGAACTGCGGTGTATTTTCAAACCCACCCTCGATCCAATCAATGATGCTTTTCGTTACGGCATCAATTACCAACTCTTTGAGCATCCACATGAGCGGGTCGAGCACACACTCCTTGAAGGTCATGTTACCCGCCTGTACCGCGGAGTTTGTTGTGTTTTGTGCAGACACAAGCGAATTGGCAGCAATCGCAGCAAGTTGTTCAGAGATGAGTGCATTTTGGGCTTGCAGGTATGGTGCCGTCACAGGCACCTTGGTAACATCTACGGCGCCTGTTCCTGCGAGCCCTGCCACGCCGGCAGGGGCAGCTACACCAGCGCCGGTGAGTCCAATGGCAGCAGGCACTTCAGTAGTGGCGGTTACTTCCGGTGAGAGCCATGGAAAAATCCCTCCGACCCAACCAGCAATCCAACCACCAAGGTTGCATGACAAAACAGAGACAGCACCGGTACCGAAGCTCGATACCGCGGTATTGAGGTCTACAGTCACCCCAGCAATGGTCATTGCTTGAACTTGTTTTGGTTGTGCCGGCGCACTCATGTAGACCGATGGCGCTACAATAAGCACGGCGAGCAAGAATGCGGTGACTGATCGAAAAATAGAGTGCATACTATAAGATAGGTGGTGGACGGTGGTGCTAGGATACTATGGTGCGAGCATAGATTCTGCTTCCGGCTCATCAACATGTTCTCCTTGTTGATTGGCCGCATCGCTCCCACTATCCTGTTGGGCATCTCCCGAATCATCGCTCGCGGCCTGGTAAGCTGCTGTAGTGTCGGCGTCGGGCGCAGTAGCTGCTTGCGGTGTCTGTTGCATGCTGTAAGCGATAAACGTCGCAGCAGCACCTATCAACTGCTGTTGACGTGTCGAGAACTGGCCAGTAGCAAATGCCCCAAGTATCGGATCATCATTTAGCAACACAAACTGCTCAAGTGTGGCGGTGAATTGCATAAACTGTTCCACCAGTGCGTGGTGGATATTGAGCGCGTCCTTTGGTACTTGTGTCTGTTTCAAGCCCTGAATGCTTGAATTATAGACCGCAATGGTCTGCTGCATTTGTTCGATAGCGGTCTCAAGATCACCGTTGACGAGTGTACTAAGCGCAAGATTCTCCCCCGGAGCCTGCTCGTAGGTGTTGTGCAGGATTGTGCGAACTGTCTCAATATATCGCTTTCTTGTTTCGTCGGTGCTCAATACTACTCGCACGAGGCTCTTATCGTACGATGGCAAGCTTGCTACTTTGGCCAACTCATCTTCAATGTTTTGCGCAATCACGTTCTCGCTCGATACGGTGACGTTGCCGCCTGTTTTCTGAAATGTCTCCATCGCAGACCCCATTAGCTCTCGCGCAACCATGTTGGTTACAGTTTTTGGTCCTGTGTCGCCAGTGCTTGCATCGGTTATGTCACGTACTTCGTTTGCAAGCAAGCCTGCGCCGGGTTGCGTAGGGTTACGGCCTGCTGCCCGCTCTTCACCATCCTCGACACCGTCCCCATCGGTGTCCGGATTGTTTGGGTCAGTATTCCAAAGAATCTCTTCCCAGTCAGCCAAACCATCGTTGTCGCTGTCACGCTCAGCAAGCGTGGTATTCGCTGCGAGTGCCGTGTTCTGTTGAGTTACGGCAAGGGTTGGCGTCGCCTGTGTTGCGACCGGTGTGCTGCCGGAAAACACATATAGCATAAGCAGCAGAAACACAGCGGTAACGAGAGTGATTGCAATAATCACCATGCGGTTCGCAGATTGAGCAGCGTGCCTCCGAGCCATTGCCCTTAGTATACGCCCTCACGCACCCTTTGTGTTGATTGTGAAGTCCTGGACTGTGGATATATCCCCATATAGACCACATACAATACACGCGCTGTATACTGTTTGTGCAGATAGTATGCACAGGGTTGTGCACAGGTACCGTAGTATGACTGTTGCGTCATTCGATGTGGTGCGCCATTATATGTAGTACCATGACGCGCACCGCACGAGCCCATATGCTCAGCGTGACTATTGTCGCCTTTCTATGCTCGTTAGTGTGCTTTTTTCTTGTATCTACGCACGTCACTGTTGCAGCAACTAGCCAAACTAATTGTCACACAGTGACGTCATCAGATACGGTGGTACCTTCCGGATATGGCTCACCATATATGTTTTCTGGAGTGATTGATGAACTTGCGATGCGCGTCGTCTGTGAGGAGGATGGTGCTAGGCTTGTGTTGGGGCAAGAAGACCGTGCCGTGTATATATATCGCCATGCTTTCGAGAGCACGGACCGAGGTTGGCGCCGCGTAGAACTCAAGGGCGACCGAGCGGTCGGTCCGTGGTTTGTGGGGAGCGCGAGCGGCGACCTTGCCGCAGCTGAAGGCGATGGTACCGTGATTGCGTATATGTGCGAGAAGGTTGATGGGGTGTGGAAGTGCGGTTGTCGCGACGAAGCATGTGGAACCTCATACTGGCAACGACAAGCGTACGCTTTTCCTGTATCTGAAGGTCTGTGTGTTGCACCCAGTATTTCCAGTATAGAACCAGACATTTTGTTGGTTGGTGAGGAGGTGAGATTGTATGGTGAAGATTTTGCCGCTGGTACGGTGACGGTGGATACCATGTACACAACCGATGTTGTGTCGTATGAAGAGGGGGACGAATACGTGTCGTTCACGTTTAACCCAGAATTTCTTAAGTATTCGTTAGAGAAACCTCCCAAGATAGATAAGTATACCGATGATATGTTGCAAACTATGGATGATTTTTCTGATCCTCCCGCAGGTATTGAATACTCATTTGTCCAACAGCCCAAGGATCTAGAGACTCCCGTGTGGGTTTCTGTTGAAACAAGTTGTGGTGAAAGCGAACCCGTGTGGCACACTATGTATCTTCCGTTGTAATACTAACACATGATGTTGAAGAGAATTATACTCCCGGGGTTGTCGCTGGTAATCATACTTCTACTACCGGTAACCGTTCGTTTCCATACCTCGGAGCGCTTAGAAGAGTCGCGTCCCAGTATGTCCCTGTCGGTGGCACAGGCTGACTTTTCGTGCGCGGCGGCAAAAGCCGCTATGTGGTCTACGTGGTGGGCATTCGTGGGTACGGGCGGTGGTGTGGGTCTCGGTACCAATGCGCAGAACAGTTTCTCCGGTTATATTGCAGGTGTACTCCCTTGCTGGAATGGTATAGTAGCGTTTACCCTGAATCCGGTACTCTACGGTCTTGGTGCACCGTACGGTGTTGCTATTATGCAGCCGCCCTTGTACTCGTACTACCAGGTTCGGCCTGGTGCAAAGACACTTGGTAATGCCCCGACTCCAAATATTTGCCTTATTTGTGTTCCCACGCACCCGTGGTGTTGCATCTTTCCGCCAGTCATGAATGTGTCTGTGCCGGGAATGGGAACCTCGATGTAGGTTTGTCGGGAGCTGTGTGGTGATTTCATATATTGGCGTGCCACTAGGGACGACATGTGTTGATCCAAACCTGGTGCTGAATCGATTCAGGACGTGTTGAGGGTGAGATGTTCTGAGCTAGGATACGTTCCAAGACGGTTGTGTTTTTTAGTGACGCACCGATAGTTTTTCTTTTATTCTGAAATGCTGCGCGTATAGTGGTGAAAAAAAGTCGTTCATGGGCTGAGGAAGTGAATAAGTTGCGTTGTATCTCGTGTATCGCCAGTATCGCAGAGTCTACCTTCGGTGGTGGTGAAAATGCGCCCGCTTTCACGGTGCGCACGAGCTCAGGTGTGCCGTACGCTTTTACAGAGAGCGAAAGCAGGCTCTCTTTCTGGTCGCGTGCAACAATGCGTTCCGCCACTTCCTTTTGCATAAGGAGAACGATTCTGGTTGGTTGGTGTCGTGCGGTCAAGAACTGCCGAATGATGCGCCCGGTTATGTAGTATGGAATGTTTGCTGCAAGAGTGTAGGGTGTGGTGAGGGTGGAAGGATCGAAGTCGCGTACGTCCTCTTCGATGAGAGTGAGGGTGCCATTTGCAATCTCGTCTGAAAATAACATGCGAAGCTCTGCCACAAGTGCGGGGTCTTTTTCTACCGCGATGACCTTCCCTGCCCGTGTAAGGAGTTCACGGGTGAGGATGCCATGTCCTGGGCCGATCTCGAGTACCGTATCTTCGTGTGTGAGGTGTGCGGCGTCTGCTACCCAGCCGGCAATCTCCGGTCGAGTGAGGAAGTGTTGGCCGAGGCGAGCACCTCGACGTGCCGCATGTGGGTGTTGTTGCTTTTTCGCCATGATATTTATTGTGTAGGCAGCGTAGCATGAAAGATGCCCGGCGCAAGACCGGATGTTGCTGTGGCCTTTTTGCAGTTGTGTTGCGTTCTGCCAGAGACAAGGAGGTGCGCGTAGAGCCAAGTAGTTAGTCTAAATACACCACTTGCCCGGTTGTGGCCTGTGTAGATTCACTCGTCTCCATGTACTGTTCGTCGATGTCGAGCAAGAATTGACTTGGCATCCGTGGAAGTCGTTGACCAAAGACGGTGCGCACCTGCGCGTATGTGAGGTAGAGGTTGGTACGTGCGCGCGTAAGAGCTACATAGAACAGTCGACGTTCCTCTTCGGCGTCCTTTGTTCCTCGCGTATCGAGCTGTTCGTGCGGGAAGAGTCCATCCTCAAGGCCGGTGACGAATACATGGTCGAACTCCAAACCCTTTGCGGCATGTACCGTAAGAAGCGTTACTGCGTTCCTGTCTCGTTCACCGGTGCGTGCATCCATTTCATCTTGATCGGTCGCAAGTGCCGCATCCTCAAGGAGTCGCTCGACCCCTTCCTGTCCCGGCAATGCATCGTATCGTGTTGCAGCAAGCGAGGCGAGTTCCTTGACGTTCTGCAGTCGCTCTTCGTCTTCCTCGCTACCGGTCGTGAGCATACGCTCAATGCCCGATGCACTCAAGGTGTGCTTGATAGCCTCTGAGCACGGGTACTCACGTAGGTATGTTCGGATGCGTGCCAGGATCGCAAAGTACTCTTCGACTCGCTCTCGTGCTTTGCCGGTAAGTCCTTCGATGCCCTGCTGTTGCAGTTTTTCGAACGTGACCTTGCCAATACCACGCTGTGGGGTGTTGATGGTGCGTGCGATATCTGCCCAACTATCAGTGTTTTGTGCCGCACGAAGGTATGAGAGCGTGTCCTTCACTTCTTTTCGGTCGAAGAAGCGTGTGCCGAGTACGCGGTACGGAATGTCGGCAGCGAGGAACGCATCTTCAAGGACGCGTGACTGGAAATTTGCGCGGTAGAGCACCGCAATCTCGCTAGGAGATGCACCCCGCTCGATGAGCTCGGCAGCCCGACCGGCTAGTAGGTCTGCTTCGTGTCGTTCGTCGAACCCCGAAATGAGTCCAATCCGGTCGCCCTCCGCGTTGTCGGTGAAGAGTGTTTTTTCCTTGCGCCGCACGTTTTTTTTAATGATTTCGTTGGAGACATTGACTATCGTTTTGGTCGATCGGTAGTTCTGTTCAAGACGTATCGTGACTGCATTGGGGAATGCGCGCTCAAAATCGAGAATGTTCTCGATTGTGGCACCCCTCCAGCTATAGACGTTTTGATCAAGATCGCCTACGCAAAAGATGTTCGCTTGCTCGCCCGCAAGCAAGCGAACAATGTTGTACTGTACTTTGTTGGTGTCTTGGTACTCATCGACATGAATATATGTATAACGTGCTTGGAGTTTGGTGCGCACATCTGCGTGGCGTTCAAGGAGAAGCCAGAGGTACAAGAGAAGGTCGTCAAAATCAAGTGCACCCTCACTGCGAACCAGTTTCTCGTATCGCTCCCAGACCGAGGTGACCGTCTGCTCCCACCACCCGTTTCCCGTCGCATCACGGTAATTTGAGAGGGTAATAGCGTCGCTTTTCGCACGGCCAATTGAAGACAGGATGGCGCGCGGCTCAACGACTTTAGGGTCTTCTCCCGCCTCTTTTACAGCTCGTTTCATCGCACGAAGTGAGTCAGAACGGTCATATATAGTGAATGATCTCTTGAGGCCGAGTACCTCCGCATGCTCGCGCAAGAGGAGTGCCGCGAGCGCATGGAACGTCGTTACGGTAGGGCTGCCATGTGCAGCACCTTGTTCCTGGAGAAGGCCAAGCACGCGCTCGCGCATCTCTCGCGCTGCCTTATTTGTGAAAGTGATTGCGAGAATACGGTATGGCGAAGTACCTCCATTGACAATGTGTGATATTCTGTGTGCAATTGTCTTTGTCTTGCCGGCCCCGGCGCCTGCAAGTACAAGCACTGGTCCTTCAGTTGTCAATGCCGCCTCTTTTTGCGCAGGATTAAGCCCTTTTGTGTGCTCCATGCCACACTATACTACCATACTCATTGGGGTAAATGTGCGGACTTTGTTGCCTGTGTACAACCTATTGACCACACACGTGCACCGTATATAGTTGCTCGTATCGGCTGAAAGATCGTTACGGATGCAGGCCACACACTGTGTGGCGGAGTGAGGGACAGATGAACCACTGCATAGGCATATAACATCACAATCTTCTCAGGATTCTGAGTGCGCGACACAGGTCGGCAACGTATCTCAGAAGACATACCCGCGAACGGTAACACATGCGGTACTTGGCTCGCTTGTTGTACTTGTGGGAGCTGGTCTCGCGCTTCATACGCGTGTGGCGGGTGCGAGCATATTAGGCATGTTCGGAGATGCGCGCGTCGCAGATGTGTCGGCTGCATACACGTTTGAGATGGAAAACTCGCAAACGATTGCGCTGCTGCGGGGAGCTCGCAACCTCGACCCGAACCCAGCGCGTGGCGGTGGTTCTGTTGTGGTGAAAGATGGTGTGGCACTCGTCGCTGAAGAGAGCCCGTTCTCTCCCGCTGAAGACCAGCAGGTGCCTGCGAGCGCCGATCAGATCTCGTGGTATATCGTACAGGAAGGAGACACGCTCTCGCAGGTTGCCGAGCTGTTCGATGTGTCAGTCAATACAATCGTGTGGGCAAACGAACTTTCATCGAGTAGCGACATTCACCCTGGCCAGACCTTACTCATTCTCCCGATCTCCGGCGTACAGCATACTATTGTGGAGGGTGATACGCTTGAAAGCATAGCCGAGGAATATGGTGGTGGTGCAGATGGTGAAGAACTCGATGCGCTCGCATTAGAGATCGCTGAGTTTAACGGAATCAGTGCGCACGAGGCACTGAGTGTTGGCGAGGTGCTCACGGTGCCCGGTGGCATGGTCGAGGAGGAGTACAACGAGTCTACGACCTATGTTGTGACAGAGACGAGCGATGGTGCGGGTGGTGGTGGTTGGGTGCACCCGATTCCGGGTGCGGTACGTACTCAGGGTATTCATGGTTACAATGCGGTCGACTATGGTGCACCGGTCGGCACCCCGATACGTGCCGCTGATGGCGGTACGGTCATCGTTTCTCGTGTTGGTGGATGGAATGGCGGCTACGGAAACTACATCGTTATCGACCATCATGATGGTACGCAGACACTCTATGCTCATCTTTCGCAAAACTTGGTCTGGCAGGGTCAGACCGTGGTCGCTAGCCAGCAGATCGCAGCAAGCGGCAACACTGGACGTTCAACCGGCCCGCACCTCCACTTTGAGGTTCGCGGCGCTCCGAATCCATTCTAGCTACTGTGGCCCTTGCATAGGGCATTCTGCCCACACCCGTCTCCTGATGAACGACATCGGAAGTCGTTCATAGTTCTTGGAAGTTAGCGAAGTGGTGTGGGGATAGGGGAAAACCAGAGGCGTTTGCGTGCAGGTGCTGTGAGCTGCTTTGCAAGCCTCAACAACGACAACAGCGCTGCACCTCTGCTACGCACGCATGACCTGTGTACGCAGGGGTTGAAGACATGACAACCTGCACTGTATTGCATGGGCAGCTCCAGTGTCGCGTTGTTCGTGCGATATGTCGGTATGGTGCTCTGCTACACCATGCTCACTCAAATAACCCCTTCGGTCGGTACGTGAGTGCTTCAAGAATGTGTGCATCCTCAATGGTATCACTTTCCGCGAGGTCGGCTATGGTGCGGGCTAGCTTGATGGTGCGGTGGTAGGAGCGGGGTGAGAGGTTGAGTTTTTCAGCACTACTGGAAAGGATGGCCTCTGCAGAGGGTGCGAGTTGTGCACGTGTGTCAATGTCGCGGACGCTCATATCGGTATTGCTCTTTGTGTTTTTTCCGTAGCGTTTCGTCTGCACGGTGCGTGCTTGAGTGACGCGAGTACGGATTGCAGGCGACTCTGCGGTGTGTGTTTCCGGGGTTCGCGTATGGAGCTCGCTATGTGGAACATGCACTACTTCAATCCACATGTCGATACGGTCGACAACTGGGCCGGATATCTTCTTTTTGAGTCGCTCACGGTCGAGCTCGCTTATACGCTCTTCCCCGCGCTCACGATTTGGGTTCATGGCGGCAACCAGGATGAAGTTTGCGGGGAATGCCACCGTACCCTTCGCGCGTGATACGCTCACTACCTTGTCTTCGAGTGGCTCACGGAGTGCATCGATGACTCGCCGCTCGAACTCGGGAAACTCGTCGAGAAAGAGCACCCCCCGGTGCGCAAGTGTCGCTTCGCCCGGGCGTGGAATACTTCCCCCGCCAACAATCGCGACATGGCTTGCGGAGTGGTGTGGTGACCGAAATGGTGGTGTGGAGATGATGGGACTGTCGAGCGTCCCTGCGACTGAATGTATCGCGGTTGCCTCAAGTGCCTCTTCAAACGTGAGTGGTGGGAGGATGCTGCGCAGCGCGCGTGCAAGCATGGTCTTCCCTGTTCCCGGTGGCCCGTACAGGACGATATTGTGCCTACCTGCAGCTGCTATCTCAAGTCCACGCTTTGCGGTCTCTTGCCCACGAACGTCGGAGAGGTCAATGTGTGACGGGTCTGTAATCTCGACGAACGGTACCGGTTTATGTGGGGTGAGGGTGCGCCGTTTCTGTGCGTCACTCACGTTGAAGTGGTCAATCACATCGCGCAAGTTGTCTGCGCCGAGTACAGAGATGCCGGGCACCATCGCCGCTTCAGTGGCGTTTGCCTGTGGCAGCACGAGCGTGTGGAACCCCTGTCGCGCGGCAAAGCGTGCAATAGAGACGACACCACGTATAGGCCTTAGGTCACCCCAGAGAGAAAGCTCGCCAACAAAGAGTACACCCGAGGGATCGAAATCTATTTCCTCTGCCGCGAGAAGGTAGGAAAGTGCGATTGGAAGATCGAAGCTTGGTCCTTCTTTGCGGAGGTCGGCGGGTGCGAGCGATATGAGCACACGCTTGTTTGTGTGTTTGGGTGACGGAAGGTTGGAGTTTTTTATTGCGGCAGACACGCGCTCCCTGCTTTCATCTATGGCTTTATCCGCAAGGCCGACGACAGAAAAAGAGTGCATCCCTTTGGAGAGGTCTGCTTCTACTGTGACGCGGGCTGCATCAAGATAGACAGTTTGTGCGCTGAAGACACGTGCAACGCTCATAGGTACATCGTACCCAGGTGCGACAGGGTGGCGCAAGTACATGCTGCAATCCCTGTAGGTATGTTGTGCAAAGAAGGCTTGTGCCGGGTGTGTGCTGACTACAGTGGTGGAAGTGTTCCCTCAGCACCAATGTGCTCCTTGCATGTGCGTGCTGCAGGATTTGCTTCGAGTCGTTCTGGTTCAATGGGCTTCCCAGATACCTCGCATACTCCGTAGGTGCCATCTTCGTATTTCTTGAGCGCGTGTACTATGCTGCGGTATCGTACCTCAAGCTCATCGAGTACGATACTGTCGAGATGGAGCTCTTCGGTCTTGTCCGCCGCCTCGTTCTGATCCGCGGGCATGATGTCGAGGTTTGCGCGTTTGACGTCCCAGTTTTCTGGATTGCGTGGGTCGCGAATACCAAGCTTATTGAGCTGAACTTCGAGTGCATCACGCTCTTTTGTGAGTCGTGCAATGTGTGTTTGTACATCTACCATATAGCTCTAGTGTACGTTGGTTTGATGCCTCCTGCAACCTGCTGCTTACGTTGAATTGCATTCATCCACACGTGTGAGCATTGATCACAAATACAGCATCGCGAAGTGCGAGTACGTCGTTGTACGGAAGAGAAAAGAACGGCAGGAGGGAGTTGTGGTGCAGATCGTACGCAGACAACTGTGTGAGCCGTCGCTCCACATACCGTGACAACTCATCTGCTACATCGGTCGTGGTGAGGACTTCAAGCCCGATACGGGTCTCTCGCGTGTGGGTAAGACAGTATAAAGCCGTCGTGCTGGATGATGAGCACATGCGGCGTGTCAACGTACTCGGCAAGGTGCCGTATCACGAACGCTGAGTACTCGGCAGAAGAGTTGATGGGTGGTATCTCTACCTTTGGTGTGCCAGCGGGTGCAGGGAGCGACGTTAGCAGCTTTACGTCTGCAAACTTGAAGTTCTCGCAGCAAATATCCGCCGCGAGCATCAACCGTTCTATGTTCACGCAGTCGATGCCAAGGAGTGTGACAGTGGGGAGTGATTTCATGTGTATTTTAGAGCAGCGGACACGCAAACCACATAAGTGCGACACATGCGTACATGTACAGCCACACAGCACCCCCAACAGCCACATGCAGCAACGCAAACATGGTGCTCTGTGCAATACCCCAGCCTCGCATCATCGCACCACGTTGTGTAGGAGCATATGCCATTGCCCAGAAAGGGTACAAAACGATCCATAAGCACACGAGAGTGAGAGAAAGCGCAGCCAAGTCATATGCAAACCCAAACCAAAGCATGAGAACCGTGCACGGTAATCCGACCCAATAGCCAAGAGAAAAACGCTTCACCACGGCTCTATACCCATCGTCGAGGTTTGCCACCATGCAATTACAGTATACCATCACACTCCTTCAAAAACCGCGCGAGGTACGCTTCTATGTACGCGTGGCGCTCCTGCGCAATGCGCCGACCTGCTTCTGTGTGCATTCGGTCTGTGAGAAGATGCTGTGCATAACATGCTTGCATGCTCACTATTTTAGGTATAATTTAGTGAGTGTACTCACATAATATGGATATAGTAAGCAGGCACATACTTGATACGGTGAAAGAGCACTTCTTTCAAGGGAAGGTGCTCATGATCGTCGGGCCTCGCCAAGTAGGTAAAACCACCTTGTCTGGAACGGTCCTTTCTCACTTTGAAGCGCTTGGCAAGCATGTGGTGCGCCTAAATTGCGATAACCCGACCGACCGCGACGCCCTGACCGACCGAGATCTTTCCTACCTTACGGAGATAGTGGGTGCGGCAGACATCCTCTTTATCGACGAGGCTCAAAAAGTGACTACGATCGGGCAAACGCTGAAGTTGCTCGTCGATCACTTTGGCGACACCAAGCAGCTCCTGGTGACCGGCTCGTCGAGCTTCAACCTCCTCGACCAAACCCATGAGGCACTCACCGGACGTAAGCGCGTGTTTTATCTTTATCCGTTCGCTGTCTCCGAACTCCAACACAACAACGATCTCCTTACGGCTCAAAAGGCACTTCCCCACTACCTGGTGTACGGCCTGTACCCGGAAGTGGTGAGCGCACTAGGGTTTGATGCAAAACAAGATTGTCTAATGGAGCTGTCTACCAGCCAACTGTATAAAGATATCCTTGAGCTTCAAGCCGTGAAGGATTCCCATACACTGCGCACGCTACTGAAAGCACTTGCACTGCAAATCGGTTCTGAGGTGTCATACACCGAGCTTGGCACCCTTGTGGGTATCGACAAGAACACGGTCGAGCGATATATCGACCTACTTGAGAAGTCGTTTGTGGTATTTCGCCTGCCACCTTACTTCACGAATAAGCGAACGGAGATCAAACGTCATAACAAGATCTTCTTCTATGACGTGGGTATACGAAACGCGATTATTAACAGCTTCAACCCCCTGGACACACGAAACGATGCTGGTGCTCTGTTCGAGAACTTTCTGATAGCAGAACGCATGAAGAAGCACACGTACTCACGTAGCGGAGTGCACATGCATTTCTGGAGAACATATGAACAGCAAGAGGTGGACTTGGTCGAGGAAGCCGGCGACACCATTCGTGCGTTTGAGTTCAAATGGAGTGCCGGGCGTAAGAGTGCCCCATCCCGCGCCTTTACTCGCGCATATCCGCACGCCTCATTTGAGATCGTTACGCAACAGGGGTACCTGTCGTTCGTGCGGTAATGAGAAGCCGTACCCTACATGGGGCACTGCAGCACCTACACTATTGCGGGCAGTAGAGCAATCGAGGCGACAGCACGATCCGGCGCCCCTGTGCGTTCGTCCGGCAATTCGTGGGCAAACTTGCCGTTTTGCACCCACACCGTCGTACAGCCGTGCGCGTTTCCCCACTGAATACCGCGTATCACGCGGTCGTCTACAATGGTCGTCTGCTCTGGGGTCGCGCCGAGCTCCGCGAGGGTCCCTTCGTACATACGATCCTTGTTCGCCACGTCGAACTTGATGCTCGCGAAATACGGCGCAAGCTGCTCGTGTTCGATGATGCGTAAACGTTCTTGCATCTTGCGCTCTCCTGCGGTCGCGAGCGCGACGATAGCGAGCATGTACTCACGCGCCCGCAGTTCCTCGAGCACCTCCTTTGTCTCGGGAAAAAGCGCGCCGTACTCAGGGTCATGCAGTGTCCTTCCCCAATCAAAAATGGTGAGTTGCATAGGGTCATAGTACAGCACGTACCACAGCAGTGCGAATGCGGATCAGAGCTGAGCACGGACACGTGTGGCAACTGCCCACAGCTCCTCTTCCGGTGTGGTCGGGCGCTCACCGGGGCGGTACAGAAAGTCGCGCGGCTCGTACGTGTAGATGCCCGTATCTCCCTTCTTGCGCGGCACGATGTGGAGGTGTGCTGCAGTCCTTAAACACCCGGTTGACCTAAGTAGAGCACGAGAGCAACGATTGCGCACAGTATGACAATAGCCAGCACCTTCTGCACCCGTGCAAAGCGGCCACTCTCTCCATTCGACTGTTGTTTGTGAGTGTCATTGCGTCGCGCTTTCGTAAAACGAGTAACCACGGGCAAAAGCAAAAACGCTATCCATAGCGGCGCCGTGAGTGCGCTAATGGTTATGAGTGTGCCCATGAAATCCATGTCGTACCAGCATACCATGCTGTGGATACGGAACGGCATAATAGTTTTGCACGGCACATTCCTCCAGCTCGCACCCGAGCACGAAACTGAAGCAGTTCAGTTTCCTCTGTGGTCACGAGTTGCTAAGTGTTATTCGGAGCTATGCTCCTCAAACACTAAGCACTCTCGATCCTTACAGGATCAGTACACCTTGTGGACCTTTTGTTTCGTGCAAAGCACTCACAAAACGTCTCACAAGGTCTTGCGAAGGTGCTTGGGCACCTTCTCACCCGGCTCGACTATACCGTGCCCTTGGAATTGGGCACGGTATATGTCTCCGCCTCGCACAAAGGCCCGCAAGTTAAGCAACTCAATTGCTACAACAAGAAGATTGGCCTTTCGACCAGCTTTCTTGTTGTGCCTTGGTGCGCTCGGAGGGACTCGACGGTGCGTCACTAGCTACTTTTCTTCGCACTGCTCGAAAAGATAGCAAGTGCGCTTCGTCTAGGCTCGGCCTCGCCTCTTCCGCTTCGCTCCAGAGCCGGCTTCGCGGCCTGCGCCCTTCTCGTTCCTCCGGGCGTGCAAAATGCAACAAAACCAAGGCTTGCGCTTTGGTTTTTGCATTTTGTGCGCCCGGAGGGACTCGAACCCCCAACCCCTTGTTCCGAAGACAAGTGCTCTATCCGTTGAGCTACGGGCGCATACGTACGTCTGGATTGCCGCGCTCCGCTCCCGCCTTCGTCGTGACTATTGCAGACAAGCACAATGACGAACGGCGCGTGCGACAACGTACCGTGCATTCTATAGCAAAACGGCACAAAATGCGATACCATGCGGCTATGTCAACACAATACACCATTCCACCCGAGGTGCTTGAGGTGACCGACGCGCTGTGCAAGGCCGGGTACGATGCGTACCTGGTGGGCGGTTGCGTGCGCGATCTTTTGATCGGCAAGGCGCCAAAGGATTGGGACGTGACCACGAACGCACACCCCGAACAGATACAGGAACTCTTTGAAGAGACCTACTACAACAACGACTTCGGTACGGTCGGCGTAGTGAACGGACGTACAGAGGATAAAACGCTCAAAGTGGTGGAGGTGACCCCCTACCGAAGTGAAGGTGAGTACACCGATAAAAGACGTCCCGACACTGTCACCTTCGGCGTGACACTCGAGGAAGACCTCGCTCGACGGGACTTTACGGTAAATGCTATTGCACTCGACCCTTCTAACGGACATATCGCTGACCCTTATAAAGGACAAGACGATATTGCGGCTAAACTGCTGCGCGCAGTAGGAAATCCAACAGAACGCTTCCAAGAAGATGCGCTTCGCATGCTCCGCGCGATACGACTCGGTGCCGAGCTTGGGTTTGGGATCGAGCAAGCAACGTTTGTTGCACTAACCGAGAACGCGGAGTCGCTCGCACATGTCAGCAAAGAACGCGTCCGCGATGAACTAACGCGCATCATCATGTCCTCCCGCCCTATGGAGGCTGTGGTTCACATGAAACACACACGCCTGCTCCCGTATGTAATTCCAGATCTAGAGCGTAGCGTGGGTGTTGAACAGAACCAGGCACACAAGTTCACGGTATTTGAGCACGTGTTACGGGCGCTTCAGCACGCGGCAGACAAGGAATGGCCGCTTGAGGTGCGCCTCGCAGCGCTATTCCACGACATATCCAAGCCAGAATGCCGCAGAAAAGGCCCGAACGGCGAGTGGACATTCTACGGCCATGAAGTCGTTGGTTCACGTGTAACACGTAAGGCACTCAAAGAACTACGCTACCCAAAAGAAATTGTCGAAAAAGTCGTCAAAATGGTCCGCTGGCACATGTTTTTCAGCGATCCTGACACCATCACGCTCTCTGCCGTGCGCAGGATGATTGTCAACGTCGGTGGTGAGGAGACTATGTGGGACCTCTTAAACCTGCGTCGCTGCGACCGTATTGGCACCGGCAGGCCAAAGGAACAGCCGTTTCGGTATCGTAAGTACGTAAGTATGGTCGAAGAAGCACTGCGCGACCCTATCAATGTCGGCATGCTCAAGATCGATGGCAAGCGACTCATGGATGTTACACGGGAAACACCCGGTCCACGGCTGGGCAACATGCTCCATGCGCTTCTGGAGGAAGTCCTGGATGATCCAAGCAAGAATACGGTTGAATACCTCGAAAAGCGAGCACTTGAGCTCCACGAACTCTCCGACGAGCAACTTACAGAACTTGGTAAGGCCGGGAAAGAACGAAAAGAAGAGGAGGACGAGAAAGAGGTCGAAGAGCTTCGGAAAAAGCACCATGTGCGCTAGGGTTCACGTGTAACATCGAACACATACTCGCTCACGGTTCACGTGAACCACGTTTGACCATACTAGCGTATTGTGTGTACCGCAGCTAACCCCACGTATTGCGAAGTCGCACAACGTTAGTAGCAGGAAGAATATGTGCCGGCGCTATCATGTCCAGGTCGTAACGCCCGCGCTGTACTATTTGCTGCTACATGCCCCATGCGTAGTGAGGCGCTTTTGCACACTCGTTCTTGGTAACCCTACTGTTACACGTGTAACAGTGACTAGTTGTATCCTGAGAGGCTCCATACTAGAGGTCTGATTGAAACTAGTACTGCGTATGTGGGACACGAGTGCTATAAACAGCGTACTCGCAACGTTTGAAATGCTTCAAGTACGCAAGTGACCCTATCGAAGAATCGTGACCTTAGATGTCATACCCGCGGCCGTTTGTGTGGCGCGAGTAGGCACTCAGGGTGACACTGTTTGTGCACTCGATCATACTGACGCATGGTTCACATGTAACACTTGAGCAAATACTCTAGCAATGTCTAGCTGGTTGCGACTGTATTGCGTGCACAAGACCCAGTAACTGCGGTTGCTTAGTACGTCTGCTTCCGACAATGCGTCAGGAGTTACACGTGTAACAAACAATACATGTTTCACGTGAGACTTTGCCAGTTATCGTCAAACAACAGGAGTTACGGTACATATTTTTTGAAAGGAATTGACTCAATAATCGCCTGCAAAATCCCGCTCTTGCAAAGTAAACTCATTTGAGTGCCTGCCACTTGATGCTTTGCAACCATATGAGGCACATCACACTGTAGCGCTGGAATGGTTGCGTGAACTCCTGCAACAACGTTACGAGCACTGTGTGCCGAGGGGTGGTCAGGTTCTATTAGAGATGCATTTGAAGTAGCAAATTGAAAAAGAAATGCCGCCCCAGAAAAGGCGGTTTGGTGTAAAAAAAAGCCGCCTGCTTTTTCTATTCTAGGCTGGGTGAGGGCTCACTGCTTGGTAGTATCTGCATTCTTTCGTGTCTTTCGTGCTCCTGTGTCTGTGGTGAGCGCTCACTCCGGCCTACAAGAGAGGAATATTTAGGGTGGAGATCCGTATCTATTCCGGCGAGGCGACTTAATGTGCTGGGAGGGCTGCTGTATTTAGTTGTGTTAAAGCGTTACGTTTTCCTACTCAACTCGTCGTTCGTTATGTAGAGTGTCTCTTTATGCAATGTATTTGTTTTGGTGAAGAAATCTACACTTGAACTCCTTGTATTTCGGTACTTCGCGCTGCTTTGCAAAGAACTGTTTTCTCTAAAGAACAATTGTTCCTCCAGAGGAGGTGGTACGCTGTGTTCACGAATTTCGCGCGCACAACGTACCACCTCTTCCTTTGGAATCACCATCACGCTGGTCTACGTACTAGTATATGTCTTTTACAATCTATGTAAAGGACATGTGTGTGGAAAACTGTGGATAAGTGTCTTATATAATTTCACACATGAAAACTCCCGCAAAATCAGGCTTCTGTGGTCGTGATTCGATACGTTATCCACAAGTGGGGCGTACACCATTTGGTGAACGTGTACGCACGCACCATTTGTGCGCGAGAGCTTGCAAAGCGTGTGTTTTTGGGTACGGTATGCGCATATGCCGCACTACATCTTTGGCTACGGATCGCTGTTCTCTCAAGAGAGTAGGGAGCGGACTGCGCCTACACCTCAGGCATGGCTTGCCACACTTAGAACATACGCTCGTTCATGGTGTTTTGAGGATCCCGAGGGCTACTGTGCACTTGGCATTACCCACAACGAACTCGCACATGTAAACGGGGTGCTCATACGAGTAGATGCTGCACACCTGCCGCACTTCGACGAACGAGAAGCAGGTTACGTTCGACGTGACGTTACTGGGCAGGTTGCGTGCGACGTTGCAATAGAGCGAAATGCTGTGATCTGGACCTATGTGATTGAGACACCAGCACCACCGTGTACATGTCACCCGATTGCACAGACATACCTCGACGTTACGCTTACAGGCTGTTTAGAATACGGTGCACACATTGCTGAGGAGTTTCTGCGCACAACGCACGGTTGGGAGCGCCCCTGGGCGCACGACCGGAATCTGCCAATATTCAAGCGCGGCTTGCGATCTGCACCACATGAATCTATTGATGCACTACTAGCTCGACATGTACCGCTATCACGTACGGATCTCCGCTGAAACAGGACAATGGTCGCTCCCCATCAAGTTCGGATGGATGGTGGCAGTGTTAAGGGTGGGGAGGAGGTCAGGAGAAGCAAAGAGGTAGTCTATTCGCCAGCCCACATTGCGATCGCGTGCACGGGTTTTCATATCCCAGTATGAATAGGCACCCGCTTTTGAGGGGTGGAAGTGGCGGAAGGTGTCTATCCAGCCCAGAGCTGCAACCTCATCGAGCCATGCCCGTTCTTCAGGCAAAAAGCCTGTGTTGTCTTGGTTTTCGCGGGGTCGTGCGAGGTCTATTTCTTGATGTGCCGTGTTCACGTCACCACCCCAGATGACCGGATTCTTCTCGCGAAGTGCCTCGATGTACTCCAAAAACGCCTCATAGAACTCGAGCTTGTACTTGAGGCGCTCCGGCCCTTGGCCTCCGTTGGGGAAGTAAATGTTGCAGATGGTGAGATTGTCGTAGAACGCAGTGACCATCCTCCCTTCGCAGTCAAATTGCTCGACGCCCATGCCGTACGTGACTTCTTTTGGCTCTTCTTTAGTATATATCGCGGTACCACTGTAGCCACCTTTCTCTTTGTGGTGATCGAAGTAGGCGTGGTATGAGGGGACGTTCCTGAGTGTATCTGGCAACTGTTCTTGGCGTGCTTTGGTTTCTTGGATCATAAGCACATCCGCGCGGAGCTCCATCAGAGCAGGATAGAACAGCTCCTTGCGCTCGACCGCACGGATTCCGTTTACGTTCCAGGAGGTGATGCGCATATGGAGAGAGTATAACAGTAAACTGTTGTAGTGTAACGGCACGAGTAACCAAACCTCAACTCTTAGGTGGGTGGGCGATTTATTGCAGTATTTGGCTCTGTTTGGATACTGGTTGCGTATGTGTACAAGTATTTGGAAAATGCAGCATGAATGAGTGCGGTGTGTGCTGCAAACAGCAATCGCTCTGCATGGGGAGGAGTTCGCTCCTCAAACAAGCTACGGTCGGTAACTGCAGCGCGTAACCTCTGACGGTGGCAGTTCCTCACTGCTCGGCTTGTGTGAGTGTGCTCTTGTGCACCCCAGGGGCTTTTGCCTCAAATGGCTTGCATTCAGCGTCAATATATGCTATAGTACTCTGCATATGCTAACAGTACGAAAGAAAGCAAACGTGATAAAAGAGGTTGCTCGCACGGACAGCGACACCGGCTCGCCTGAGGTGCAGGTAGGGCTTCTTACGCGAAAGATCAACGATCTTGCTGCGCACCTAAAGAAGAACCCGAAGGACCTGCATTCTCGTCGTGGCCTCTTAGGTATGGTGGCTGATCGTCGTGCACATCTTAAGTACCTTGAGCGTAAAAACAAGAGTGCGTACAGTGCGCTCTTGAAAAAGCTTGACCTCAAGAAATAAACTACGTTTGCAATACCGATTGTAACAAAAATGCGCCCAGCGCGTTTTTGTTTTGGGTGTTATACTGTACTGCAGAGCATTTTTATATAGAGGTGTGCCACAGTGCGCACCATAAGTTTCGGCATGCCAATATGTCAGTTATCAAACACAAATCGCAGCGCGTTGCTGTGTTCATTGATACGCAAAACCTGTATCACAGCGCAAAGAACCTTTACAAGGCAAAAGTAAATTTCGCGAATGTGCTCAAGGATGCGGTAGCAGATCGTAATCTCATCCGTGCAATCGCGTATGTAGTAAACACTGAAGGAGGAGAAGAGCAGGGGTTTTTTGATGCACTTGCCAAGATCGGCATAGAGACCAAGACCAAAGACCTGCAGATATTCGCAGGTGGTGCAAAAAAAGCCGACTGGGACGTTGGTATGGCGATTGATGCCATTAAGATGGCTCCAAAACTTGACGCAGTGGTACTTGCAACAGGTGATGGTGATTTTATTCCAGCTGTGGAGCACCTCAAGACCGCGGGAGGATGCCAGGTCGAGGTCATTTCGTTTGGGCGTTCAAGCTCCGGCAAACTTCGTGAGTTTGTGGATGAATTCACAGACATGGATGAGGATGTGAAGCGTTACACAATCGGCGCACCTGTTCGCAGGCGTGGTGCCACGGATGGTGCACGCAAGCGCACAAACCCCGCGAAAACACCTTCAAAAGGTGGTTCGTACGGTACCGTTAAGCGGCTCGCCTAGTACGGTGCCGCAAAATAGATGTGAGGATTGAATGCACCCCGCCATGCAGGCGGGGTGTTAGGGTGTGGGTGGTGCGAGGCTGTGTGTTTTGCGACACTCCTCCATGAGGTTGCGCACGTATTGGGCAAGCTCGTTTGACTTTGGGACATCGAGGTTCTGGAGCATGTACTCCGGTTCGTCTTGTGTGTAGCTCTGCTTCTTTGCGTGTGACCAGTCGAGCACCAGCTCTTCGATATTTGCTCCACGGTCTGCTAGCATGACCAGCTGCGTTTCGTACATGCAATACTGCCTGACCCGCGCAACTTTGTCGCGGACACGAGGGAGATGTGACTCGCCATCGCATGCGATGGTTTGGTCGCTGGTTAGTGCTTGGATCATCATCCCCATTACACTCCCGAATTGCAGCAGAATATCTCCCTGTGTCGTATGTGTGTCTTCAATGGTGTCGTGCAGTATTGAAGCTATTCTTGCACGCAGGAGCGATTGACCTGTTAGTCCGGCATACTCTATGATAAGTTTTTCTACACAGCGCGGATGCGTGATGTAGGGCTTACCAGTCATTTTTCGTATTTGGCCCTGATGCATTTTTTCCGCAAATGCATCTGCTCGCTGTACATCTGCCTCGGCGTAAGACGGCAAGATAAGATGGCTCATCGCTGTCACTCTTCACATATGTAGTCTGCTTGAGAGTGTACCGCACATCACTTATTTGTCTACGAAACGTGCAAATCCACCGTCGATACCGTTACTCAATGCATGGGGACGGGCATACTTGTGTGGTATCTGCCCTGCATGTACCTAGGCGCCCGACACGTGATCCCGCATCGTTAGCTAGCGAGGTGACCACACGTAAACACCGCCCCATTCATGTGTTGGCTCTATACACGCACGCTGTGCTTGGTGGAGAGTACTTGCGGTGGTTCAATGTCCGCCGCATACGAGACACGAGTGCTGTACGCGTCCTTTGGAACCACTGCGCGGGCACGCCCCCTCACGATCGCAAGTGCCTATGTTGAGAAAGTAAAGCAGCCGCGCCTTGAACGCTACCTCAAAGTGCTTCCCGTAGACAACGAGCTCTTTGGTCAAAACATCGACCAGTTCATCTACGACACTCGCGTCACGTTCTTCTCTTTCGACGAAGAACGCGCGGTCATCATCGATGACCCGGCACTCGCAGACTTTGAACGGCGGAAGTTCTTAACCTGTCCCCACAACTACGCTACTTTGCAGACCGATACGTTGTTGCCGGTGAGCAAATCGTGCATACACTCAAACATGAGGTGCAACATGGTAATATGCAGGTGCTCGACGCAACACGATATTTCACCAGACTAGCGTAGTGTCTGCGCGCGCATGCGTGATGAGTATCAACTGACACCGACAGCAAACGCTCCAAACGCCTGCGCGCGGATAGAGATGACGTTTTTTTCGTCAAAACTGAGCTCACCGAGGGTCTTGGCGCTGCCCTCCGGCTGAAAGATGACGTCCCACCCGAAGCCGTTCTCGCCGCGCGGAGCGACGATGGTGCCGCGCATAGTGCCCTCGAAGAACTGCGGCTCGACGCTGCCTTCCGCGAGGTAGCCCACCACGCAACGCGCTTCTGCGGTGCTGCCTTTGCCGAGCTTTTCTACGAGCTCTGCGATACCTTCCGCTCTAAGGCGATCGAGGAACCACTTAATGAGCGGGCCGGGCAAGCCACCGAGGGCGTCGATGTGAAGCGAGGTGTCTTCGACCACGAGCGCGCCTTCGGTAAGGTGCTTGCGCGCCTCATCGAGCTTTGCCGCGATCACGGCGTGCGGATCGAGCTCCTGGATCTCAGGCAGATCAAGGTCCTGCTGCACCAGCCCCGGCACAATGGCACTCGCCTCTTTGAACTTCCCGGCATTGCCGGTGATGAAGGTAATCATGTGGAAATTGTAACACAACAGCTCGACTGGTGGGTCGAGCTGCTACAGGGGGTTACTTCATTCTTAGTTCGTTCACGTACAGCATGCCAGTTTGTACGCCAGTACGAGTTTCTTGCGCGTAGGTGCGCTCGTGTTGATAGCCGAGCTTAGCCCCGACGCGACATGGATCCATGAGCGGCCCACCGCGGCTATGGGACGTAATAATGATCACGCCATCCGGGCGAAGGTAGGCACGCGCTTCAGTGAGAAACTGCGCGAGCAATTCTGGCGGCATAAGCATGCTCGCTGCAATCGTGTCGCCCGTTGGCGCACGCCCGGGAAAGAACGGAATGTTCCACACTATGGTGTCCAGCTCTTCGTTGTCGAGGATGTCAGACAACGTGTCGAAAAGGTTGCTGTACTGTACGACACAGTGGTCGCTAGGGTAGTGTTGCTCTAAATTCAGGCGAGCGTTCGACACTGCGATACGAGACGAGTCGGTCGCGTATACAAATTCCGCACCAGCGTGTATCAGTGCTTCCGCGAGCAGGCCGCTCCCTGTGCCCATATCGAGCACGCGCTTGCCTCGACACAGGTGCGCGCCGTTGAAGTAGAGAAAGCGTGCGATACGGCCGCCGGAAGATGTAAGCGGATGCCACACTCCTTTGCGCACCAGATGATTGAGTGCAATGTCGCCACAACCATCCAGATGTTATGTCGCTGTTTCATATGCAATGCACGAGCAGGGGAGCACGATACGACTCCATGAGGGAAAAGAGGCCATAAAGCATGTCTACAATGATCTGCTAGAGCGCATCCGGCCGCATGAATACTACAATGTGCTTGGTAACATTGATCTGTGGATGAACATCGACGAAAAATTCTTCTCCGACTTCATTTACCGCCGTTCAAAACGAAAGATCAACGTACGTGTTTTGCTCCAGCACTCGGAACTGGCGGCCGAGCATAAACGGTGCGAACGAAACTACAGCGAGCAAGTGAAGCTGCTGCCTCCTGACACGGTGTTCGATACAAACCTCGTGACGACGCCGCAACTGTCGGTGATGCATCAGCTCACCACACCCACCTCAGCGCTCGTGGTCGAGAACACCAACATCGTCCGCATGCATCAGCAGTCTTTGACATGCTTTGGACAACAATCTCAAACCAGTCTGTCTTTTTGCACGGCTCAAAGAATTGAACACCAAATTCGAT
>JGI12109J20283_10188011_pt1 | contig 24580 bp, 20 predicted proteins | sample ElkSlonscriptome_12_FD_20283 | JGI IMG/M metagenome (IMG submission 20283)
CCCACAGTGTCGAAGTCGTCCTCGGGTGGATTCGCGTGCTCGACGAGACGCGGTTCTGACCGCTCCGGTGAAGGACACGGCATGCGCGCTGGCACGATCCTCTCCTTGCTCCTGCTCGGCGGCCACGCCTTCGTCTACCGGACCTTTCTCGCCGACGACGCGCTCATCTCCCTGCGCTACGCCCACCGCCTGATCGAAGGCCACGGACTGACCTGGACCGACGGCGAACGCGTCGAGGGCTACTCGAATCTCCTGTGGACCCTGCTCGCGGCCGCGCTCGGCGCGGTCGGCCTCGACCTCGTGGTCGCCATCCGCGTTCTGGGTGCGCTCGCGTGCATGGTCGCGGTGGTCTTCGTGGCACGAGCTGCACGGCGGGATGGCGACGTCGCCGCGTTCGTCGCCGCAACGAGCTTCGCCCTGGCCGGCACGACGGGCGTGTGGACGCTCGCCGGACTGGAAGCTCCGCTGGTCGCGGCGCTGCTCGCCGTCGCATTCGCGGTATCGTCGGTACGCGCCCGCGGGGCTGCACTGGCGCTGCTCGTATGGACCCGGGCCGACGGCCTTCTCTTCGCGCTCGTGTTCGCCCTGGCGGCGGGGATCTCGGCACGGCGTCGAGAGCGAGAGCTTGGCTGGACGCTCGGGCCTGCCCTCGCCGCGGTGGTCGCCCAGCTCGCCTTCCGCCAGGTGACCTACGGCGCTTGGGCACCGAATACGGCCCACGTGAAGGTCGCTCTCACGACGGACCGGCTGGTCGAGGGCATCGCATACGTCGGCGCGGGGCTCGTCGCGCTCGCGCCCTTGGTCGTGGTGGGTGTGATCGGCATCGTGCTGGCCTGGCGGCGTGGCGACGAGCGGGCGCGCGCGCTCGCGTTGGTCGGATGTGCCTGGACGGCGTACGTCGCGGTGATCGGTGGCGACGTCTTCCCCGGCTTCCGCCACTTCGTGCCGCTGACCGTCGTGTTCGCGATCGGGGCCGGCACGGCGACGCGAATCCTCCGCGATCGCTGGGTACGTTTAGCAGCCGCACCCTACGCCTTCCTCATCGTCTTCGGCGCGACGCAGGTCTTCGGTACGCACTTCACGCGCGCGACGGACGAACGCTGGGCCTGGTACGGATTGGAACTCGGAAGCCTGCTCGGCGACGCCTTCGAAGACCGCGACCCTCTGCTCGCCGTGAGTGCCGCGGGCGCCATCCCCTACGCCTCGGAGCTACGCAGCCTGGACCTGCTCGGTCTCTGCGATGCACACATCGCGCGCACACCGCCCGCCGACTTCGGGTCGGGACCGCTCGCACACGAACTCGGCGACCCGGACTACGTCCTGCGACGTCAGCCCGACCTGTTGGTCATGGGACCGCCCGGCCCCGGTCAGGGACTGCAATTCGGCGGACGCTACGGGCCTGCGTTCTACGAGGACCCACGATTCGCGAATCACTACCGGCCGGTGCGGATCGAGGTACCGACGACCGGCCGCTACGTCGACGGTCCCTTCGACGCCTACGTATGGATCCGTTTCACCGATGGAGCACTGGGCGTGGACTTCGACGGCTCACGGCTCGTCATTCCCGCGTGGTTCCTGCGCCGGGAAGAGCGTGCACTCAGAAGTGACGAGGAAGGAAGGCTCCACGCCGTCCTCGAGGCCGAGGAGACGTGGAGCGTCACCTTGCCCACGCCCAGCCGCCCGATCGCGTCGGTCCACGTCGAGGGCGAGGGCGCGGGGGTTTCGGTGTCGAGAGTCGTCACGCCGAACGGCCTGACGACCCTCGAGGTCCACGCGACGCAGCCGTCGCGTGTCGATGCAGTCGTGGTCGAGCTCGACTAGCGGGCGGCGCGGCGACGGCGACTCGAACGGCCGCGACCGCTCCCACCGTTGCTGCTGCCGTTCCGGGTCCCTCCGCCGTTCGCGGCGCGGGCACCTCCGCCCCCGTTGCTACGGCGGCGCGGGCGTCCACCCTGCTGTCCGCGTCCGCTCGAACGCCGAGCCTCGTCACCGCGTTCTTCGGGTACGGCCTCGAAGCCTTCCAGCTTACAGCGTGCGATCGGCTGGCCGATCATCTTCTCGGTCGCGCGCACCCAGTCACGATCGTCACCGGTCACGAAGGTATAGGCCACGCCTTCGTTCTCGCTTCGGCCAGTACGGCCGATGCGGTGCGTGTACGCCTCGGGCGTGTTCGGTACGTCGTAGTTGATGACGGCCGACACGCTGCTCACGTCGATGCCGCGCGCGACGATGTCGGTCGCCACGAGCACGTTGTGTCGACGGTCGCGGAATCCCTTCATCGCACGATCGCGCGCGTTCTGCGACATGTTGCCCTGAAGGCCCACGGCACGGTGGCCGGCCCGGGTCAACTGTTCGGCCAGACGGCGCGCCCGGTGCTTCGTGCGCGTGAAGACGATCGCCGTCTCGCAGTCGTCGCGTTCGAGCAGGTGCTCGAGCAACGAGCGCTTCTCGCGATCGGCGACCATGCACAGGGCATGATCGATCGTCGACGCCGGCGCGCGGTGCGCGAGCTCGACGACCTTCGGTTCGACCAGGATCTCGTCGGCCAGGCGTCGGATCTCCTTCGGCATGGTCGCCGAGAAGAGCAGGTTCTGACGATCGGCCGGCAGCGCGCGCAGGATGCGGCGCACGTCGGGCAGGAAGCCCATGTCGAACATGTGGTCGGCCTCGTCGAGCACGAGCGTGCCGACGGCATCGAGCTTCACGTGGCCTTCGCGGATGTGGTCGAGCAGACGCCCGGGGCACGCGACGATCACGTCGGGCCGACGACGAAGGGTCTGGATCTGCGGACGCGCCGACACGCCGCCGAAGATCGTGGCGACCTTCACGTTCATGTGACGGCCGAGGGTGTCGAACTCGCCGGCGATCTGCGTCGCGAGTTCACGCGTCGGCGCGACGATCAGGGCACTGGGGCCTTCGCCGGGCTCACGTGCGATCCAGTCGAGGATCGGCAGCGCGAAGGCCGCGGTCTTGCCGGTGCCGGTCGGCGCGAGGCCGAGAACGTCGCGGCCGTCGAGCGCAGCAGGAATCGTGTCGGTCTGAATGGGTCGCGGGCTTTCGTAGCCCGCGGCGCGAACACCGCGCAGTACGTCGCGGTGCAGGTCGAACCGGTCGAAACCGGTCGATCGTTCGTTTGTCATGGTTGCTTTCTGGCGCCTGGGTGCACGAATCCCTCGCGCACGACGCGGTCGCCGTGTCCGACCCAGTACAACAGAGAAAGGGTGGGCGGAGTCCTGGTGGCGGCTCGAGCGCGAGCGCGCTCCTGTTGTTGGCCGCCGGCGCGTCGGATCCGCAGCTTGCAGCCGCCGGAGCTCTCGATCGCGCCAAGTGATCTACAGGATAAGTGGTGAGCTTAGATCATGCCAGCTCGCGGTTTTCGGATCAGGGAACGAGCGCCAGAACCGGATCGAGGACCGCGGGGCCGAGCATGGCGGCCAGATCCTCGGCCAGGGCCTGCCGCATGGCCTGGTCGTGGGCTTCCTGGGCCAGGGCGTCGAAGGCATCGACCTCGCGGCGTCCCAGGTTCAGCGTCGACGGATCGACGGGGCTCGTGCCGCGCAGGAAGGTGCCCTCGGAACTACCGACGACCATGACGTTGGTGATCTCGTTGCCGTAGGGATCGACGACCACGGCATGCGCTTCGGCACGCAGGCGACGCTTGCCCCGCTCGAGGGTGATCACGACCTCTTCACCGTCGCGCGTGCGCACGGTCTCGTCCCGGGCCTCGATCTCGTAGTCCGTGACCTCCAGGCCGGACAGTTCGACCCAGGCGGCATAGTCGGCATCCACGGCGCGGATCATCAGACCCAGAGCCGCGCGACGGATCCCGTCTTCGACCCCGCCGGCCTGGCGCACGATCTCGCGCACTTTGATCGGATCGGTCAGCTGCACGAAGGGCGATGGGGCCCGGAAACTTCCGCGGGCGAGCTCCGCGTTGACACGCGTCTCGAGATCACCCAGGGCGATCACGCTCTTCTCGAAATCGATCTTGTCGCGACCGCGACGTTTCTTGCCGTCTTCGGCATGGGCGATCACCGGAAGGGCCAGCAACTCGATCCGTCCGACGGCCAGGGCTTCGTTCATGACGTGGGCAGCGGAATCGTGTGCGTCCGGCGCGGCGCCGAGGGCCTGGACGTCGGCCGCTCGATCGTAGGCGGAGCGCAATCGGCCTGCCGCGAGCTCGGCCTCGGCCCAGATCACCAGGACGTCGGCTTCGCGATCGAGCGCTTCGGCGCGTTGGGAGGCATCGGGTTCGAACTCGAGGCGCGCGCGACGGGCCGCGTTGACGCCTTGCTGGAACTGGCCGCGTGTCGTCGCGACCTCGCTCTCCAGCAACAGGCCTTCGATCGCCTGGTCGTAGGCTTCGCGACGGCGCGCATCGTAGTCCGCAGGAACACCGATGCGCACGCCGACGGTCCGCGCGTTCGACACCAGACCGTCGACGGCCCGGAATTCGGTGGCCGCGCGGACTCCATCACCACGGTCCGCCCATTGGTCGGCGTCCTGGAGATGCTGGCCGACCGCGTGGTCGGTCACGCGGACGAGCCTTTGGCGTGCCTCGACGAGTTCGGGATCCTTCTGGAGCGCTTGCACGTAGCGAGCGCTCGCCGCGTCGAAGTTGCCCCGCATCTCCATGTCCATACCCTGCTCGAGCCGCTTGGTGGCCGAAGCACACCCCAGGGCGGTCAAAGCGAGCAGCACGAGCAGCAGGGATTTCCGTGGCATGGACATGCGAATCTCCCACGACGGGAAACGATGGGAACTCTCCGGACCTGTCCGGGAACTCTTGGATTATCGGGCAGGGCCCCGACTGTCTTGACTGGCAATGAGCGAACCAGACCGGTGGATTCTGATCAGAAGTGGACCACGGTCCTGAGCTGCAGTCCGCGACGGCGTGCCGTGTTCAGACGCTGCGAATCGAAGCTCTCGACGGTGGCGTCGTCGAAGAGATCGACGACGTGCGCGCTCAGGCTCCAGCGCGGATTCGGGTGCCATGCCGCGCCCAGATCGACGCGAACGTGGCTCGGGATCGCCGCGCTGCCGGCCGGCGTGTCGAAGGCATCGACGTAGTAGGTCAGCAGATCGGCGGTCCAGCGCGGCACCGGATCCCACATCAGACGCGCGAAGGCGCTGTTCCTCGGAATGTACTGGTATTCGTGTCGACGCCCGGTGTCGCCGTCCTGGAGGAACTGACGGTGCCAGGCGTGCCACAGGTGCAACCGCAGGTTCGTCTGCGGCCGCCAATGGATCTGCGTCTCGATGCCGTAGTTCCGGTCCCAGCTGCCGATCTCCGAGCTGATTGCGTTCTGGTCGTAGTCGTCGTGGAAGGCCGCGACGTCCAGGAGCACGTCGGTGCTGAGGCGCAGTCGCATGCCCGCCTCGCCGCTGATCACCTGCAACGGTTCGGAATCGGGGTTCCCCGTGCGTAGGATGCAGCCCAGGTCGGGATCGACCTCACCCATGCATGGACCCGTGCCGTTGAAGTCGAGATAGGAGTCCATGCCGGCCCGACTCGGCATGCGGATCGAGCGGGTGGCCGCGAACCAGAGCGACGCATGCTCGGTCGGCGCGGCCCAGAGGCGGACGGTCGGTTGGAGCTGGGTCTCGAAGCCTTCGATGCCCTCGATCTTCGAACCGACGATGAGGTCGAGGCGATCGGAGACGAGCGCGATCCGGTCGTGGACGAAGGCGCTCAAGAGGATCTCGTGGTCCGACGCCGGGCCGAGGTGGAAGATCCCATCCCCTTCGACACCCGTGTCGTCGTCGGAGCGGCGCCACCCGGCGCCCATCGAGAGATGATGGCGGCCCAGGCGGCGGCCGACCTGACCTTCGACGTCGGTCGTGCTGCGTTGCTCACGAAAGACCGCGTCGCTGCGCTCTCCACGATCGTGATAGACCTGCACGAAGGACTCGCTGTCGTCGCCACGCCACGTCCACCGCAAGAGTGCGTGCAATCCGGACGCCTCCACCGCGGCTTCTTCGAGCGCAGCCGGGAACCCGCTGACGCGCTGTTCGTCGATCGACGTGTTCCAGGCTTCGACCTGGACGCGCACGTCGCTCGTCGCGCCGCGCTCCCAGAGGAGTTCGGTTCCGCCGCGCACGACGACCGAACCGTCCTCGACGGGGTCGCCCACCGCGACGAAATCGTCGTTGCTGCCTTGACTCGGCGGTGACGCGAGTCCGGTCGGCGCATCGAAGGCATGTCCCCAGACCTTGACGTGGACGTCCTCGGCGACGAGGCCGCCCCAGCGCAGCGAGCCACCGCTCTGGGCCTCACCCACTCCGGCTCGACCCACGAGCAGCGAGCCCTCGGATTGCGCCGCGTTCTTCGTGACGACGTTGATCACGCCCGTGACCGCGTTCGCGCCCCAGGCGGCTGCGCCCGGTCCACGAATGATCTCGATGCGCTCGATGTCCTCGAGGATCAGGTCCTGCTGTTCCCAGTAGACGCCGCCGAAGAGCGGGCTGAAGAGGGTGCGTCCGTCGCGCAGGACCAGCATCGTTCCGCTGAAACGGCTGTTCGCGTTGCGTGACGAGATCGCCCAGGCATTGCCGGTGATCCGCGCCACGTGAAGACCCGGGACCATGCGCAGGACGTCGGGCAGGCGCTCGTGCCCGCTGCGCCGGATGTCGTCCGCCGTGATGACCGTCACGGCCGCCGCGGATCGGTGCAGCGGTTCCTCGTGACGCTCCGCGAGGCGGATCGGCATCTCCATGAGGTCTTCGATGTCCAGCGAGCGCACCTCGTGCGCATCCAACCCGGCCGTCGGGCCGGCGAAGGTCGCGCCTGCCGTCGCGAGCAAGGAGGCGACGGCCACGGCAAGGGCACTCGGGACGTGAGTTCGCGTTCGCATGCAAGCGGGATCGGCGGCTCCGCTCCCCGACTTGAGCGTGATTTCGCGTCGTACCGTTCGATTCCGGGTTTCAGCGCCGTACCCGCGCAGTGAGGAGCTCGACGAGCGCACCCGCTTCTTCGGCCGGGAGGGTGTCGAGCCGCGCCTCGACGTCCTCGAGGATCCTGCGGGCCTCGTTGCGGCTGCGCAGCGATTCCCGGAGCCCATGCACGCGGAAGACGTGATGGATTCCTGCCGCACCTTCGGCGAAGAGCAGGACGGCCGCGGGAATCGGGGCGATCTCGGCCAGCATCGGAAGGGCAGTCCGGAGCAACCGACGGGCGGTGGCCGCGTCGCGGTGGCGGCCTTCCGCCGCGGTCCGGCGCATTCCTTCGAAGCCCGAGGCCTGCAGGGCTTCGTCGAGAGCGTCCTCGTGATGGGTCTCGAATTCGCGCCGGGCCATCGCACGGTGGTCGCGACCGGCGCGCTCGGTGCCCAGCTGGTCGTCGGTGACGCGCAGGCGGCCGCGGTCGAAGGTGATCTCGTAGCGCGACGGGTCGTCGCCGAGGCCGCGGTAGACGACCTCGTGCGTGCGGCCATCGAGGAAGTAGCTGCCGCAGAGGATCTCCGAATCCGGCCCCGGCCGGTTGAGCGTCACGCACGGCAGGACGAGGAAGGACGTGTCGGTCGAGGCCGCGTGGTCCTGGATGTCGAGCAAGGCGGCGCGCGCCTGCAGACGGGTCGAGGTGAGGGCGGCGAGCAGAGGGCGCAGTTCCGCGGGGCTGGCTTGGAGGGCGGCCATGCGGTCCTTGCCCTCACTGCCCATGAGCTCGCGGAGCTCGTTCGCGGCGGGCGCGGTGCTTCCTTCCAGGAGTGCGCCGAGCATGCCGCAGCACAGCGTGTCGTGGCCGTAACGCAGGCGGGCGCCGAAACGCACCGGGGGTTCGTCCGTGCGCAGTCCGCTGGCGAGCGGCTCGCATCCGACGTGGGCGTTGAGTTTGGCGACGAGCAGGGCATCGCCTTCGACGTCGTCGGTGAAGTGGTTCTCGGCGACGCGCACGGCGCCCCACTCGTAGCGGCCGCCCAGATTCGCGAGCGTGAACGGAGCCTGCAGTCCCGACTTCAGCGAAGGCAGCGTGAACTGCACGAAGCCTCGTTCGAAGGCGCGGGTGCACTCGAGCTCGGCTTCGTCCGCGCAGGTGATGTGCACGGCGCCGACACGCTGCGGATGCCAGGCCTGCACGGCGAAATGAATCGCCTGCGAGGTCTCCTGCAGCGTGCGTTCGCGGCCGTTGAGAGAGGACAACGAGTCCAACCGGGCTCCGTTTCTGCCGGGTTCGTGCAGGCGTTGCCGTGGGCGCGAGAATGACCGTCGGGTGGCGCTACGGTCAAGTCCGGGGTCGCGTGTCGGTCGAACCGAGCACCCGCGATGACCGCGTGACGAGACGGTCCGCCTGCCCGTAGAATCCCCGTTTCCCCCGGGAGCGCCCTTGATCGGAAAAACTCTCGCGCACTACGAGATCACCGCCCTGCTCGGCGAAGGCGGGATGGGTGCTGTGTACCGTGCGACAGACACGCGACTCGGTCGCGACGTCGCCCTGAAGGTCCTCACCGGACTGAGCGATCACGGTCCCGAGCGCCTCGCCCGCTTCCAGCAGGAAGCCCGGACGATCGCGGCGCTCAACCACCCGAACATCGTCACGCTCTTCGCGGTCGAAGAAGCCGACGGGATTCCCTTCCTCACGATGGAGCTGATCGACGGTGTCCGTCTGACCTCGAAGATCAGCGACGACGGTCTCGATCTCGACGGGCTGCTGCAGTGGGCCGTGCCCCTGGCCGATGCCGTGAGCACCGCCCACAAGCAGGGCATCACGCACCGCGACCTGAAGCCCGACAACGTCATGATCGACAGCGGCGGACGCGTGAAGGTGCTCGACTTCGGTCTGGCGAAGCTCCTCGAGGTCGGCGACCCGAACGACGACGCCACGCGCACCATCGCCGTGCACAAGACGGCCGAAGGGCGCATCCTCGGCACGGCCGCCTACATGTCGCCCGAGCAGGCCGAGGGCAAGCCGGTCGATGCGCGCAGCGACGTCTTCTCGCTGGGCATCGTGTTGTACGAGATGGCCACCGGCCGTAAACCCTTCGACGGCGAGACCGCGATCTCGACGATCAGTTCGATCGTCAAGGAACAGCCGAAGAGCGCCCTGGAACTGAACCGCGGGTTGCCACGCCATCTCGGCCGTATCCTCGACCGCTGCCTCGCCAAGGATCCCGACCGGCGCTACCAGAGCGCGATCGAGCTGCGCAACGAACTCGAGGTGCTCGACCAGGAATCGAAGTCGGGTGAGCTCGAGATGTGGGTGCCGTCGAGTGCGACCGGTGAGCCGCGCAAGATGACACGGGGTGTGCCGGTGGCGGCTTTCGTCGCGGCGCTGGCCGTCGTCGGCGCGGTCGCCTTCTTCGGTGCGCGCGCTCTGTCGGGCAGCGGCGCGGACTCCGCGCGCGAGGTGACCGTCGAGCACGTCGAAGCCTTCACGAACCAGGGCAATCGCGCGAGCTATCCGAGCCTCGCGCCCTCGGGCGATCTCTTCGTCTACCAGGCCCTCGACGGCGACGACTACGACATCTTCCTCCAGCGCGTCGGCGGCCAGCGCCCGATCAACCTGACCGCAGACCACGAAGGCCAGGACCGCCGTCCCGCGGTCTCACCCGACGGCCAGCGCGTCGTCTTCGAATCCGAGCGCGGCGGAGGCGGCATCTACGTCATGGGTTCGACGGGCGAGAGCGTGCGCCGCGTGGTCGCCGACGGTCACGATCCCGCCTGGTCGCCCGACGGAGCGCAGATCGTGTACACCTCCTCGTTCTGGAACGACCCGGCTGGACGCAACACCGAAGGCACGCTGTGGATCGTCGACGTCGACGGGGGCACGCCCCGGCAGATCACCGACGCGTCGATGGACGCCGTCCAACCCGACTGGTCACCCGACGGCCGTCGTGTCGTGTTCTGGAGCGTAGGGTCGCCGTCCGGTCGGCGGGACCTGTGGTCGATCGACGTCGACGGCGAGAACCTCGTGCAGCTGACCGAGGACGAAGCCCTCGACTACTCCCCGCGCTTCGGCCCGGCCAGCGATGAGGTGTGGTACGTCAGCAATCGCACCGGCACCTACAACCTGTGGCGCCTGCCCGTCGATCCCGGCAGCGGTGCGCCGACCGGCGCGGCCGTTCCGCTGACCATGCCCAACGACGAGCTCGCGCGCATCGACGTGAAGGCCGGACGCGTGCTCTTCTCCGCTCCGGACAACGGCGGTCAGGCGGTCCGCATCGATCTGCCGACGCGATCCGGCACGCAGGGGACCATGCGCCCCGTCTTCGGGGGAACGCTGTTCGTGCAACGTCCCGTGCTGTCACCCGACGACACGCGGATCTCCTTCAGCACGCCCATCGGTGCCGGATTCCAGGACGTGTACGTGGTCGACGTCGAAGGCGGGAGCCTCCAGCGCCTGACCAACGACCCCTTCCGCGACCGCGGCGTGTCGTGGCATCCCGATGGCGAGCGTCTGGTCTTCTACACCGACCGCAGCGGGAACTACGAGGTCTGGACCATGCGGGCCGACGGTAGCGATCCCCGGCAGATCAGCGACATCACGTCGCACGGCCTCGAGTCGCCCTGGTACCCGCACTTCTCGTCCGACGGCACCAAGATCTCCACGATGAACGAAAGAGGCGTGACCGTCTGGGAAGTCGACCCCGATTCCGGGATGATGACCGCGCCTCGCAAGCTGCGCCCCGACGACGGCGCGTTGTTCTTCAGCTCCTCTGCGTGGCACCCGACGCGTCCGGTCCTGCTCGGTTTCGTCGGCACGATGCTCGAGGTGGAACACAACGGAATCTGGACCTACGACGTCGAGGCCGAGACGTGGACCGAACTCGTCGAGAGCTTTCCGTCCGCGTGGCCCTCGCTCACGTTCTCCGCCGACGGTACGTCGGTCTTCGCGGCTCGCCCCGGGGACCGGGCTGTCGTCGCGTTCGACCTCGACGACGCGCCGCTCCCCGACCTCTACGACCCGCGCGTGCGCGTGGTCGTCGAGAGCTTCGCCGGCTTCGGTCTCGGCGCGTCGAGCGACGGGCGCTGGTTGCTCGGGGGCCTCCGGACTTACGACTCGGAGATCTGGGGGGCCACGATCACTCCCTGAATCGGGGTTGCGCGATCGCCCCTCGCTTCGCGCATGTCCAGGTAACCCCCACCTGGAGACCCGACCATGCTTCGCACCATCCTCCTGGCCGCCGTCCTCTTCGTCACCGCCTGCGGCGACGACGACGGAAATCCGACCGGCCCCGGCGGCGGTGGCGTCACCGCCGAGAACGCCACCCACTTCGACTTCACCCTGGCGATGTCTTCGCTGAACATCGTCCGCGACTGCGACGGCGCCAGCCCCGGCGAGTTCGTCTGGCGCCTGGTGATTCGCAAAGACGACGAATTCGGCGGCCAGGTGATGGTCCACGACACCGGCGAGAACACGGTGGTCGCGAGCGACGGCGATCGCCCCGGAATCACCATGGACGACGTCACCTTCCGCTTGCCCAACGATCCGGAGGCCGAGTTCCAGGTCGAGTACTGGATCCGCGAGAGCGATGGCGCCACGAACTCCTTTTCCAACCACAGCTGGGTCACTCACGGTCTCGACACCGGCCGCGATCAGATGTGGGCGGCCGGATCGAGCTACGAGTCCGACCGCTACACCGAGAACGCCGACGGCAGCGGCAGTGGCCTGATGAAGTTCAGCGTGTGGAACGACTTCAGCGCGTGCAGCGGCGCGGCCTACTACTACGTGACGTGGACACCGGTGCGGCCGTAGCGGCGGGTCTTTCGGGTGGGCTGCTGGCTGAAGGGCCGACGGCCGCGTCTGGCACCCCGCTTGCCCCACTTCCAGAGCAACTGCTTCTACGCCGGCTCCCGATTCCCGGTCGTGGCGTCCGCGGGCTCGAAGTTCCGCGGACGCCGTGCACAGAACTCGTCGACCGTGCACGATCCACGACCGGTTCTCGTCGAACGCGACACGCGCCGACTACGTGCGCGTCGCGGAGCGGAGCCGACCGACAATGAGTCGCATCGACCGATCCCAAGGTGACTTGCTCCTTCGCGCGGGTCTCGGACTGATCCCGCTGGCGATCTGCTGGTGGTTCGGCCGCAACCTCGCTGATCCGTGGATGCGCGTCGGCCTGATGTTCCCCGGCTTGACCGCAACCGCCCTGATCGTCTTCCCGTCGTGGACGGCCGCGATCGGCTTCCAGGTCTCGAAGATCTACATGCCGTGGTCCGACGAGAAGATCCGTCGGGTCGTTCCGTTGCACGCCGTGGACACGATGCTCGCTCGCGAGCAATGGGACGAGGCGGAGAAGGAGCTCTTCCGTGTGGCCCGGGAGTACGGCGGGACGCGGGAAGTCTGGGATCGGCTGTTCGAGATGCTGTGGGTGAAGGCCGGCGCCCGCGATCGCGCGGCACGCGCGCATCGACGGGCGTTGACCGTGGCACGGTCGGGCGACGAGAGGGACCTCGTGTCGCGGATGTATCTGGTGCACGCGGAGCGGGTGATCGCGGACGACGGGGAGTTGGAGCAGGAGAGGATGCGCGCGCGCGGCCAGCGGGAGGCTGTGGAGACCGAGGTCATGTTGAATCGCAAGGCTCCGGGCCGTGGGTCGAAGGCTGGGGGGAAGAAGACTGATAGGAAGAGGGTTTCCGAGTGGGCTTGGGAGGCTTCTCGGGATCGGGGTTGGGGGCGGCGGTGGTAGATCTGGGGGTCTGGGGTGGACTCGTGGTACAGGTCGGGTACGCTGGGGTCGGATCAGGGCTCCCACCGCTCCTTGCAAGAACACACCGATGAACGACGCACGTGATGCTGCCATTCGAACCGCCGCGTTCCGCTGGCTTCAGGAACAAACGGATCTCCATGGCGAAGTGCTGAACTACGGCATTTTGCGCCGCGGCTTCGCGTTCGAAGGGAAGCGCATTCCGCTGCAAACGCAGCGAGGGATTCACAAGCCCGCCGCGATGTCGGTCGCTCCTTTGACGCTCACGTCGACCGCGAGCGGTCCCTACGCCGACGCTTTCGGCGACGACGGCTTGCTCCGATACGCCTATTGCAATGGCGGTCCAGAGCACCCGGACAATCGAGGGCTTCGGCGCGCCATGACCGATCGGCTGCCCTTGATCTACTTCCACGCCGTAATGAAGGGCGAGTACCTCGCGGCGTGGCCTGTCTTCATCGTGGGTGATGATCCGCAGCGAGAACGTGTTCGCGTGGCGCTCGACGATGCGCGCATGGCCGCGGGCTTCGGCGTGTCCGATGCGCAAGTCGCCGAGGACGAAACCGCCGCGCGACGTCGCTACATCACCGCGACCTTTCGCCACCGGCTCCACCAAAGCGGATTTCGCGAGCGCGTGCTCCGCGCCTATCGGTCTGCCTGCGCAATGTGTCACTTCCGGCATCGAGAGCTCCTCGAGGAGATCGACGGGCCGATGCTTCGGCATGGATTGCAGGAGCTTCACGGGACACGCATCCAGGTACCTGCCGCACGCAAGGCGAAGCCGGATCGCGACCGATTGAACGAGCGCTATCAAATCTTCATGAACGCCTAGAAGCCAGGGGGCACTCGTGACGTTCGACCCCACCACCTACCACCTGTCCGACCACGGCGACTCCCGCCAGCGCAAGTGGGCCAAGCGCATCCTGTCACACTGGCCCCACTACGAGACGCTGTGGCAGCACTACATCGTCCCCCTGACCTTCCAGATCAAGGAACCCGGGAACTACTTCATCCGCCCGTCGATCGCGCCGGAGTTCGAGGACCTCGCCGACACCCAGTACGCCGTCTTCTTCCACCTCGCGCAGATGCACGAGTGGTGCGTGCTGATGGACAACCGCGGCGACGCCAAGTATCTCGGCGCGACCGAGGCGCTGTACGCCTTCTTCAGTCACGGGACGTCGATGCTCGACGCGACCGTGAGTTTCGCGGCGGCGGTCGACGCGGTCATCGCGTGCTACGACGGCACGCCGCGCTTCGGCATCGAAGTCGACCGCTGGGGCAATCCCGTCCTCGGGGACGCCTGGGGCATGGCCGGCGACCGCGCGAACTGGCACGGACTGGTCGATCGGATCAAGGCCTACCGCAACCTGCTCGTCCATCGACGGCCGGTGTTCATGCAGAACGCGTACGTCCCGAAGGCCGCGTGGGTCGACGCGATGTCCGGGCTCACCGCGGTGTCGCGGTTGGCGCTCGAGCCCGATCTGCTCGAGACGCGCTACGAGCCGGTGGTGCCGATGATGCGGAGTCTGCTGGAGGGTGCCGGGGTGGCGCTGGATGGGGTTTGGGCGGCTGCGGTCGGCGGGCTCGGAGCGTTGGATCAGGCGGAACTGGGCGCGGACCTCACGCGGATCGCCAAGCGGGACAGGGACTTGGACAGGGACACCATCCTGGCGCTCCGGGGGCGTGCGGTGCCGTCGGCGGAGGACCCTCCAGCTTGACGTGATCCATATGGGTCTATACTATGTTCCACATGGAACACCGCGACTCCGGTTCCGACCGCAAGGAGGTTCGACCGTGCCGAAGCCTCAAGACCCGTCCATGCTGCCGATCACGACACCGAGCGCCGACGACGACGCCTCGAACGCGCCGTACACCGCGCTGCTCGGCCTCGCGCCGCTCGACGCCGCCACGTTGGTCGCCCGCGTCACGCACGGTCTCGCCTTCGACACGATCGAGCACCTGAGCACGAGCATCGAGCTCCCGCTCACGCGCATCGGCGAGCTCGTGAACATCCCACGCACGACGATGCAGCGTCGCCGCAAGGAAGGTCACCTCCACCCCGACGAGTCCGATCGCCTGGTGCGCATGGCGCGCATCATCGACCGCGCGCTCGATCTCTTCGCGCACGACGCCGATGCCGCGCGCCGCTGGCTCGACACACCGCGCCCCGCGCTCGGCGGCGCGACGCCTCTCGACTTCGCTCGCACCGATCCCGGCGCGCGTGAGGTCGAAGACCTGATCGGTCGGCTGGAGCACGGCATCCCGTCGTGATCATCGCCCATCGCATCACGATGCGCGCCTTCGCGCACGACCCTCTCGACGGCGAGGGTGCGCGCCGTTGGCCCGGCCGATGGAACCGTCGCGGGACGCCCGTGGTCTACGCGTCGTCGACGTTGTCGCTCGCCGTGCTCGAAGTGCTCGTTCACACCGATGAACCGGCGCTGCTCGCGCAGTACGTAGCCTTCGAATTCACTTTCCGCGAGAAAGACGTCATCGACGTCGATCACCTTCCCGACGACTGGCGGCATCATCCCGTCCCGCCGACCACGCGCGCGATCGGGGACGCCTGGGCCAGGTCGCGCGCGTCGTCGGTGCTGCGTGTGCCGTCGGCTGTGTTGCCGCAGGAGTTCAACTACGTGATCAACCCGATGCATTCGCGGGTCGGTGAGATCGAGGTGAGTGGGCCGGGGGCGTTGGACGTGGATGGGCGGGTGTTCGGCGAGGGCTAGGCGCGTCGGGAGCGGGACGAATCGATCGACTCCGTCCCGAACGACGATCGTGTCGCGTGACGCCGCCCACGGACCGCCAACGAGATCAGTGGAACGGCCGACCGCCGAAGCCGCGTCGAATCACGCGCACCACGGCACGCCAGGTATCCGGCTCGGCGTTCGAGCCTCCGCTCTCCTGGATCCGACCATCGAGCCGCGCGTGGACGGACCAGGACGTCCCATCGGTCATGAACGACTCCATCGGATCCGGGGCGTACTCCGTGTCCCACTCCGAGAACGCGACGCGCGCGAGAACTCGTCGAAAGGCGACCTACTCTTCGCGCGTCGTGGGCAGGCTGACGCTCTCTTCGATCTTTCCCGAAAAGCTCCGATGCAGGTAGAGGCTCATACCCTCGCGGACCAAGACGTCGAAGTGCGGGCCGAAGCCACCGATCGACATGAAGAAGAAGTCTCCTTCGACGTCTGCGAAATCCGTTGCGATCAGGTGGGGCAGGTTCGTCGGGTCTGGTTCCAATGCTGTGCTCTCCTCAGTTACCGCAGCACTTCTTGAATTTCTTCCCGCTGCCGCAGGGGCAGGGATCGTTGCGGCTGACCTTCGCGCCTTCGCGGCGTATGGGCCGCCGTGCCGCATAGCGCGGGTTGGTGCGCAGGATCTCCAGGCGCATGGCATCGAACTCGTCGGCGAGTTCGTAGAGGCAGGCGGCCAGATCGTCATCGTCGAAGTCCGCGCATCGGTCGAGGACGAAGTCGATCTGTTCGGGGCGCGTGGGCTTCAAGAGCATGTCGATCTCGAGAGCACCGATGTCGCGGAAGGGCTCGACCAACTCGACGGCGAAGTGATTGCGCCGCCACATCGTCGACATGTCCAGTCCCTCGACGAACGCACGGCAGAAGGCGACGAGCTCCGGGCCGAGGTCGATCGTGGGCATCGCGAAGTCGTTCGCGCGGATCAACGCGCCGATGTGGTTGTAGGCGCGCGACGCAAGATCGAAGGCTCGCCCGACGTCGGCTTCGCTCTGCCACGTCGCGTCGGCGAAGAGCGCGGGGAACCAGCGGCTCGGCAGGAGGTCGGGATCGGGGTGGATCGCGATGGCGGGGAGCCAGCCGTAGGCTTCGTCGGTCCTCAGGGGAGAATTGGACTCGATGAGGGCTTCCAGGGCGCGCCAGTCGGTGTCGGTGAAGGGGCTTCCGGGCATGGTGGCTGGCTACGGATCGGGACGACGGGACGGCTTCGATTGGGTCGGCTGAGCATAGTCGGCGCGCACGATCTTGGCACGGGCTGATCTCGCGGGGCCGGACGGGTCGCGCTGTCGCGATACGCTGGTTCGACTTTTGGACCGTCGGATTAGAAGTCCGATGCTCTATCCAACAAAGCGACAGACGCGCCCAAAGTCGATGTTGTAAGAGAGGGTACATGACCTGCCTGAGCGCTGCTGGCAACGGAGTTGTACTCCGATGCTCCGTGGCGACGATGCGTCGGAACAGCGCGGTTGCATACGCCACGAACGTGCACTCGATCCGATATGGGAATGCGGACGCACCTACGCTCGCTCTCCCCCCCACCGTGAGAACAGCGCGGGCACGAGCACCAGGTTCAGGAACGTCGAGGTCAGCAGTCCCCCGAGGATCACCTGCCCCATCGGCGACTGAATCTCGTTGCCCGCTTTGTGCCCGTGAAGGACGAGTGGAACGAGCGCCAGACCCGCTGTAAGCGCCGTCATCAACACCGGCGCGAGCCGTTCCTCGGAACCCTGCCGCACCGCGTCCACCAGATCTGCTCCGTCTCCCATCAAATCCTGGTAACGGGTCACGAGCAGCACCCCGTTTCGCGTCGCGATTCCGAAGAGCGTGATGAAACCGACGAGCGCCGCGATGCTCAACACGCCCTCGCCCAGGGCCACGGCGACGATGCCCCCGATCAGAGCCAGCGGCAGATTCACCAATACGATCAACGTGTAGCGGTGATTGCGAAACGCCAGGAAGAGGGCGGCATACATGCCGACGAGAACCAGAACCGATAATAGTGCGATGTTTCGCGCGCTCTTGGCGCCCTCCTCGAATTGTCCTCCGTACGTGACACGGTAGCCGACGGGGAAATCGACCTCGCTCTCGATGGCCGCCCTGGCCCGATCCACGGTGCCCGCCAGATCCGCCCCCTCGATGTTGGCGGTGATCATGCCCACGCGCTGCACGTTCTCCCGTCGGATCAGACTCGGTCCGAGATCGAATCGCACGTGCGCCAGGTCGCCGAGCTGGAGAACGCGACCTTCCTCCGTCACCACCGGAAGCTCCGGCAGTAGGTCACGATGCTCCCGCAGACGCTCCGGCAGTCGCACGACGACGCGTGAGACGAGCCCGTCCTCGATGATCTCTCCGACCGTTGTCCCCTGGAACGCTGCCTCGACGAACCGTGAAAGGTCCGCGGCGCTCAGGCCATGGCGCGCAAGGGCCGGCCGATCGAAGTCGATGAGCAGCTGTGGAATACTCGCCTGCTCTTGATTGCTCAAGTCGACGATCCCTGGGACCGCGCCGACTAGGCTCTCGATCTGCTGGGTGAGTCCACGGATCACCGACAGCTCGGGGCCGAAGACCTTGATGGCCAGGTTGGACTTGCTGCCCGAGATCATGTGATCGATGCGGTGACTGATGGGTTGACCGAAGCTCACGTTGGCCCCCGGAATGGTCGCCACTGCCTGGCGCAGATCGTGAAGCAGTTGCTCCTTGTCCGCCCCCTCACGCAGCACGACTTCCATCTCCGAGGCGTTCACGCCTTGGACGTGCTCGTCTTTCTCGGCCCGGCCAGTGCGGCGACTGGTAGACACGACCTCGGGGAACGCCAGGAGCGCCTTCTCGACCTCACGACCGGTATTGTCGCTCTCCTCGAGCGTGATGCCCGGCGGGCTCACGACGCTCACGGTCAGCGATCCCTCGTTGAAGGGCGGAAGGAAGCTCCGGCCGAGAAACGGCAGCATCGCCGCTGCAACGGCTACGAGACCCACGCTGATCGCGATCACGGAACCCGGACGACGGAGCGCTCCCGAGAGCACCCGAGTGTACGAAGCACCGACACGGCGCATGAGCCACGGTTCGCGCAGTTTGGTCCGCGCGACCTTCCGCAGCATGATGTAGGACAACGCCGGCGTGACCGTCACGGACACCAGCAACGACGCGCCCAGGGACACCAGATAAGAGAATCCCAGCGGTTGCAGGAGGCGCCCCTCCATTCCGGGCAGGAAGAAGAGCGGCACGAACACCAGGACGATGATCAGCGTTGCGAAGAAGATCGCACCGAGCACACCGGAAGCCGCCTCATAGACGACGTCCAGGGCAACGCGATCATCCTCGGTCTTCTTTTCGCGCAACCTCCGGAAGACGTTCTCGACCACGATGATCGCGTCGTCCACCAGCGCTCCGATGGCGATGGTGAATCCACCCAAGGTCATGGTGTTGAGCGTGCCGCCGAACGCCGAAATCACCAATACACCGGTCAACAGGGACAGAGGAATGGCAATCGCGGAGATGAACGTGGTCCGGATGTCGCCTAGGAACAGGAATAGAATGAGAATCACCAGCACGGCGCCGTCGCGTAGGGCCACCGTGATGTTGTGGATCGCGGTGCGGATGAAGTCAGACTGGCGGAAGTTCTCGCGCTCGATCACGACACCGTCCGGGAGCGCTCGTTCCACTTCGGTCAACACTGCATTCACGCGCTCCATGAGTTCGAGCGTGTTGGCTCCGGGCTGCTTCTGGACGCTGAGGATCACCGCTGGCTTCGCGTTGTAAGACGCGATTCCGCGCTTGGGTTCGGCTCCGACGATCACGGTCGCGAGGTCGCCCACGGTGAGCGGAACCCCGTCGACGACCTTCACCACCGCCGACTCCAGATCCGTGGCGTCGACCGCGCGCGCCAGCCCGCGCACGAGATACTCCTGCCCCTGATCGACGTGGAAGCCCGCAGCGGGATTCCGCGTGACCTCGTCGAGGACGTCGGCGATCTCCCCGATGCTCACCCCGTGTTGAACCAGGGCGGACACGTCGGCCTGCACCTGATACTCCCGGAGATCGCCGCCGATGGCACTGACCTGGGAGATGCCGGGAATGGCCAGCAAGGTCCGGCGCACGACGGTCTCGGCCAGACGCCTGAGTTCCATGCCATCAATCTCACCTTCGGACGTCAGCGCGACGAAGGTGATTTCGCCCATGATCGAACTGATGGGCCCGAGCTCCGGAGCACTGACCTGTGATGGCAGCGAGACCTTCTGGATGCGTTCGGCCACGACCTGTCGCGCGCGATAGATGTCCTCGCCCCACTCGAATTCGCCCCAGATCACGGAGATTCCGGCGGCCGAAACCGATCGCACCCGGCGGATCCCCGGGGCACCGTTGAGCGCGGACTCGAGCGGAAACGTCACGAGGAGTTCGATTTCTTCAGGAGCCATCCCGGGCCCCTCGGTGAGCACGGTGACCGTGGGGGCGGAAAGATCCGGGAAGACGTCCACGGGGACACGCAGCACCCAGATCGATCCCACCACCATCAACAGGACGGCGAGTCCGAGGATGAACGCGCGGTGATGCAGAGAGAGTCCGATCAATCGACGAAGCATGTGCTCTCTCCTAGTGGACGTGGCCGTGCTCGGCGCCGCCCGAACTGATGAGACTCGCGCGACGGATGGCCGCACCTCCGACGGTCACGAGTCGCTCGTCGATCTGAACGCCTTCGACGAGGTACTGATCGCCCTCGCGCCCTTCGATCGTGAGTTCGCGACGCTCGAAGGTCTCGCCGTCGAGCTGCACGAATGCAGTGGGCACGCCCGCGTCGTCGACGATGGCCGACGCGGGAATCACGACACCTTCATGCGCTTCGGCCAAAAGCACTTCGGCCTCCACCGCACTGCCCAGTCGCAGGCGAGAGAGCGAGGTGTCGACTCGGAGTAGAGTCGCGACTCGTCCCGTGCGGGGGCTCACTTCCGGGGCAATGGAGACCAGAGCCACCCGGTCATCCTCGAAGAGTGTTCGCGTGCGGTCTCCGGTAGTCCGCACCCAAAGACCGGACACGCCGACACGGAGACGCTCCGCGTCGCGAGGTGCCAGGTGAACCTCGACCCACACCGGCTCGACGCGCACCATTCGGACCAGGGGATCCCCTGCCGATACCGCCTGCCCCGGACTCACGAGAATCTCGGCGACCTCGCCGGCAAGCGGGGCCGTGACCTCGAGGACTGGCGCTCGTTGACTCCCGTTTCCCGCGCTCCGAACCGTGGCCATCTGCCGACGCGCGGACTCGGCCTGGGCCTGAAGCGTCTGTACGCGAGCTCGGACCGCATCGACCTCCCCACGACTCACAGCGCCGACTTCGAGCAGGCCATCGAGCCGAGTCAACCGTTCTCGAGCCAGCGCGAGCTCGGCGCTCTTCTCGGTGTCAAGGGCCTGCAGCTCGGAAAGCGTGCGTCCCTGGGACACTCGCGAGCTCAAAGCGAGCACTGGCTCTCCCGTCGATCGGGCAAGACCGACGAAGGGCCACGGGTCCGAGACCACGATCCCATCGATGGGCGCGGCTACGTGCAACTCACCGCCTGCAGCCGGGCGCACCCGTCCGGTTCCACGAGCGCTCTCACGGATTCGACCTTGTTGAATCCATTCGGTCGCGAACCGGGTCTTCCATTGCTCTTCCTTGAGGAACCCCACTTCCTCGGCCGAAGCCTCCTCGTGGTCATGCGTTACGAGGCCCCCGGGATGTTCATCGTCTCCGACACGAACGCGCCCACCAGGAATCTCCTCCATCCGTCCTGCTCCCTCCACCCGGAAGAACAGGTCGTACTCGCCCTCCTCGGTCGGGACGATCTCGACGTCGAAGATCCCATCGCGCAGGGGAAAGGGCTGCTCGAATACCGTTTCGTTTCCACCCGCATCCCGCAGCACGACCGATACCAGACCCTGACGCAGCGGGCTGAACCCCTCGAGCGCGGTAACGTGGGTGTGGGAGTTACTCACCCCGTAGGCCACGAGCGGGTCGGCCTCGGCAAAAATCTCGAAGTGCTCGCCCCACGCGGTCACGGCCCAACTCTCACCATCTCCGTGATCGTGCCCATGATCGTCGGTCTCGGCGTGGGCATGTCCCTCCGGATCGCCTGCGTTCTCGGTAGCCTGGCATCCCGCGAATGCGAGGGCGAACAGCAGCCACGCTGCGGCAGTTCTTGCGAACATCAGGAATCTCCTCGGGTCAAGGCACGTCCCGCGCTCAGCTCGAGCTCACGGTGGGCAGCCAGCACTCCGGCATGAAGATCGAGTGCGGCAAGTTGACTCTCCATGACGGAGCGAAGGGTCTCGAGCAGATCGGTCATGCTGCTCTCTCCCGCCAGGAACGACGCGCTCGCTGCGTCGACCAGTGCGGGCGCGTCCTGCACGACGCCGATGATCTCGATCAGGCTCGCATGCAGCACGGAGTAGGCCGCCAGGGCCGCTGTTCTACGCTGCTCCACTTCCCGCTCGGTGAAGCGCAGACGAGCTTCGGCGATCGCGATGGCTCGCGTCGTCTCGTGGCGGTCCCCCTGATTGCGGTCGAAGAGCGGGACGTCCCAGGCCACGCCGAAATACGGGCCGTCGAAGCTCTCGCCCGCTTCGGTGATCTGCGTCCAACCCGCGACGAGGGTCGGGAACTCGAGGACACGACCCGCGAGGCGCCGGCGCAGCGTGGTCGCCTCCACTTCTCGGCGTAGCGCGAGGACATCGGGGCGAATGGTATCGTCGAGCGCCGACGGCACCGCTGGAGGATCGGGAAGCACTGCGACCACATCCGCGGGCAGATCCTCCCGAAGAACGAGAGCTCGACCCCGTGCCCGCGCCAGGTCCGCCTCGCTACGCGCGAGCTCCGTGCGAACCTCCATCACCGCCAGCGCAAAGCGGCGCGCGGCGAGCTCGGACTCCTCCCCGCGTTCGGCCCGAACATTGAGTCGCGCTTCGAGTTCGCGAAAGCTCTCGAAGTGTTGTGACAAGAGCGCTTGCCGCCGCTCGGCGACGGCCCACTCCGCGAAGAGCGCCCGCATGTCCTCTCGGACCTGGAGCTGGGCCCATTCGAGATGTCGGCTAGCGGCCTCGACGGCCGCCTCGCCCGCGTTGACGGCGAGTCCTCGACGTCCGTCCAATGGCGGCTTCCAACCCAGTTTCAACGTGGTCTGGTCGGCTTGATCCGCCGGGCCTTCGTACTCGTACTCGATCGTAGGGTTGTCGACCGCCCCTGCTCGCCGTCGGTCCCCTTCGGCCCTTGCCAAACGACCCGCAAGCGCGGCGAGTGCCGGATGGGTGGAGTCGAGCGTTGCGAGAAACTCGGCTTCGTTCAGCTCCAACGTGCCTGCGTTCTGCCCCACTCCAGTTGCCGGAACCAGGAGCAGTCCGAGCACGAGTCCGTGGGCGACGCTCCAACGCCGACCATGGGTCGGTTTTTTGAACACGAGATTTCTCCCTCGGGTTGATTCGTCGCCGATCGCGATCAACCCAGGACGTAGTGAATCAGGGTTTCCGTGAGGTGGTGGAGCGGATCTGCGGCGGCGGCGGCGGTCGCGAGGCCCACGGCCAGCAGTCCGAGCGTGACCCGCTGGCTCCAACGACGACCGGGTGAGTCACTGACGAGCGACTCCACCCGAGCCGGGACTCCGTAGGCACCAAACGCCAACGCCGCGGGTCCTAGGCTTTCCATGTTCTGCCGCACGCGCTCCATCGCGATGAGCGCTTCCGCCACCCGCGTTCGGTCGCCGAGTGCGTCACCCGCTTCCTCATCACAGGCCTGCTCGCAGGCGAGTTCGAGGTCGCCCATCAGTGCCCTGCGCGTGCCAGGCAGATGTCCGAACGAGAGCAACTCCGTGGCTGGCTTCCAGAGTCCATCCCTTCGACGCTCATGCGCGAGCTCGTGGGCCACGATGGCATCCACCAACCTCGTCGGAATCATCTGGAGCAGGCCCGAAGACAGCAAGGTGCGAGGCCGCAAGACGCCCACGGAAATCGCGATGGGTAACTCGGAGTCGACCAGCCAGGCTCCACGGCGAGCGTCGAACCGAGCGGTAGATGCGAGCTGATTCAGGATTCGGGCAGACCTGCGGAAACGCCAAACCTGAACGACGACGACCACGGCCACGATGGCCACAAGCAATGCCAACCCCGCCCAAGATTCGGCACTGAGGTTCACCTGGGGCGGATGGTTCAGACAGAAGTGTGCATGCCCGTCCGCATGCAGAAAGCAATGATCGGCGCGTGACAGAGCACTGCCGAACAGCTTGGGAGCGAAACAAAGAAAGACCCCGAGCACGGCCAAGCCCACCGGCGCAATCCCCAGCGCGCGTAGCGCGTGCGCGCGCAGGCTCGGGTGGAGGCGGGACAATGATCTTCGCAGGAACGGATGGCCGACCGCAATCGCAGTGGCGATCACTGCGAGAAACAAAGCCCAAGCCACCGCCGCCATGAGAACGAGTCCCATGCTCAGGATTCCTCCCCATGGCGGTAGGACTTCAGACGTTCGGCCACGAGCTTCTCCAACTCTTCGAGTTGCCCCGGACCGACCTTCTCTGCCACGCCGATGAAGGCCGAGAGCATGGCATCCGATCTCCCGCCCATGAGGCGATCCACGACTTCCTGCAGGGCGCCACGATGAAAGTCCGCTCGCGTGATGCAGGGTGCATACACGTGCGCATGGCTGACCTTCTCCCGATCGAGCAGACCCTTTTCGAAGAGCCGCTTCAGGGTCGACTGGATCGTATTGAGCGTGATGTGGCGCCCTCGACCGACGGAGCGGTGGACCTGCTTCGCATCCTGGCCGCCGTGGGACCAGAGATGATCCATCACGGCCAACTCGAGGTCGCCCAGAACGGGCGGCTTGGCAGCGCTCATACAAGGTCCTTGGCCACAGGGGAACGCGATACAACCTCTCGCATCACGAGACGGTCAGGCTAAGGTCAGAAACACCGACCGTCAATCGGTTATTGGGGAGGTACTAAAATCCATGGCGGTGTGAGCTCTCCCGTCAAGTCGACTGAACGGCCACGGCTCTGCGGACGATCTACACTGCGGCGACCTTCTTGCGCTCCTCACCAGGGCACGAAGCTCAGCGAGTTGCGGATCATGTGCACGATGCAGAGCTGGATCTCCGTCTTCGGGAAGACCGTCTCGATCGCCTCGGGAAAGCCCTTCAGGCCATCCACGGCGGTGATCAAGATGTCCTGG
>JGI12109J20283_10317356_pt1 | contig 24578 bp, 22 predicted proteins | sample ElkSlonscriptome_12_FD_20283 | JGI IMG/M metagenome (IMG submission 20283)
TCAGGCATCCATCAAGCCGGCCCATCTCACGGAGATGCTCGCGGCGCAGACCGGCTATAGGCGTCTGGAGGCATTCATCCGCATCGCCTGTCGGGAGAACAATGGTCTCCGGGTGAGCCTGCGGCAGGAAGGTGACCAGACCCGCGTCATCTGCGACATGGTTCATTTGGGTCGCCACCCCTTCATCTGCTTTGCAGAGTGGCTGAACCTGCAAGGCGTCATGTCTATCATGAGCGACCTCGCCGGACCGAATTGGACTCCGCGTGAGATGACCTTTGTTTCGCGCTATGCCCCACCCGACCTTGCGCGGGAGGCCTTCCCCAACACCCGCATTCTCGTCGGCCAAGCGCACCCGTCCATCCTGATCGATAGCGATTATCTGGCGAGACCCTGCGGTCGCACGGTGACTCTTGTCGACACTGGGTCCACCACTGTTTCAGACGCTGTTTCAGCCACTGGGCCTGTGTCTCTTGGGCAGGGAAGCGGGCCGGGCGACCAGATCGAAGCCTGGGACTTCTTGAACCTTCTGCGCATGATCCTGCAACCCTATCTGAACGGCGGGCGCCCGGGTCTTTCCCTTGTCGCCGAGATTGTGGGGATGAGTCCCCGTACTTTGCAGCGCCGCCTTCAGCAGAGCGGCAGCTCTTATTCCCAAATTCTGCGGGAGGCTCGCTTTGATCTCGCGCGCAGTTTGCTCGACGACTCAGGCGCTAAGATCATTGATGTCGCCATGACGGCAGGCTACGACAGCCAACAACATTTCACGCGCGCCTTCCGCCGCTTCACGGGCCTCACACCGACGCGGTATCGTCGAGCAAAGGCCGGGAAGTTCTGAAACCCAGCGCCGACCATCATTCGTCGGTCTGAGGCGAAGCCTTGCTAGAAGCCTCGCGAATAGTACTGCCGGATATAGCCATAAGCCTTCTCGAACAGCTCCGCGTCGCTGTGCAGCTTGTACTTGAACAGGGTGCTGCGTAGGGAATTACGGTGACGCTTTACCATTTACGCCATTTCCCTGTTGGCTTATGGTAGGCGCATGTCTCGGCTCCCATGAATCATCGTACCCGGCATTCCCCATCATGTGACGCAACGTGGAACTAGGCGTCAGCGAATATACATGGAGGATGACGACTATGCGCTTTACAGAGATTGGCTAGCCCAGGCGTGTCGATCAAACGGCGCGGAAGTCTGGTCCTACTGCCTGATGTCAAACCATGCGCACTTGATGGCCGCTTTCCGCTACGTGGCGTTGAATCCCGTCAAGGCGAAGCTGGCCGCGACGGCTGCCGATTGGCCTTGGTCCAGCACGCCAGCACATCTCCGGCGCCAAGACGATGGCTTGGTTACCGTTCGCCCTCTGCTAGATCGTGTCGCCTCTGTTAGATCGTGTCGATCAATCTTCTGCCAGTCCGAGGACGGCGCCCGCCACCAGGGCCGCACCTACCGCTCCGCGCTGCCGGAGCAATGCCGCCGGCACAGTCGCCCAGATAGGCCACGACGAGGCGTGCCTGGTTCTCAGGTGCGTCGCTTGACAACCCGCTAAGCCGCTGCCGACCTCTTGATATGACGGCCCAACGCTTGTTGTCATACCGCCAGCGGCTGAGCGACAACCTGTTCAAGGAAGTCGTCGTCTGGCGGTTGCCGCGCCCGGTGCCTGGAAGTCAACAACCTGTGCAGACGCTGATCATTGAAGTCGCCAGCGACGAGGAAGCCCTCGCCCAAGCCATCACGGCGGCGTTGAGCGGGATCGTGCGGAGGTCCAAGCCGATGCGGGGCGCCTGACCTCGATCGGACTGATCAACAGGAACGAAAGCGGGGAGTTTTGTTTCCCTTACGTTGGGGTGCATTAAAGTTGGATTGGCTCTCCGCCGGCTGATCGGCGTGGCGTGGGCTGTTGGGGAGCCGAATTCGCAACAGTCGCGATGGTTATGCTCGCGGCACGACAAGGTGTGCTGTTTGCGCAAGCCGATAGAGTACAGAGACAGCTCTCCGCATCAATCGGCCAGCCATGGCATTGCCCATGTGAACAACCTCATTGCATAAGCCCACTGAAGCACCCGCAGGGTACATTGACCGATCCGCGATCATCCTCTAACCTCACCACTCCAGCGTTGCTAGACGCGCAGACGCGCTTGGATCGCCTATCCGTGATCGCGCTGAGGCGATTGGCGTACCATTTGCTATCTTTTTTGGGCGCAATGCCCCGGTGAGCTCTCTTCGAAAGTGGTCATGTTTAGGTCACGAAGTGCCGTCGCTGGCCGCCGCCTCCTGCGCCGGGGCCTTAGTCGGGTGCTTGCAGGCGCACTTCGGCCTATCCGTCTCGGCTGGCGCCTGGTGCCGCGACACTCGGTTCATGATTACTTTCGCCGCGGAGTGCTGCCCAGCGAGGTCCTTGAGATCATTCATCCCCCGCACCGCGGCACTTACCCCCTGCCCTGCAATATTTCCGATGCGGCGGCGCTGCCGGCGGACCGTGGTTGGTGGGGCTATTCCTTCAGGGACGTGCCGCACCGGCTCGGAGGCGCCACCTTCATCGCGACCCTGCGCGACTGCCTGGTGCTGCCGCTGCACGAGCCTTCCAGCGGCGAATTCTTTCCAGCCATCCTCGACCGCCGCCGGCATGCGTTGGCGCTGCCACAGATCGACCTGCGGCCCTTCCATCGGGCGGGCCTGCGCGGGCTTCAGCAGAGCCGGCGGCTTCCGCGTGCCACCTGGATCGTCGAGCGGGTCTACGACAATCATTCCCATTGGCTGACCGCGCATTTGCCTAAGCTGCAGCTGCTCGTTGGGCTGGATCGATTGGACGGCGTACTGCTACCAAAGCGCACAACGCCGGTCATTGATGCCTCGCTAGCGGGCCTCGGTTTGAACGCCGCCGAGTTCGAGCGTTTTGACGCGGGCGTGCCACTGCGGATAGATGCGCTCACTATTGTTGGTACCGACCGCTTCCGCCCGGAACTGCTCCGTGCGGTCCGCTCGGCCTTGGCACGGCCGGTCGCCAAGCCCTGGCGCCGGGTCTTCATCAGTCGGAAAGGGGCCACGCGTCGTCGGCTGCTGAACGAGGGCGAAGTCTGGCCGCTGCTACGGGGCGCCGGCTTCGAGCGCGTCCGCATGGAGGGGCTGGACTTCGAAGCACAGGTGCAGTTGATGGCCGAGACTCAGGTCCTGCTGGCTCCCCACGGCGCCGGCTTGACCAATATGCTGTTCTGCTCCGCTGGCACCCAGATTGTGGAGCTGGCCGACTTGAGCTTCCCGAATCCGAACTTCTATGCCCTCGCGGCAGCCCTCGGCCATGACTACTGGTTGGTATCCGCTGCCGCGCACGGGGACTGTCACCCGCTAGACCAAGACCTTTCGGTTTCGCCAGCGGATCTGACGGCCGTGCTTGAGGCGATAGCATTGCGGCTTGCGAATCGAGGGGCATGACCTCGATCCGGCGCTTTGACGCTACAAGTCCCTTGCGCAGAGCGTTTTTCATGGAAGCTTCGTGCGCGTCTTCGAAGAGAAAACGTTTGGGGTAGCGGACGGGATAGTGGCGGTAAGCGAGTACAGGGCCTCCGCCTACCATACCTACTTTACAAGAGCACATCCGGCAATCGTACCAAATGGGATCGATGTGAAAATACTTCCCATTGATTGCTGATCCTGACCATAGTATGGAGCTAAGGGGCTCATTGCGAATCTACCGGACATGGCCCTCCGCGCCCGCCGGCAATGCTAGATGTTCTGCAATGCGACAAGCCTACCAAAGTAAGAGCCATGCGCGTTGCGCAGCTGCTGATAGGAGCCATGCTCTACCACGCGTCCGGTGTCGAGGACATAAACTTGGTCGACGTTCCGTATCGTTGACAGGCGATGGGCAATAATTACCACGGTGATCTGACCTTTTAGAGCATCGACGCTCTCATGAATGGCGCGCTCCGAGTCGCTGTCCAGAGCACTCGTCGCCTCATCAAGGATCAGCAGGTTGGGCTTGCGGAAGAGTTCCCGGGCGATGAAGAGGCGCTGGCACTGGCCACCGGAGAGGCGCAGCCCCCGATCGCCCACCGGGGTGTGATAGCCTTGCTGCAGTGTATCAATGAAGCGGTCGATATGCGCCTGGCGGGCTGCCTCGCGAATCCGCTCCAGCAGCGGAGCGTCGGTAGCGGGATTGCCGCACCACATGCAGATGTTGTTGGCGATGGTGTCGTTGAAAACGACAGTCTCCTGAGAGACATAGCCGATCTGCTGGCGCCAGCTGGCGACATGGATTTGGTCGGTCGGAATGCCGTCGATGAGGAGCTCGCCGCGGTGCGGCCTGAGCACCAGGGTGATCAGGTCGGCCACCGTCGTTTTGCCCGCCCCGGACGCGCCGACCAGCGCGATGGATGTGCGCACCGGGATCTCAAGGTTGACTTCGCGCAGGACATCTCCCTGCTCCGGCGAGTACGCAAACGAGACGTTGCGAAGCACAACTCCCTGTGCCAGGGGCGGGACGGGTCGCTCGCCACCGGGCTCCTCGTGGCAGCGTTGAGCGGCGAACTCGTCGCGCACCATCTCGACACCGCCGACCTGATTCAGCATTGCCTGCCAGGCTTGCTGTATGTCCATCGTAGCCTTCAAACCACGGTAGAACAGCACGATAGAGACCAGAATTGGCGCCAGCGGCTCTTTCAGCAGTACTAGCTGCACCAGCACGATCAGCATGATGAGGACGACCGCAATGGGCTCGCGAACGGCGGTGGTGAAACTGGTGGCTATGCCCTTGCGCATCTCGTAGCCGGTCAGGCGCCCTACCGAAGAATTGACGTGTCGCCTCAGCGGGGCTGCTTGCCCGGTTGCAGCCACGTACTTGAAGGCACGCAGGGATTGGACCAGCAGTTTTGCCAGGATGCCGGCCTCGCGCGCGGCCTCGCGCGAGACATGGCGCACGTAGACATTCAGGCGACGGAATGCCAACAGCAGCGCTATGCCCAACACCAGCGCCATCAGTCCGAAGCGCCAAGCCACCACAAAGGCTAAGCCCAGGTAGACGATAGTGGTGACTAGATGCGCGCCGAGCCGCACCAGCGACTGGAAAGCGCCCAGCGTCTGATTGATCTGTGCGTTGACCACGTTGATGAAATGGCCGGTGTCGCGCGCAGCGTAGTACGTGTAGCGCATGCGGGTGTAGGCATCGAACAGACGCCCCTTGATTTCGCGCAGCAATTGTGAGCGCAGGTAGGCTCCGAAGCCGAGCGCAGCGAACATCAGGGCGCCCCGCCCGAGGAAGGCGAGCGTAATCAGCAGCAGGACCGCGACTGTCGAATTTTCCCAGCCTAACGCTGAGAGCAAATCATGTACTACCTTGCCGGCGCCGCTTTCCGGTGCGTCAGCGTTGCTGTCGAGCCCTCGCAACAGCGGCAGCACCATCAGAATGCCGACCCCTTCGAGCAGCGTACCAATCAGGGTGAGCGCGAACACCAGATACATGCGCGAGCCAAGGTAACCCTGAAAAATGCGCAAATAGTGTGGAATATCGCGAAAGGGATCGCGTTGCATCATAGTCACACGCCTTTAGGGAAGCTCGATTAGCAAACGCGCCCGTGCGTCGATGCAGCATGCGGGCAAACGCCTGCGGGGTGTGCGCCCTTGCCGGCGACCGCGGCACTGCCAATTAACGACGCGGAGTATAGCATCTGCTGCACGACGACGGCATAAAGTGAATTCCGAGAATCAGACAGTAGTTTAAGCTTGCGCCAAACCAAAAGGGGCAAAGAAAGATGGGCGAAGCAAAACGCAAGACTTACACGGCGGCGTTCAAGGATCGCGGATCGTTTCGGGCAGCGCCAGGGCGCCGCATTTGAAGCAACCAGCGCAGCTCAAACTTGGGAGAAAACTGTCTTGGATATGGGGTCCAGTTGACGGTACCATCGAACGGTGTCAGAACAGCGTACTGCGTAGGAGACAGGGAGAGGCGGCGCGCGCCCGTAATCACTTCTCGCTGGACGGCATGATGGAGGCATGCCATTCGCTGTTGCTTCGCCGTTTCGCCGGCGCTGTGGCAGGCAATCCGCGCCTTCGAGCCGGACGTTGTGATCTCCTTCGTTCACATGGTGAACATTCGCGTAATTCTGGCACTTTGGGATCTCGATTTCTCAATGATCGTAACGGAGCATACAGATCCGGGACGATCGCAGCTCGGCATGTCTTGGCGTTCGGTGCGTCGCCTGGTATATCCTCGCGCTACGCGGTTGGTGTCTGTTGGCTGGGGCGCTGACCCTGGTTTCGCCTGGCTTGCGGGTAACCGCCGTCAGGTAATATGCAATCCGATCAGGTTGCCGCCCTTACAGACAGCGCGCTCAAGTAACCGCGAAGACCCTCAGACCCGCATTGTGGTGGGAATGGGTCGCCTGACCTCGGCAAAGGGGCTTGATTACTAATAGAGGCCTTTGCCAAGGTCGCATCGAACCACCCGCACTGACGGCTTATCATCCTCGAAAAGGGTGAGAAGCGACACCAACTGCAAGTTCTGAGAGAAGCCCATGGACTTTTAGGTGTTGTTGATAAGAGAAACGCATCACCAGCCGCGGGGCAGTGACCAGGATCAGCTGACGGAGCAAAACCGCGATCAAATTGCCAGATGTTCGGGGGAAATCACCTACTTTGGTTATAGCTATTGAGGGGTTGCGGTTTCGATCAGAGACTAGGTGGTGTGCGGGGAGCGCGCGGGGTGACACCGAAATGGCATCGAGCCTGTTGGGCGACTGTGTTGGCGTTGGTCGCTGCCGTTCCCCCGGGGGGTCGTCGAGCAAATCGCTGCCCACCGTCTACGTTAGCGGCCACACGGGAACGTATGAGTGCGTAGGTACGGGACCCTTGCCCTGGTCCCTGCCTCCCTTTCATGCAATCGGGCGCGCGCGAGACCAGGCTTTGGCGATGAACGGGCTGGGGTTGAATGGCGGCACCGGGGCGTTCGCTTCATTCGGGGCACGAGGCGCTTCCTGTTGTACCAGGTGTCGGGTAGGCCAGTAAGATGGATATGGGGCTCAGCGTCCTGATGGCGGTGCGTAACGGTGAAGCCCATCTGCGTGAGGCGCTTGACACGATTCTTGGTCAAACCATCCGCGACTTCGAGTTAATCGTCGTCGATGATGGCAGCGGAGACGGGACCCGTCGCATCTTGGATGAGTATTTAGCGCGGGATGCTCGCCTTAGGGTATTGCGCAATACCAGCGCACGCGGTCTCGCCGCCTCGCTCAACCGAGGCCTCCAGTGCTGCGGCGGCGAGCTTGTGGCGCGCGCGGACGCGGATGACGCGTATCACCCGGAACGATTGGCGAGGCAGGTTGATTATCTGCGGCGGCATCCGGAGATCGGAGTACTATCGTGCGGATATCACCGGATCGATGCCGCGGGCGCGCATCTCGGAACCATTGCGCCCGTTACCGGACACGAATGGATCGGATTCCGCATGATGTTTATCAACAGCCTGCTGCATCCCGGCGCCCTATTCCGCCAGGACGTGGTCCGCGCGGCGGGCGGCTATGACCCGAGGTATTGGACCGCCCAGGACAGCGACCTCTGGGCACGATTGCTTAGATTGACCAAATTCGACAACCTCCCGGAGCCGCTCGTCTACTACCGGGTGCATCCTCTGTCCATGGTGCGTCGCCGCGGCGAGGAGGGGCAGCGTCTGAGCCTTAGCGTCCCCGCACGACTGCAGGCACAGTACTTGGGCCGGCGCGTTGCTCCCGATGAGGCAAGGGCCATGGTGCATCTATATCAGCGTGCGCGATTCCTCCATCAGTCGGAGGTGGAAACTGCTTATCGCGGCATGCGGGACGTCGCTGCGTTTGCGCGGGAGCGGGAATGCCCGGTGGTTCGAAAGCAATTTCATCGAGCAGTAGCCGGCTCGATGGTGCACCAGGCGCGCCTGCAGGCATCAAAGACGCCTATTCGGTCGGCAAGGGTACTGGCGAAGGCGTTAGAATGGTATCTGGCGAGGCACTAACGACGGCTGTGGCGTTTCCCGGTATCCAGCGAATAAGTATGCGAAGTCTCTTTGGCGTTGACCATTCCCTGCCGGTATTCGAGGGGCGGGAGTCCCGCCGACACGAGGACATGCCCCTTTGGCGGCTCTATTTGCAGGCTCACCGGCACTGGGTCAAGGCGCGCCCGGTAGTGCGGACCGCTGAACGCTTCGTGCAGTTCGTCGGCTTTCCCCGTTCGGGGCACACGTTGGTGGGATCTATTCTCGATGCGCATCCGCGGGCACTCATCTCGCACGAGTTAGATGCCCTCGGCCTGCTCGGGAAGGGTTTGTCCCCGCGTCTGGTGTTTTCTCTTATCCATCGGAATTCCGCCGAGTTTGCGGAGCAGGGTCGCAATTGGAACGGGTTTTCTTACCTAATTAGCGGGCAGTACAACGGTCAGGGCCGCCGCCTGAAGGTGATCGGCGACAAGAAGGGTGACTGGGCGGTGCGCTGGTTCCTGCAGGACCGCTCCCTCCTTGAGCGGACGGCAAACCAGGTGCAACAGCGTTGTCAGTGGCTTCTCGTGGTGCGACACCCACTGGACAACATCGCGACCATGTCCCTGCGCAAGGGTGGGCACTACGACCGGCTACGCATCGCGGCGAGCGATCCAAGCCAATTTCGCGAAGGGCTGGCGAGGCGCCAAGGCATCGACGTCGCGGCGAAGGCAACGGACGCCATAATCGACGACTATGCGCTGCTGTGCGCGGGCATCGAGGAGATGAAGGCCCGGATCGCGCCCGAGGACTGGTACGAGGTGCACTACGAGCGATTCATCGACGCCCCGGCGGGGGGGATTCGCGATCTGTTGGGCTTCGTCGGGTTGGCGGCCGACTCCCGCTTTGTCAGTGACTGCGCGGCCCTGATGCACAAGAGTGTCAACAAGAGCCGCAACGCTGTCAGCTGGGACCAGGGCCAGCAGGCCCGGGTGGACGAGATGATCCAGTCTTTCAGCTTTCTGAGGCGTTTTCAGGATGAGTTCTGATCCGCTGAGTCGTGCCTGCCTCATCTCCTGCGTCAGTGTGGACCACGACCTGGGCCTGTTGCCGCACTTCGTGGAGCACTATCTGCGGCTAGGCCTTGCGTCGTCGCGGATGCACCTTATCCTGAACACGACGCGCACCGCCACGCCGCGGCTCGGCAAGGCCATCGACATGCTTGTGAGCTATGGGATTGCCCCGGCCGAAGTGTGGATTGAGCCCTATACGAGCGACGGCATGTGGGCCAAGCGCCGGGAAGTGCAGCGGCGGCTGGCTGCTCCAGACGACTGGGTGATCAGTGCCGATGTGGACGAACTCCACGAATATCCGGAGGCCCTGGAAGATTTCCTGGCCTTCTGCGACTCGCGTGGCATCAATACCGTGCAGGGGGTCTTCATCGACCGCCTGGCGGTGGCGGGGCGGCTCGCGCCGGTGACACGCGAGGCGCGGATCTGGGATCAGTTCCCGGTGCAGGCGGACGTCATCTGCAGTATCGGCCGGCAGGGCCGCAACCACGACTGGTACGGGACCGTCAAGCTGATGGCGTTCAAGGGCCGAGTCCTCCCCAGCCGCGGGGGGCATCATCCGCTCCCTGGTCAGGAGGGGGTTTCGTACCTCTTCGGCGGGCCCTTAGCGGCCTTGCCCGGCATCGGCAGAGCCGGTCTGCGCTTCGGCATTCCACTGCGCGTGCATCACTTTCATTGGACCGCGGCCCTCCCAGGGAGCTTGCGCGAGCGTCTCGCCACGCCCGGTGTGAGCGCTGCCGGGCGGGAGTATGGTGCCAAGCTCCTCGACCACTTCGAGGAGAACGGCGAATTTGCATTGCGCGAGGTCCCGACCGGCGACGGCACGGTGTGGACTCATATCCCGTGGCGGCAGCGGGTGGCGGGACTGCGCGCGGTGAACGGGCTTGGCGATGTCATCGGACGCGTGCGACGCCTGCTGCGGGTGAGGAGACCGCGCCGGGCATGAGCGCATGGGGCCTGACACAGCTCACTACCGGCAGCCTGGCGGGTGTCTTCCATTCGCACAGCTACTACGATATCAACGTCTTCGACGATACCAGCCGCTACGTGCTGGTGCACCGCATGGGCTTTGCCGAGCGAACGCCGCTGCCGGATGACGCCGTTGAGATCGGCTGCATCGATGTGGACCAGTCGGGCAGCTGGATGCGCCTGGGCGAAAGTCGCGCTTGGAGTTGGCAGCAGGGTCCCTTGGCGCAGTGGTTGTCGAGTCCACGCCGAGCGGTATGGAACGACCGGGACGGCGACCGCTTCGTTGCGCGAGTGTGCGACCTCGAGACCCACCGCACCACCACGCTTCCACGCCCCGTCTATGCCGTCGACCCACAGGGCCAGTTTGCCCTGTCGCTCAACATGGCTCGGCTGGACACCGTCCGGCCCGGTTACGGCTACTGCGCTGGGGGTGGAGCCCTGCTCGACCAACGACGCCCGCGGGAGGACGGCGTCTGGAGGATGGACCTGCACAGCGGCGAGCACCGGCTGATCCTTTCACTGGCGCGGGCGACCCGCTTGCTGTTCCAGCGACTGGGCTGGCGTGAGCGTGTGCGGCACCTCCGCGGCAACTATGTCTACTGGTTCAACCATGCCAAGGTCTCGCCGGACGGCAAGCGCTTCACCGTAAAGCTGCGTTTTCGCGAGCGGTCACTGCGCACGGGCTGGAACGACCAGATGGGAGCAAGCCTCACCTGCGGCACCGACGGCGAGAACTTGCGCCTGCTGGCGCACGGCACTTCCCATGTCATTTGGCTGAACAACCAGCGGCTGTATTTCTGGCAACGCGACGGGGTGTATTTGTATGAGGACCGTGAGCCTGTCGGTGCGCGGCTCGGCCAGCTCGCGCCGGAGTTGATAACGCAGAATGTCCATATCCGCCACCTCCCCGGACAGCAGAACCTCTTCGTGCTCGACACCCCGTATCAGGAGGAAATCGACCTGTTGCTGTATGACAGCCGGAACGGCTCATGCGAGCGCATGGCCGGATTCGAGAACCACCGGCCGAGCCGCGGCCAGTACCGCTGCGACCTGCACCCATGTCCGAGCCCAGACGCGCGCAAGGTCGTGGTCAGCTCCCTCCACGACGGCGGGCGGCAAGTTTATGTGCTCAGGCGCTGAGCGGTGCGCCGGCAGGCCAACAACGTGGTGACGCGGCGAGGCCCGGGTCTGCGCCGAGCCGCCTCGCCCATCTTCATCGTGGGCGCCGGTCGCTCCGGGACGACGTTGGTGCGAACGCTGCTGTCCGGGCATTCACGCATCGCCGTCACTCCGGAAACCCACTTCATGAAGCTTGCTTTACGGCATGGCGTCAGAGAGCGTGACGCGCCGGCAGAATTCGAGGCGTTTTGGACGGCCTGGACGGGCAGTCCGCGATTCGCGAGCCTTGGGCTCACCGCCGAGCGATGCCATGAAATCCTCGAGGCACAGGGCCAGCATACCTTTCGCGGAGCCTTCGCGGCCACCCTCGAAGCCTATGCGGAGCGCCTGGGAAAGCCTCGCGTTGGGGAGAAGACGCCTGGGCATTACCGCCACCTGCGGCAGCTTCTTGCCTGGTTTCCCGACGCCAGGGTAGTTTTCGTGCGGCGCGATCCCCGTGCCGTGGTAGCCTCGGCCTTGAAGACGCCGTGGGTCACACACCAGTTGCGGGCGCGTGCCTTTTCGCAGCTACTGATCAGGCGACTCAGGGCTTTCCATGTCGCTTCCCAGGCAAGGGGATGGGTGCGCATCTATGACGCCTATCTCTCCGCGCTCCAAGACGACCCCCGGGTGACCGTGGTCCAGTACGAGGCGCTCATCCGGGAGCCGGATTCCGTGCTAAAGGCGCTCTGCGGTTTTCTCGGCGAGCCGTGGGAACCGGCAATGCTCGACAATCGCGCCAGGTCCCCTCGCCCGTCAACCGACCCAGGAGGGGCGCCAGACGCGTGGCACACCTGGACGACTGCTCACGAAGCCAAGGCCGCGGCCCCCATTTCCGATGAGAGCATCGACCGCTGGCGCCGGGAGCTCTCTTACCTGGACAGGGCTATGATCGAAGGAATGTGCGGCGAGTGCATGCCGCGCTTCGCCTATGCCTTTTCCCTTACTTCCGCGGGCCGGCAGCTCGGGCAAATGGCCGCGCGATCCCTGCTCGTCCTCGAGGCCGCGGAGGCGCGGGCGCGAAGCCGCGAGACCGAGGAGGCCGCCGCGCGGCCATGAACGCACTCAGCGCCTAGCCGTCGGCGATACCTTCGAACATCGCCCCGCGAGCGGCGCCTTACGCCGGCGGCGCTTAGGCGGCACAGACCGCGGATGATCCCCGGGGTGAGCCCGGGCAGCCGCGCCCCTTCGACACCCGCACCGCCGGCGCGCCCGCGGCCAGCGCCGACTATGGAGGCGACCAGGGTCAGGTACGGCTCTCCAGGAGAGGAATAGTCGCTGGGCGGAGGAGCAAAGGAGAGAAAACCCTGCAAGCCGTTCTGGCTGATCGCGGATGACGGATTGTTCACCCGCTGCTGGAGAGTGTGGCGGAGCAGCTGCGGATTCTGTCAACGTCAGACGTAGTGGCAGGCCTAGAGAGTTCTGCTTTTCATGCTGCGGTGCTGCTCGCCGGGCCGTCGGCGCGGTTCCTGGTGCTGCGGCGGACGAGAAACACCAATTATTGCGCCATCGCTGCGAGTCGATGCATAAAGAATTCGATCTGTTCGGCGCCTTCCGAACCGCGGATCAATTGGACTTTCGCCTGATAAGGCCTAAACAGTAGGCTCTAACGATCGATGAGGTGGGGCGACGAATCGCCAGGCACCGAACAGACCCAGCTAAGTTGAGTAACCTCCGTTCCACGATGGAGAGCAGTTTTACTTCACGGCCTGGAGGCAGGAGCCAAGGATAGGCTCGGTAGGCGGTGGGGCGCGCCTGAATAGCCTAGATGATCAGCCACGCGCCCCGTCCGCCCTCCCTGCGGTAACGCAGGCGCCGCTGGGCGCTTCCCGAATTGTATGATCTACACCAAGCACGCTGTCCAAGTGCTCAGCAAGCACAGGGGCCAAAGTGGCTGCGTATGCCGCCGTAAGGTGGTTGCTATCGCGGTAGATGATTGTCCCCTCCGCCTCTGGAGCGCAGGTCGTTTCTGGACAGATCGCGTAATTGACATCGACGGTATGGACGTTGTCGAACATCGCCGCTGCCTGCTCCTCCAGCCTAAAGCGGATGTGAGATGTGTTCGTTTCGCGAGGAAACGTACATGCCTCCGTCGGCAGCCAGGCCCGCCAAGAGGCCCGCGACAGGCACGCCGGCACGTCGAAGCCAGGACGGGGCACGTCACGTATGTGTACGACTGTATCGGCGGCCCGCGAGAGTACCCCGAAGGTGCTCTGCGTCCCTTCATTCCATTCCTGGTCCGTGACCTTGTACGAAATCACGCTCGTGGTGATCACGAGGTGCGGCTCGAGCTGAGCGATCCGATCGAGCACCTTCTGACGCCAAACTCCGCACTCGTGGTATTTCCTTCCTAAGCGGTAGTAGGAGAACGAAACCTCCGCTGGCGGACAGGCCGACTTGATGACGGGAACGATGCGCCAGCCTCGCCCCTCAGCGATCCGCTCTAGCGCGGGTACCCAGTGCGCCATGTGGCTGTCCCCTAGTAGCACGACCTGCAGCCGGCCCGCCGGTGTACCTAAGCTGCAATCCTTGACATCGGTGTCGAGCAGGTCGCTGATGCAGTCCGTCTTATAGAGCGCTCCCATGTCGCTCGCCGCCTTGGCGATGCGAGCCTGCTCCGGCCACATCGCCGCGGTGTCCGCGGCCAGGCGCCAACCTAGACCGAGCCCAACCCCGGCCAGCGTGAGTGCAGCGCCGAGAGCAAACGAGCGTGCCGGACGCCCTTTCAGAAGCAGACTGTAGCGGACGGGATTCTCCACGAAGCGGTACGACGCCTCCGAGACTCCCAGCGCGACGAGCACGATGCCAAGGCGCGTTGCCAATGAAATATCCTCCGCCACGGTGCTCGCCAGCACGAGCAGGGGCCAGTGCCAAAGGTACCAGGAGTACGAGAGCCTCCCTAGTTCTTGAAGCCCCCGCCAGCCAAGCACTTGGCCCAGCACGGTCGAGCGGTCTGCCGCCTCGGCGCGAAGTACCAGCACCGTGGTCAGTGTGGGTAGCAGCGCCGCCGCACCGGGAAACGCCGTGGATTTGTCGTAGAGAGCAGCTGCCACGGCAATGCCTGCCAATCCCACCCACCCAAGTAGCCGGGCAAGTCGCCCCTGGTCGCAACCCCGCAAGGTCGCCCGGCCCCTAGGGATCAGGATTCCCAGTCCACCAATGGCGAATTCCCACGCCCGGGTCGGAGACAGGAAGAACGCCCACGGCTGACGCGTTTCGGTAAGCCACACGCAAGACGCGAAAGACACCAGACTGACAACCACCATGACCCCGACGAGTCGTCCCCGCCGAGGTCCGACCCGCGCTGAAGTCCCGAGTGCGAATAGGACGAGCAGAGGCCAGGCGAGGTAAAACTGCTCTTCGACCGCTAGCTCTTGGCTAAGGGGGAAGCTACAACTGAGCGTTTCCTAGGCAGATTGCAACCGATGAACATTTGAATTACAACCTAAGTGTACGCTTGTCCTAGAGATTATATGCAAGTAGGAGATATCTGTTGTTAGACAGCCAGCGGATTTCGAATTGATGCGCAATAGCTTTGAACTCTTCATGGTTTTTCGTTCTTGCCTATTGCCTTTATTTTTAACGACCCAACTAATTCTGCTCGGCATTGCGATCAAGGCCGTCTGAACAGCCCGCTGTGACGATAAATCACGCGCTTGGCGGTGGCTATCAGGGATTCAAGCCAAGCCGCTGACGAACTGAGAGATGGCTAGATATGCACTTGCAAGACTTGACATTGCGCAGATTGCTGAATTGGGCAACCAATCTAGAGCAAAGTGCAAGCATCTCGGGTTACGGTCGTGACGCCTGGGCGAATCACCGCCAAACGAGACCACGGGCTCCGGCGCTTTACAAGCGAAGGCTCATATGCACCGGGGCGGCCCATACCCACCACCAACGGAAGGGTCTGTGCTCGCTCAGCGGGGTAGGATAGATGAGGTACAGCTTTTGCATATGGAGCGCACATCACTGATTAACCAGTCGGCGCGAGGCGGCGTGATTGCGCCGGAAGCTTCCAGGCCAACATACCCTGTCGACCGATCCGGAACACCTCCGATGCGCCGCGTCTTGCTTGCAGCCTATTATGTTCCACCCTATGCCGACATTAGCGGCACGCGGGTTACCAAGTTCGCGAAGTACCTGCCTGCCAACGGCTGGCAACCAACCGTTTTTACTGTCGACCCCCACTACTACGGTTCCCGGCGCTTGGATCGGACATCGGAGGAATTCCGTACGCTGGACGTGATCCGCCTGCCGTATCTGTCTATCCCAGGATCTACGTTGCTGGCAAAGCTGGTATTTCCAGCCGCCGTGTGCTGGGTTGCTTGGTGGCGCCGCCGTCAGATTGACGCCGTGTACCTCGTCGGCAGTCCGTTTCATCCTTTCGTGATCAGCCCGGTCCTGACGCATTTGGTTGGGCTACCCACCATCCTCGACTTCCGGGACTCGTGGAGCATCAATCCGCTCTTTCTGCGGAAATATCGGGGTCTCAGTCGAAAACTGATCACGTGGGTGCGCGGCGGAATCGAGGGCCTGGGCGTCGCCCACGCATCCGCCGTGACCTTCGCGACTGATCGGCTACGTCAAGATTACGCCCGCCTGTTTCCGCGCCATCAGCATCGGTTCCACACGATCGATAATGGCTTCGACGCCGAAGACGTCGAGGGAACGACCCCGGAGCGGATCACGTCGGGCCGAACCCTCGTCCTGGCCGGAAAATTTCATTTCTATACGCCAAATCTGACGCTACTGCTGCTCGAAGCGCTGCGGCAACTGCCACATCTCCACCTGCTTTACATCGGCAGCGAGGCCGCAATTTTCCACGCACTAGGTAATGCCGCCGGGATCCAGAAGCAGCTCACTGCGATGTCTTTTCAGCCGCCGAAGCGTGTGCTTGGGCTTATCGCCGGTGCTGACTGGGCACTGCTCTCCCACGCCAACGACTATGCGATGGGCACCAAAGTCTATGACTATCTCGCGCTCGGCAAGCCGATTCTGGCCTTTGTCCCCAACGACTCGCCGGTTAACGAACTCGACACGCTGCCCACTGTATTGGTCGAGCACCCGCCCTATACCAACCGCCAGGTGCAAAACGCCCTGTCGCGTTTGATCAACCTTTCCATCGCCCCAGTAGCTGATGACGTCGATCGCTTCTCGCGTGCTGCAGCGACTAAGAGGCTTGCGCATGTTCTCGATGCGATAACCGATTGTCAGAACACAGATGGCGAGAGAGCCGCTACCCCCCGGCGACTCAGGCTAGAATTTGACCGCGCCAGCAACCCAAACCTTGCTGCCGGGACAGAACCGAGAGCGAGCGCGATGATGCAAGCACGAGTTCAGGTTGCAGCGGATGGTCCTGCAGTTTCCGTCGCGCCGATGGGCCCCCAAATAGACGTACCTTCGCTCCACTCGGTCTGGCTGCCTTATGTGGAAACCGCCAGTGGGACCGATATCTACACCGACCTGATGGCGACAGGACTGGCCCGCGCTGGACACAGGGTCGTTCGCCAACCACTCGCCCACCGCCTGCAATACGCACCCTCAAGCCTGACGCAGATCCGTCCGCCGGCAGGAACGACCGTCACGCTCGCCAACAGCTGGAACGGCTTCGCCTTCCGCTCCCACAGCAGGCGCCTCGTGGTTGTTGAGCATCTCTTCCTGTTCGACGCAGCCCTGCGTCATTCCAAGTCGATTCCTCAGTCGCTCTTCCATGAGCTTCTTGTGCGTCGCTGGGAAATGCGTAGCATGTCAGCTGCCGACGCGGTAGTCGCAGTCAGCCACTACACCGCGGGGCAAATGCGTCGGGTATTGGGCCTGGACCGGGTCCACGTCATTCACAACGGGGTCGACCTAGCGTTTTTTTGCCCCCGTCCTACCGACGCGAACCCTTCTAGAAATGGGAAGTTCCAGCTTCTGTTCGTCGGAAACCCGACACGACGCAAAGGCGCGGATCTACTGCCGCAGATCATGGAGTTGCTCGGCGAAGGATACGAACTCGAATACACCGCAGGCCGTGGCGATGAAGGCCCCCGGCTGACAGGAGCCAATCTGCGCTGCCTAGGGCGACTCGACCGCGAGCAGGTGCGGGATGCATACCGTCGCGCGGATCTCGTCCTGTTCCCGAGCCGGCTTGAGGGCTTCGGCTATGCTCCGGTGGAAGCAATGGCATGCGGTACGCCGGCCGTCGTCACGCGTGGGTCATCGTTGGTCGAGCTCATCGCGGACGGCATTACCGGCAGGCTCTGCCCGGCCGGAGACGCGTCCGCATTTGCCGCGGCGGTTCGCGAGCTCAGCGCGGATCGACAACGCTTGCATGCCATGGGTAAGGCAGCGCGGCGCTGGGTCGAAGAACGCTTCTCACTGGAATTGATGACCCGGCGCTATCTAGAATTATTCGCCGCTATTGAAGATGGCGCAGACGCCAGGACTGGTTCGGACTACCACTAGCCAGTAAAAGGTCGCATGGGCAGAGGTCCGTATGCTGTATATCGCCTTAACCAGCCAGTTCCCAAGCGATATATCTTATTTGGCGCTGACGTACCGGTTCGAGATGGTCATTCTTTGAGCAGAATCAGGCTATGCGCAAATCGCAGCGCCGCATCTGCGACGGCGAAAAGTCCGGTATATCTCCCGAACTTCCCGCCTATCCCGATAGAGAGGCGAGGAAGCAACCACGGTGCGGCCATCATTTGCTGAGATTGACCAGCACCCGTTGATAGGCCGCGTAAGTATCCAAAGCTCCAAACCCGATTGACTGCTGCCTCGCCTCGCGCCCCAGCTTGGCGCCTAATTCTGGGTCGTTCAATATCCTGACCAATGCCTGTTCCAGTTCCTCCGCATCATCCGGCGGCACCAGCAGACCGCCCCCAGCTTGTAGGAGTTCAGGCACTCCCCCCACACGTGCTGCGACGCAGGGACAACCTGCAGCCATGGCCTCCATTAGCGCCAGGGGCATGCCCTCGCTGCGAGAAGGCAGGACGAACACCGCCGCCGTTTGTAGATGCCGACGCAGTTCCGCCGGCTCGACCTCACCATACCATTCCACCGCGGGCGTAAGCTCGAGGTCAGCGGCTTGTTCTTTTAGGATCTCTCTAAGACTGCCATCTCCTATGACCTTCAGGCGTACGCCAGGCACCGCCCTCATCGCACCCGCAAAACCGCGAAGTAGCACATCGGGTCCCTTGACCGGCTCCAGTCGGCCAGCGAAAAGCACAACCGGACGGCGAACGACCGAGACCAACTCCGCGTTTGGGACAGGCGCGGCCCAGAAAGCGAGATCAATGCCGTTCCGTATAAGATGTATAGGGGGCAAATACCGCCCGTTTTGACCATATCGATCGACCAGCTCATCTCGGAGGTGTCGGGAGACGACAGTAATCGCGTCTGCACGGCGCACATAGTAGGGTAGCAAGTGGCGCGATAGCAGGCTCGGTCGCAGCAAATCACTACCATGGAAGGAGAGCAGAAGGCGGTAGCGGCACCAGGGCCGCAAGAATAGGAAATAGAGCGCTTCTCCGCGAACATAATGCAGATTTATCACCGCGGGCTTCAAGCGGCGCATATCAAATGCGAGTCCGGCCAGGTCTCGCGCGGCGCGCACGAGCATCTTGGCGAACCGTCCCACGCCTCCTGAAGCTTCAATTAGAAGCGGACGCACCAGAACACCATGGCCGAGGCTCCTCGCTGGTCCGGGTCCAGACCATACTTCCGTAGCCGGAATCCCGGCGCGGCGCAGGTCTTCGGCAAGTCGTCCGAATACGGCTTGGACTCCGCCCACTTCGTCGCGCGATGCTGCCGAGTAAAGCAGCACCCGCCGCGGTGGGGCCGAAGCTCTAGTCACCTTCATCGATTCAGACATTTAACGGCTTGGCTCGGTGAGAAATCGCCTAATGCAGCCATTTTCAGGCGTAGCGAACAGCTTTCTGGCAACAAGACAAAATTGCGAGCACTCCACAGGCGGACCGCCCGCCTGGGACGATGCTCCCGAGCCGGCTGCGTGGCGAAGGGTCAAACCATTGGGCGGCCATTGATGGGCGAGCAAGCGCTCGGCGATCGCTTTGAGCAATTCCTCTCGACCGGGTTTGCCGAGCGCGTCCTGACCTTCGGTCATACAGGCATCCAATCGGCGTCACCGCTGAAGCGGACATCTTTCCCAGGGGCGATACAAGCTACGCCCAGATTCTGACGGCGGTACCCTTCCCATGCAGGCGACGACCCCAGCAGGGTCGCCAACTCACTGATCCAAGAGCCATACCCAGCGCAAGATTCAGACGCTCTCTCTCACTGCTCAGCATCCTGCTGCTCGCCAGTTGCGCCCGGGCCCCGAGGCTGATCCCGACACCCGCTTGATACGAGAGCTCAAGGCTCAGCCTGTTCAGCGATCCCTCGCCGATGCAGCAACGCGACCGGATGGACATCCTGGACGCGACCGACCGCCAACCCGAGCGAGACGCCTACGACGATCTCGTCCCCTACGGCAGCGGGCGTTCCGCTTCTTTGGCATTCGGTGAGGCCGGGGGCGACATCGAAGACCGCAAGAATGGGCCGGACCGGTTGGCGCAACCGCGGATTGAACTGATCGCGACATTACGTTGACAGGCTACCGTTTCACCTTTTTCTACTTGCTTAACCGAGTGAAAAATGGTGTGCATGGTAAAGTGTCACTGTCAGATCATAGCACCGTGTCACCTTAATCCACCGAACCGCCTTAGTCAAGTTCAGCAGACACTAGGTCGCAATCAAATCGCAACTCAGGCGTCGCGCGATGGCCACGACTGGGTCATCTGTCGGCGCTAGCATTTTCCGATGATTCGCAAATCAATGCGCCTCGCCATCGCCGATAGGAAGCAGCCGTGACCGATCCGACCCGTACCACCCTAGGCGACCGCTTCGACCAAGCCATTTTCGATGCGATCTACTCCCGCGCGTTGGTCTACAACACCTGCTGGGAAGATCCGTCCGTGGATCGGCAGGTGTTGGACATCGGTCCCGACGAACACATGCTGGTGATCACCAGTGCCGGCTGCAACGTGCTGGACTACGCGCTGCTCGGACCTCGGCGCATCCATGCGGTCGACGCCAATCCGCGCCAGAACGCCTTGCTTGCGCTCAAGCTCGCCGGCATCCGCCTGCTTGATTTTGAGGACTTCTTCGCGGCCTTCGGTCGCGGCTATCATCCGCGGTTTCGCGTCCTCTACCTGGAGCGGCTGCGCGATGCATTGGACCCCTTCGCGCGCGGCTTCTGGGACCGGCGCGTCGATTGGTTTGGCAACCCGCGTGGCAGCTTTTATTTCCACGGGCTCTCCGGTACGGTCGCGCGCGGCTTTCGCGGCTATCTGCACTTACGTCCGCGGTTGGCGGCCGGAATCGCGGAGCTGTTTCAGACCCGTTCGCTGGAACATCAACGCGAGATCTACGACAGCCGGGTGGAACCTTTGATCTGGAGTTCCGCCATTAACTGGACGCTGTCGCGCCAGTTCACGCTGAGCATGCTCGGCGTCCCACATCCGCAGCGCAAGGAGGTGCAGACCCAGCACGAGCGCGGCGTCGCCGGTTTTGTGCGCGATGCCATCGACTACGTCTTTCGCAACCTGCCGGTCTGGACCAACTATTTCTGGGCGGTGTATCTGCAAGGTCATTACACCGAACACTGCTGTCCGGAGTATCTGAAGCGCGACAACTTCGCGCTGCTGAAGGCCGGGCTTGCGGACAGCATCGAGTTGCACACGCAGACCGTTTCGGCCTTTCTCGCCGACAACGACGAGCCGATCTCTAGGTTCGTGCTGCTCGACCACATGGATTGGATGAGTTCGTATCACCCGCAGGCATTGACCGAAGAATGGTCGCTGATTCTACAACGGGCGCGCTCTGACGCGCGGATCATCTTCCGCAGCGCACATGCGGCGCCGCGCTGGCTGGAATCATTGGAACTCGGCGCCGAGCAGGGCCGGCTCAGGGATCGCCTGAGCTTCCACCCGGAGTTGGCTGCGGCCATGCAGCCGCTGGATCGTGTACACACCTATGCCGGCTTCCATATTGCCGACCTGCGCGTCTGAGGCGCTCGGCCAATGTCAGCCGGTGATGCCAGAATCTTGCTGCACCTGCTGCGCGGTCAGCCGCGCCAGGGCAGTCATGCCGAACGACTGCAGGCCTTCTACGCCCCGCAGGCGAACGCCTACGACAACTTCCGCGAACGGCTGCTGCACGGACGCCAAGCCCTGATCGAGATGTTGGCGCCGCGCGTCGGCGAGCGCATCGTCGAACTCGGCGCCGGCACTGGTCGCAATCTGCTGTTCTTCGGCGAGCGGCTTGCCGGGCTGGAGCAGGCAACGCTCGTGGACCTGTGTCCGGCGCTGCTGGAGCAGGCGCGCGAGCGCACGGCCGCAATGCCCAATGTGCGGGTCGTCCAGGACGACGCCACGAGCTGGCAACCGGGACGGCCCGTGGACTGTGTCTACTTGTCCTACGCCCTGACGATGATTCCGGACTGGCGCGCCGCCATCGACAACGCGATTGCGATGCTGCACCCCGGTGGGCGCCTAGGCGTTGTCGATTTCTATGTTTCGACAGCACACCCGGGACTCGGGCTAGCCCGTCACGGGCCGTTGACGCGCTGGTTCTGGCCACGTTGGTTCAGCCACGACGGGGTACACCCAAACCCGGCACATCCGGTCACGCTCCGCGAGCGTCTGCCACGGCACCGGCTGCTCGAAGCGCGCGCGCCGGTGCCCTACCTGCCCGGACTACGAGTGCCCTATTACTGCTTCGTCGGCCACACTGAGGTCGGTGGGTCGGCCGGATGCTGAAAATGCCTGCGGTCGCGGTCACGCGAGGTGATACCTCGGACCGACGAGAACAGGGCGCCATCATGTTCGTGCCAACTCAGCCAAGCGCCCCCAGGACAGAGGATCATTGCACAGGGCAATTGCGCATCTTTCGCCCTCGGCCCTTCCGACCGCAAGCCGGAGGTAGCCATGAAACTCGACTCATCCGCAAACAGGCAGTGCCCTCAAGCAATCTAAGCGACTGCGAAGGAGATTCTCCAATGCCCAAGGTCCGCGCCATCTTTCTGTCTGACATCCATCTCGGCACCCGCGCCTGCCAGGCCGAGCGGTTGCTGGAATTCTTGCGCGAGCACGAATCCGAGAATCTGTTCCTAGTGGGCGACATCGTCGACTTTTGGTCGATGAAGCGCGGCATCTATTGGTCTACGCACCATAACACGGTGGTGCAAAAGGTCCTCAAGCGTGCCCGCCATGGCGTCAACGTCGTGCTGATCCCCGGCAACCATGACGAAGCACTGCGCGAGCACGCCGGCGTCGCCTTCGGCCAGATTCAGCTGGAAAAGGAACACATCCACACCGGCGCCGACGGCCGCCGCTGGCTGCTGTGCCACGGTGATGAATTCGACCAAGTCACCCGCTACCACCGCTGGCTGGCGGTCTTGGGCGACCATGCCTATGCCGCCGTTGTGCGTCTGAACACCCTAGTCTCCTGGGTCCGGCGCCGGCTCGGTCGGGCCGGCTATTGGTCGCTGTCCGGCCATGTAAAACGCATGGTCAAAGAGGCGGTCAGCTTCATTTGGGAGTTCGAGCAGTGCGTGGTACAGGCTGTCAAAGAGCGCGACGTAGACGGCGTGATCTGCGGTCACATCCACGCCGCAACCATCAAGGAACTCGACGGCATCACTTATATCAATTGCGGCGACTGGGTCGATAGTTGTACCGCCATCGTCGAGCATATCGACGGCCGCATGGAGTTGGTCGAATGGGGCCTCGCGCCTCGCCAGGCGGAACGCAAGGCGCCAAGTCCGATCAGCGAAGTCGTTGATGTGGGTAACCGCCAGGCCGCCTGAATCACGAGCGAGGCAATGCCTGAGACCGACGAGCGCAAGGCGCTGCTTTGCTTGACCTCTCGGCGTCTTCAAGTGGGCCAGGGGCCGAGAGCCGAGGATCGCTCCACAGTGCAAGCGCATCTTTCGCCCTCGGCCCTTTCAGCGACTTGACTCATCTGCAAGCATTTGGCGCCCTCAAGCAATCTAGGGCGCTTGCGCTGAGATGATCATGCCAGGCCGGGGCCAAACATGAAACCTGTGCGCTCGGGATACGCCGAAGGTTGTTAATAAGCGCGCCGCCCACAAGGGGTGGTCGGGATCATCGAAGGTCAAAGCCATCGGATCCGCGAAGACCGTGCCAGCTTCCTGGAATGACACGCCGTGCTTCCGAAGGTTAGCAGCGGCTTTGCTTGAGTCCCAGTCGAGTTTCACGTGCCTTGATCACAGGGTAGCTTTCCTCGCCCAACTATAAGACGACGGACGAAGTTCTCGATGAGTCCGCCAGTTGGCGCTGATGCAACCATAGGAATTCCCGCCTTGTCAATGATTTAGGCGGCGCAACGAGGGACTAGGCGCCAACGGCTATTCATGGAGGACGACGACGATGCGCGACGACGATGCGCTCTTAAGGAGATGCGCTAGCCTGGCCGTGTTGATCGAACGGCGTGGAAGTCTGGTCGTACTGCCTGATGCCGAACCATGTCCACTTGATTCTCCTACCCACGGACGAGACCGGGCTCGCGCGTGCCGTCAGTGAAACGTATCGTCGTTGCAGTGGGTACATCAACGCAGGTTTGGGAGTCACTTGCCATGTGTTTCAACGGCGGTTCGACTGCGGCTACTGCGCGAGGTGCGCAGCGGTCGTTGCTACACCATCACGCGGCGTGGCAAGCCCGTGGCTGACCTCGTCCCGCGTGCGCGAACGCGCCGCACCGATTCGCTCAAAGCAGTCGCCGCGGTGCGCGCCTTTCCCCAAGGTGCGAGGCGTGCCGGCGGAAGCCGTCGGGGAGTGGATTGCTGAGGGCCGGCGATGAGCCTGGTGCTTGATGCATCCATGACCCTGGCGTGGATCTTTGATCGCACCGACCCCGAGGAGAAAGTGCTGGCCGATCAGCTGCTGGACACCTTAACAGCCCAAGCAGCCCTGGTTCCGGTGCTGTGGTACACCGAGGCGGCCAATGCCTTGCTGGTGGCTGAGCGTCGTGGCGTGGCGCGCGAAGCCCAGGTGATCGACTATCTGCATCGCCTGTCCCGGCTACCCATCGTCACCGACGATGCCTCGGTATCGGCCCGGCAGGAGTCCGTGATGGCCCTCGGTCGCGAACATCGGCTGTCCGCCTACGACGCCATCTATCTCGATCTGGCCTTGCGCACCGGATCGGTCTTGGCGTCTTTTGATGCAAAACTCCTAACCGCGACACGCACGGCAGGCGGGGCGATCTTCGGCCACCATGATCCAGAGCGAACCAGGTACCCCGAACTGGCGGGTGGACAAGCGAAGTGCAGTCCACGTGTGACCGGCATGCTAGTCGGCTAGCTGGTGCAAGTCCAGCCATGGCCCTTGGAAGAGGGGAACATGTAGGCGAAGGCAAGGGTGCCCGAAGAAACTGCCCTGCGC
>JGI12109J20283_11158257_pt1 | contig 24523 bp, 21 predicted proteins | sample ElkSlonscriptome_12_FD_20283 | JGI IMG/M metagenome (IMG submission 20283)
CCCCGTCGATCCAGCCGCTCCAGCCACCCCGCCATCCCGTCCAGCCATGGGCGAAGCCGCGCGATCCTCGCGGGCACCGGCCGACGATGTAGAAACTCCGCCAGTTCCGGGTGCAGCCGATGGAACAACTCCGCCGAGTAGCCCACCCGGTACTGGCGCCGACAGAAACTTCCCACCGACAGCCGATGATGGTGCAGTGCCCGCGCCTGTGGGCGGTAACGCAACCGCATGCCGCCCCGGGTCTGGTAACGATAGCCCAGCTCGATATCCTCCCAGCCGTATTCCTGGAAACTCTCGTCGAAGCCGCCGAGACGATCGTACAGATCCCGGTGGATGGCCAGGTTCGAGGTGTAGAAAAAATTGAACGGCACCCGCTCCGGATCCCGGATCAGCCGAAACCCGAATTGCAGCCCGTCCTCGTTGGCCCAGCGCAGGAAGGGCGTGACGGAGATCTCCGGGTGCCAGTCGGTGTAGCCGATGGCCGCGTAATCCACCGCCTCGCCGGCCTCCCGGAAGGCTGCCCAATGGGCCGCCAGAAAATCCGCCCCGGGAATGGTGTCGTCGCCGAGAAACACCAGCAGATCGCCCTGCGCATGGCGCATGCCGTGGTTGCGGGCCGCGCCCTGCTTGCGGTTGGGCTGGCGAAAGGCGCGCAATTCCGGATAACGCGCGCCACAGTCCGCCAGCAGACCGGGGGTATCGTCGGTGGAACCGTCGTCCACCACGATCACCTCCCGCGACGGTAGGGTGCCCCGCTGATCCTCGCACAGCGCCGCCAGCGTCCGGGCCAGCACCGGCGCCCGGTCGAAGGTGGGGATGATGACCGATAGTCGCGGATCCAGGGGCATCACGGCGGCTCCTGGACCTCGGCCAGACTGGCATGGCGAAAATCCACCGTGGCCGGTAGCAGTGCCCGGAACGCGGCACTGTCGAACAGCATCTCGTCTCCCGGATAGACCGGCACCACCCAGGGCGGAAAGCGCTGGAACAACTCCCGGTCCGGCACCCGCCGGAGCCGCTGCGCCGCCCGCCGCCGGGCCAGCAGCTCGTCCAGATTGGCGGTGATATCCCAGATCAACCGCAACTGCGCCTGCACCAGCGGATGACCCAGATCCATGGCGGGTAACCCGTCCCGGGCCGGTGGTGCCGGTGACAGATCCTCGCCCAGCCGGATCAGCGCTCGCGACAGCGCCGCCTGCCAGCCCCGCCGGGCGCCCATCCGCAGCAGGGCGCGAAACCTGGCCAGCGAACTGTGCGGTGCGCCGGGCGCCCGGGGCGGCGCGGCGGCCTCGCCCAGCCACTCGTCCAGCGCCTCCGCCCCCGGTGCCTTCAGGCGGATGATCTCCCGGGTACGATGCACCAGGGTCAGCCAGGCGCTCTGCAGAAAGGCGGCGAACAGCGGCTCGTCGATGTTCTTGAACAGGGTGGCGAAGGCGTTGCGCTTGTAGAGAAACTCCCGGCGCGCCTCGCCCAGCCGGTCCGAGGTGCCCTGGCGGTAGTGGTTCACCGCCGCCTGCGGGGCGAAACGGATGCTGTGGCCGGCGGCGTGTAACCGCCAGGACAGATCCACATCCTCACCGTAGGCGAAGAAGGCCGGGTCGAAGCCGCCGAGGGATTGGTACAGCTCGCGTCCGATGGCCATGTTGCCGCCGCAGGCGATGAAGCGGGGACCGGCGTGCAGGGACAGCCCCGCCAGCGCCGCCCCGTCGGCTCGCTGCAGGGCGCCGCCGTCGAACAGCAACAGTCCCTCCAGGAAATCCACCCGCTGGCCGTCGCCGCTGCGGATCAGCCCGGTGGCGCAGGGGTTGTCCGGACCCAGCACCGCGTCGAAACCCGCCAGCCAGTCCTCGGCCACCCGCATATCGTTGTTGAGAAACACCAGATATTCGCCCCGGGCCGCCTCCACGCCGGCGTCGATGCCACCGGTGAAGCCCCGGTTCTCGGGAAGCGCCACCACCCGGGTGCGGGGGAAGCGCCGTTGCACCAGATCCACCGAATCGTCCACCGAGCCGTTGTCCACCAGCAGCCATTCCACCCCGGTGTCAGGGTAGCGGCAGGCTTCCAGGGAGGCGAAACAGGTCTCCAGGAAAGCCCGGCCGTTGAGGTTGGGCACGATCACCGAATAGCGCGGCGTCACGGTCGCCACCCCGCCAGGCGCCGGGTGATGAGCCTCAGCGTGGCGCACCCGCCCTGGTGGCGGAAGTAGCTCAGCAGGCGCCGGCCCCGTCCGGGCAGGGGCGGCGCGGCCCCCGCCGGCAGGCGCCGGGGCTCGCGGCAGAAGGCCAGCAGCGGCGCCAGGGTGCGCTCCCAGGGCAGGTGGGTCTGCACCCAGCGCTGGCCGGCCTCGCCCATGGCGCGGCGCGGCACGGGGTCGGCCAGCAGATGGCCGAGGGCCTGGACCAGTCCCTCCCGGTCGCCGGGGGCCACCAGCAGACCGGCGCCGCTGGCCTCGATCAGCCGGCTGGCCTCGCCCTCCCGGGTGGCCAGCAGCGCCACCCCGTGGTTCATCAGATCCAGCACCCGGGTGCGCAGCGACAGTTCGGTCTCCAGCGAGGGCCGGTGTAACACCACCGCCAGATCCACATCCCGGTACACCGCGCCGCGCCGGTCATAGGGAAACCAGGGAATGATGAACACGTGGCGTTCCAGCCAGCCCCGCTGGAAGGCCGCCTCGCGCAGGCGCTCCAGGGCCTGCTGCGGGGTGGTGTCGGGGTTGGGGTTGGCACAGAGCACCACCCGCAGCCGGGGCGTGTCGGCCAGCACCGGGGCCAGCGCCTCCAGCAGCAGATGGGGGTCGTACCAGTCGTAGACCCCGCCGAAGTACAGCACCGTATCCTCCGGGTCGATCCCCGCCACCACGCCCCGCAGCAGGCCCGCGCCCGGCGCCGGGGGAGGAAAGACCCCGAAGGGCGCCACGTCGATGACCCGCCGCAGGGTGGTGTCGGCGTGGTAGAGCGCCGGGGTGAGCCGCCCGCTCGCCACCAGCATGCCGATGTAGAACAACCGCTGGGCCTGGGATGAGGCCAGGAAAAAATCTCCCCGGGCCAGTTGGCGCAGCAGCACCGCCCGGTCCCGGTAGTAGATACCCTCGCCGAGGGTCGGGGTGTATTGCAGATTCTCGATGAGGAAAGGATCGTATAGATCCACCACCAGCGGTGGGCCGGGCGCCAGACCGTGGCGCTCCAGCGCCTGGAAGTAGCGCTCGCCGATATGGCCGTGCAGCACCACCACCGTCACCTGCGCCAGCAGCGCCGGCAGCGCCGCCTCCCGGAAGATGTCCACGGCGAAGGGTAGTGGCTCCGGTAGATCCACCGAGGGGGCCTGGAGTATCACCCGATGCTCCGCCGCCAGGGTGCGGGCCAGCTCCAGAAAGCGGATGCCGATGCCCTGCTGGCGGGCCTGCAGGGGTTCGGGACAGAGTAGCAGGATGGTGTTCACGGGGTGATCATGGTCGGGGTTGCGCTAAAATGGTGCATCCGGTGTTCCAGGACAAAGCGGGGCGCGGTATGTTTCCCGGATTGTAGGCCGGTTGGGGACACATCGGGAGGTCAGCGTGGGTCCGTTGGCCCGTGCCGACCTCTGGCACCGGCCTTGCTACACTGCATGGTTTATCCACCCCGGCTCCTGCTATCCTTTAACGGCCTCAGAACCGACGGCAAATATGCCATGCCCGCCAACCCCGATTTCCTCGCAGAATCACCGCCCACCGCCCACCGCCCGTTGATCCAGTTGGCCCGGGTCGACAAGGTCTACGCCAACGGCACCGAGGCGGTGCGGGACGTGAATCTTAGCATCGGCAGCGCCCAGTTTGTGAGCTTGCTGGGCCCCTCGGGCTGTGGCAAGTCCACTCTGCTCAGGATGATCGCCGGGCTCGGCAACGTGAGCCGGGGCGAGATCCACTGGCCCCAGGCCCGTTACGACAGTCGCGGCAACCCCGAGCGAAACCTCGGTTTCGTGTTCCAGGAACCCACCCTGATGCCCTGGGCCACGGTGTTCCAGAACGTCTACCTGCCCCTGAAACTGAAGGGCGTATCCCGGGAGAGGGCCGAGCAACCCATTCGCGAGGTGCTGGAGACCGTGGGGCTGGAGCAGTTCGCCCAGGCCTATCCGCGGGAACTGTCCGGCGGCATGAAGATGCGGGTGTCCATCGCCCGGGCGCTGGTCACCCACCCCTCGGTGATGTTGATGGACGAGCCCTTCGCGGCGCTGGACGAGATCACCCGGTTCCGGTTGAACAACGACCTCCTGCACCTGTGGGCCGGCCACGAGTGGACGGTGATCTTCGTCACCCACAGTGTCTATGAATCGGTATATCTGTCCAACCGTATCGTGGTGCTGGCGGCCCGGCCGGGGCGGATCATCGCCGATATACCCATAGAAGCGCCCTATCCCCGGGACGAGAACTACCGCACCTCGGAACTCTACAACCGCTACTGCCGGCAGGTGTCGGCGGAATTGCATCGGGCCATGGGAGATTGAACATGGAACTGAGCAACACCGAAACCCCCGTCACGGTGACCGAGGAGGCGGTCCCCGCGGTCCCCGCCGGCCGGCCCCGCAGCCGGGCGCAGATCCTGGCGCCGGTGGCGGTGGGGCTGGTATTCCTGGGGGTCTGGGAGTTCCTGGTGCATTACTACCAGGTGCGCCCCTTCGTGCTGCCCGCGCCGTCGTCGATCATCGTCAGCCTATTTCAGAATCTGGGTTCGCTGCTGGGCTCGCTGACCTTCACCCTGGGGATAACTTTGCTGGCCTTCGTGCTGGCGGTGACGGGCGGGGTGCTGCTGGCGATCCTGTTCTCCCAGAGCCGGATGGTGGAGATGGCGTTGTTCCCCTATGCGGTGATGTTGCAGGTGACCCCGGTGGTGGCCATCGCGCCGCTGATCATCATCTGGGTGGGGGTGGACAATCCGGGCTACGCGGTGTTGATCCTGGCCTGGATCGTGGCGTTCTTTCCCATGCTGTCCAACACCACCCTGGGGCTGAAGTCCACCGACCACAACCTCCACAATCTCTTCGAGTTGTACGGGGCATCCCGCTGGCAGGTGCTGTTCCAGTTGCAATTGCCCAACGCCATGCCCTACATCCTGGCCGGCATGAAGATCTCCGGCGGGCTTGCCCTGATCGGCGCGGTGGTGGCCGAGTTCGTGGCCGGCAGCGGTAGCGCCACGGGACTGGCCTGGCGGATCTCCGAGGCCGGTTATCGTTTGCAGATCCCCAAGATGTTCGCCGCGCTGATCCTGCTGTCGGTGACCGGTATCTGTATCTTCTTTCTGCTCTCGTGGCTGGAATATAAACTCCTGCACCGCTGGCACGAGAGCGCCGCCCATCGGGAGAACTGATCACCATGGCCATGCCCAGCGCCGGGGATATCCCGGGCAGTAGCGCCTATCGTCTGAATAACGCCCGGGTGCCCAGCGTGTTGCTGATTGAGGGCGCCGGGGCGGGACCGTTGACGGCGGTGGATATCCTGATCCGCGATGGCCATGTCGCCGCGGTCCACGCCCCCGGCGGCGGCGCGGGCGATCTGCCTGCCCTGGATCTGGGCGGCAGGATGGTCTGGCCGGGGCTGGTGGATATGCACACCCATCTGGACAAGGGCCACATCTGGCCCCGCGCCGAGAACCCCGACGGCACCTTCATGGGGGCGCTGCGGGCGGTCCACGACGACACCGCCGCCCACTGGTCGGCCGAGGACGTGGCCGCCCGCATGGAGTTCAGTCTGCGCTGCGCGTATGCCCACGGCACCGTGGCGATCCGCACCCACCTGGATTCCACGCCGCCCCAGGATGCCATCTCCTGGCCGGTGTTCGCCGAGATGCGCCAGCGTTGGCAGGATCGCATCGCTTTGCAGGCGGTGTCGCTGTTCCTGCTGGACGACACCGCCACTCCCGATCTGATGGAATCCCTGGCCGACCGGGTGGCGGATCATGCGGGGGTGTTCGGCGCGGTGACCTCCCCGGGACCGGGTCTGACGGGGCGTCTGGAGCGGCTGTTCCGGCTGGCCATGGAGCGGGGTCTGGATCTGGATTTTCATGTGGACGAGACCCTGGACCCGGAGGCGCGCACCCTGCGGGCGGTGGCCGATACCGCCATCCGGACCGAGTTTCCCGGCAGGGTGACGGTGGGCCATTGCTGTAGCCTGTCCACCCAGCCCGATCATGTGGTGCGCGATACCCTGGCGCGGGTGCAGACCGCCGGGCTGCATGTGGTGAGCCTGCCCATGTGCAACCTGTATCTGCAAGACCGGGTACCCGGCCACACGCCGCGCCGGCGTGGCGTGACCCTGCTCCACGAGATGCGCGATCTTGGCATCCCGGTGGCGGTGGCCTCGGACAACACCCGCGATCCGTTCTACGGTTACGGCGACCTGGATCTTTTCGAGGTATTCACCCAGGCCGCCCGCATCGCCCATCTGGACCGCCCGGTGGACCCGTGGCCGGCCCTCGTCGCTCGCACCCCGGCGCAGGTGATGGGACTCGACGCCGGTGTCGTCGCCCCGGGCCGGGTGGCGGATCTCGTCATCTGCGAGGGGCGCAGCTTCGATGAATTCATGTCCCGGCCCCAGTCCCGGCGTATCGTGCTGCGCGCCGGGCGGCCCATCGACACCACGCCCCCCGATTATTCCGAACTCGACCATCTTTTCGCCTGATCCGGAGACGTTTTTCATGACCGATATCGCCGTGCTGGAGCGCGAACTGGAGGGTATCCAGACCATCAACAAGAGCCAGGTCCTGCGCCAGAAGAGCCGGGATTACTTCTGGTACAGCCCGGTGCTGAACCGCCAGCTGGACGGCCTGCTGGGAGAGCTGCTGGTGGTGCCCCGCAACGAGGCCGAGGTGCTGGCCACGGTACGGGTCTGCGTGGCCCACGGGGTGCCCATCACCGTGCGCGGCGCCGGCACCGGCAACTACGGGCAGGCGGTGCCCATGCAGGGTGGCGTGATCCTGGATCTTTCCGAGATGACCCGGATCCTCTGGATCAAGCCCGGCGCGGTGCGGGTGGAGGCCGGCATGCGGATCGGCGATCTGGACCACGCCACCCAGCGCGATTCCGGCCAGGAGCAGCGCTTTCACCCCTCCACCCGGCGGCTGGCCACCATCGGCGGCTACGTGGCGGGGGGCTCCTCCGGGGTGGGTTCGGTGACCTGGGGAATCCTCGGCGACCCCGGCAACATCCTCGGCATCCGGGTGGTGACCATGGAGCCCGAGCCGCGGGTGCTGGAGATGCGGGGCGAGGAGATCTTCAAGGTGGCCCATGCCTACGGCACCAACGGCATCATCACCGAGGTGGAGATGCCGTTGGCCCCGGCCTACGCCTGGCAGGACTACCTGATCGGGTTCGACGACTTCATGGAGGCGGTGCGCTACAGCCACGATCTCACTGCCCACAGCGGGATCCTCAAGAAACTCGTCTCGCCCATCCCCGCGCCGGTGCCCCAGCAGTATTTCAAGGCACTGGCCGGGCATGTGCCGGAGGGTAAATCCATCGTCTGCGTGATGGTGGCGCCCCAGTCCGAGGAGACTTTCCAGTGGCTCACCCACCGCTGGCAGGGCGAGGTGCTGTACCGGCGCGAGAGCGACGACGACGGCATCCCGCCGATCTTCGAGTTCACCTGGAACCACACCACGCTGCAGGCGCTGAAGGTGGACCGGACCATCACCTATCTCCAGTCCCTGTTCCCGCCGGGCACCCATCTGGAGCGGGTGGCGCACATGTATAAGCACTTCGGCGACGAGGTGCCGCTGCATCTGGAGTTCGTGCGCTTCCAGGGGGAGATCGCCTGCTTCGGGTTGCAGATGGTGCGCTTCACCAGCGAGGAGCGCCTCGCCGAGATCATCAGCTACCACGAGGCCAACGGGGTGCCCATCTTCAATCCCCATGTGTACACGGTGGAGGAGGGGGGCATGAAGGTGGTGGACAGGACGCAGCTCGCGTTCAAGCGCGAGGCCGATCCCGGCGGGTTGTTGAATCCGGGGAAGATGAAGGGCTGGGACGATCCGGATTTCGATGCGCGGGGGAAGGTGACGCTGTTTCAGTGAGCGTGGCGACGCAAGTCCCACGATACCGGCTACTGTCTGCTGTGCCGTCACCGGCGAATGGTGGCCGATCTGCTGGCCGGATTTCTGCCGCTGGGCTGGCTCCAATTCATGGAATGGACCGATCACCAGCCATGGATTAGAAAAATTGATGATAACAATTAGAACAATTTGTTGGCCAATGTACCCTTTCTCCTGGATAATGGCATCAACCTAACCAGGAGAGACATCATGAACAAGATCAATCGAACCCACCGCATCGTCGGCCTGTTGATCATCGTGCTGGTCTCCGCACTGGCCCTGGCGGCCAATGTGGATTCCACCAATGATCCTTTCAAATGTCTGACAAAAGAGGATGTTATCCGCGCCCAGGAGCGTAGCCTGTCCGGCATTTCGTTGGTCTGCAACGAGGCTATCCGCGAGTCCAAGCTGGCTCGCTAGGCTGATCGTGGATCTCCACACAGCTGGAAATCAGCGAAACACCCCCGAAAAAATTGTATCAATTGTTTCTATTATTTCCGGCATTGTCAGGTCTGGGAGCCTGACAATGCCTTCCCTAGTTCGATAACTCTGCCCGCGCCTCCATCAACGCGAACCCCAGCAGGTTCAACCCTCGCCAGCGCGCCGGGTCCTGCGCCGCCGGATCCTTCGCCGCCAGCCCGATCCCCCAGACCCGATCCACCGGACTCGCCTCCACCAGCACCCGCTCACCGGTACCCCGCAAAAACTCCCCCAGCGCCGGGTTCTGGCCGAACTTCGCCACGTTCCCCCGCACCACGATTCCGAAGCGCGCCGCCACCCAGCGCGCTTCATCGAAACCCCGCACCTCGCGTCCCGCCCGCTTCGCCGCCCCCGGGTGAGTGGCGGCCAGTACCGCCGCCTCGGCCGCGTCGTCGCCGAACAGCCGCGCCTTCTCCGCCATCATGTAATGCTCGGCGCTGGGATAGCTCACCCCGTTCAGCGTGAACGTCGCCGGGTACCACTGGGACAGGCAGGCCTCATCCACCACCTCCGGTCGTCGCGGCCGGTGGCCCCAGAACAACAGATAGCGGGGCCGCCATTGTGCGGCGATGGCCGCCTGTAGCGTCGTCAGATCCATCGGCATCCGACTTTCCTTCCATGGATTCATGGGCTATTCCTTGAGAGGGGATTCATAGACCCGTAACAAAAGTGAGGCATTACCATGTCCGATCCTATTCTGGTGGGATACGACGACAGCGAGGGAGGGCAGCGGGCGGTGGACTGCGCCGCCGATTTTGCCCGGGCCAAGGACGTTCCACTCATTGTCGCCTACGTCATTGAATGGTCGCCCTATACCTTCCACACGGTACAGGAACTGGAGCAGCGCCATAAACGCCGTGAGGAGGAACTGGCCCGCGCCCGGGAAAAGGTGCTCAAGCCGGTGATCGAGCGCCTCGGCGAGCGGCCCGTCACGGTGGACGCGGAGATCCGCCACGGCCACCCCGCCGAGACCCTGGTGGCCATCGCCCGGGAGAAGGGTGCCTCGCATATTTTCATCGGTCGGCGTGGTGTTTCCAAGGTTCAGTCCATGTTGTTCGGTAGCGTCTCCGGCAGTCTGGTGCAGATCGCCCCGGTGCCGGTCACCGTGGTGCCCTAGCTTCGGCTTTCCCCAAAAACAAGCCCCATACTCAGGAGAGGTCCCGATGACCCGTCTGGCTTTTCTACTTGCCTGTCTCTGGCCCGGCCTGCTACTGGCCCAGGATGCCCCCGCAGAACCCGCTGGCATCGACGCCACCGTCAATGCCATCGTTGCGCCCATCTCGAATTTTATCGGCTCGATCATCTTTTTCTCGATTCCCGTGGCCGGCGCGGATCTGGCGCTGATCGTGGTCTGGCTGGTGGTGGCCGCCGCCTTCTTCACGGTGTACTTCGGTTTCATCAACTTCCGCGCCTTCAAACACGCCATGGAACTGGTGCGGGGGGATTATTCCGATCCCAACGACGCGGGCGAGGTGTCCCACTTCCAGGCCCTGGCCACCGCCGTGTCCGGCACCGTGGGCCTGGGTAACATCGCGGGCGTCGCGGTGGCGGTGTCGCTGGGCGGCCCCGGCGCCACCTTCTGGATGGTCATCGCCGGACTCATGGGCATGTCCTCCAAGTTTATCGAATGCACCCTGGGCGTGAAGTATCGCAACGAATATCCGGACGGCTCCGTCTCCGGCGGTCCCATGTATTATCTTTCCAAGGGCATGGCCAACCGCGGTCAGGCGGGCTTCGGGAAATTCATGGCGGTGTTCTTCGCCATCTGTTGCATCGGCGGGGCGCTGGGCGGTGGCAATATGTTCCAGGCCAACCAGTCCTACAGCCAGTTCGTCAACATCACCGGCGGCGAGGCCAGCTACTTCGCCGACAAGGGCTGGCTATTCGGGCTGGTGGTGGCGATCCTGGTGGGGCTGGTGATCATCGGCGGCATCAAGAGCATCGCCAAGGTTACCGAGAAGCTGGTACCCCTGATGGCCGTGATCTACCTGCTGGCGGGGCTGTTGATCATCCTGATGAATGTCACCCAAGTACCGGCGGCCATCGTTGCCATCATCAGCGGCGCCTTCACCCCCGAGGGGGTAGCGGGCGGTTTCGTGGGGGTGCTGATCCAGGGCTTCAGGCGCGCGGCGTTTTCCAACGAAGCAGGCATCGGCTCGGCCTCCATCGCCCACTCGGCGGTGCGCACCAAGGAGCCCATCACGGAAGGACTGGTGGCGCTGCACGAGCCGTTCATCGACACGGTGGTGATCTGTACCGTCACCGCGTTGATGATCGTCATCACCGGCACCTACGCCCAGGAAGGACTCGGTGGGGTGGAGATCACCTCGGCGTCGTTCGCCACGGTGTTTTCCTGGTTTCCCATCGTGCTGGCGGTGGCGGTGATCATGTTCGCCTTCTCCACCATGATCTCCTGGTCCTACTACGGCTCCAAGTGCTGGACCTATCTGTTCGGCGAGACCCGCACGGCGGACCTGATCTTCAAGCTGATCTTCTGCCTGTTCGTGATCCTCGGTTGCACCATGGATCTGGGGGCGGTGATCGCTTTCTCCGATTCCATGATCTTCGCCATGGCGCTGCCGAATATCCTCGGGCTCTACATCATGGCGCCGGAGGTGAAGAAGGATCTGGATGCCTACTGGGGACGGCTCAAGCGTGGCGAGTTGAAGCGCTACGCCCATGGGGGGGCGCCGGCCTGAGACCAAAACATCCCTGACAGATTCAAGCCCGGCCCCGGTCGGGCTTTTTTGTGGATGGCGATGGCAGACCGATTGGTGCGCTAAACCTCCACCTCCACCCGCCCGATGGGGTGCGAGCAGCAGGCGAGGATGTATCCCTCGTCGATATCTTCCTCGGAGATCCCGCCGTTATGCACCATGTGTACCTCGCCCGCGAGCTTCCTGATCTTACAGGTGCCGCACACCCCGAAGGTGCAGCCCGAGGGAATATTCAGCCCGGCGCCGCGCGCGGCGCTGAGAATCGTATCGGTCTCGGTGACCTGGGCGCGGGCGCCGGAGAGGCTGAACAGCACCTCCGCGCCACTGTCCTCATGGAGCACCACACCGTCCAGCGCCGGCTGGTCCGACTCGCTGGTGGTGGGAGCCTGGAAGCTCTCCTGGTGGTAGTGCGCCATGTCGAAGCCGAGCCCGCCGAGGGCGTCTCGCACCGCGTGCATGAACGGCTCCGGGCCGCAGCAGAACACCTCCCGTTCCAGGTAATCCGGCGCCATCAGGCCCAGCATCAGCTGGTTGATGGCGCCCTGGTAGCCGGTCCACACGGCGTAGCGATCCGGCGCCTCCACCACGAACTTGAGATCGATGCCCGGCACCCGCCGGGCCATGTGCTCCAGGCGATCCCGGAAGATCAACTCCGAGGGGCGCCGGGCGCAGTTGATCAGCACGATGTCGGGCTCGTCGCCCTGGTCGAACATCCAGGTGGTCATGGACATGGCCGGGGTCACGCCGGAGCCGGCGGCGATGAACAGGTACTTCTGCGCCGGGTGCAGATGATGGCTGAAGATCCCCGCCGGCCCCAGGGCCCGGATGCGCACGCCGGGCTGGAGGTGATCCAGCATCCAGCGGGTGCCCACGCTGTCGCGCTGGGCCTTGGCGGTGATGGAGATGGACAGCGGGCGCGAGGGCGAGGAGGACAGGGTGTAGGTGCGATGGATCGGGCCACCCGGCACCGGCAGTTCCAGGGTCAGGAACTGGCCGGGCAGGTAGTCGAAGATCGCGCCGGAGGGGGCGCGGAAGGTGAAGGTGGCGGTATTGGGCACCTCCGGGACTACCGAGGCACATTCCAGCATCTCGTCGTCCCGCCAGAGGGGTCTGGATCGGTTCATGAGTTTCGCTCCCCCGTCGGCGCTCAGGCCACGGCCGCCAGATCGGCGCTGAGGCTGCTTTCCAGGGCCGCGCAGTACCAGTCCACGAAGCCCATGACCCCGGCCTCATGGGTGGGCGAGTAGGGGCCGGGGCTGTAGGCCGGAGAATTGACGCCCTGCTGATTGTCCTCCACCACCCGACGGTCCTCGTCGTTGGTCATGGTCCACACCTCGGTGAGACGCTTCAGGTCGTAATCCCGGCCCTCCACGGCGTCCTTGTGGACCAGCCACTTGGTGGTGACCTCGGTCTGCGTGGGGCTGATGGGGGTGACCCGGAACAGCGTGGTGTGATCGGGCAGGAAGTGATTCCAGGTGGTGGGGTAGTGGTACTTCAGCAGCGATCCGGCGGTATCGTCCACCACCCGGCCCAGGCGACGGGTCACCGCCGGCTTCAGGTCCATGGTGAAACTTTTGGCGTTGGGCAGCAGCGGCATCCGCGCCAGGCGGTATTGCTGGGTCTCGGCCATCACGAAGCGCGAGGGGATGCCGGCGGCTTCCAGTCGCTCGAAATGGGCGAGCACCTTCGGCGGCGTGACGCCGTCCCTGATGGCGGTGATGGCCGGATCCTCGGGGAAGCTGCGGCACAGCGCCGGGTGGTTGCCGCTACAGTGGTAGCACTCGCGGTTGTTCTCCCAGACCAGCTTCCAGTTGCCGTTCTCGACGATGCTGCTCTCGTGGGCCACCCTGGCGTCGGTGAGATCATGGACGCGCAGATAGGGCTCGGCGATGGCGGCGAACCCGTCGAAATCGGGCGCCTCGTCGGCCAGACAGATGTACACCAGCCCGGCCAGTTCCCGGCAATGCACTGGCTTCAGATCGTGTTCGCGGGGATCGAAGCCGGGACCCATGTCCCGGGCCCAGAGTAGCGAGCCGTTGAGTTCATAGGTCCACTGGTGGTAGGGACAGACCAGTTTCGGCTGATGACCCCGGGCGGCCTTGCAGATCACCGAGCCGCGGTGGCGGCAGGTGTTGTGGAAGGCGCGGATCACGCCGTCGGTGCCGCGCACGATGATGACGTTGTAGGCGCCCACCCGGTGGGTCACGAAGCTCCCCGATTTCGGCAACTCGCAGGCCGGGATCGCGAACAACCACTCCCGGTAGAACAGCTGCTGGAGATCCAGTGCGAAGATATCGGGATCGGTGTAGAACGCCTGTTCCAGCGAATAACCGGGCTTACGCCCGTGCAAGCGCCTGAGTAGCTGGGTTTTCGGATGCACTGGATTCTCCTGGGCCGGGGCCATGACTGGGCGGGGATAGTAGTGATTTCCGCAGCTCCGGGATGCGTGCCATGCGACATGGAGAATCCGGATTGGGACATGGCGCCAAGCTGGGGGGGCTGGCATTTCTCGAACAGCCGCGACAGTGCTGCCGCCAGCATGATGATCGGAACCATGGAACTCAACCCGCCCGGGGCGCGTTCTTAACAGACAACGGCGCAACCCCGGGTCCATTCATCTTGATTGCATTGCGGCAACACCTCACCAACCTCCGTTCCAGCTTCTGGTTCCTACCGGGCCTGATCGTGCTGGGTATGGTCCTGCTCGCCCTGGGCCTGATCCAGGCCGATCCCTGGGTGGGCAAGGAATTTTTCGACGACTGGCCGCGGCTGTTCGGCGGTGGCTCGGATGGGGCACGGGGGCTGCTGTCGGTGATCGCCAGTTCCATGATCTCGGTGACCGGCATCGTGTTCTCCATCACTTTGGTGGCGCTGACCCTGACCTCCAGCCAGTACACGCCCCGGGTGCTTCGCAACTTCATGCGCGATCGCCTGAACCAGACCGTGCTCGGCGTGTTCGTGGGGATCTTCGCCTACGCCATGGTGGTGCTACGCACTATCCGCAGCGCCGACGAGGGGCTGTTCGTGCCCTCGCTGGCGGTGCTGGTGGGCTTGCTGCTGGGGCTGGTGGGCATCGGCTTCCTGGTGTTCTACATTCACCACATCGCCGTCTCCATCCAGGCCGCGCAGATTCTCGCGGCGGTGCATGACGAGACCCGCGAGGCCATCGACCGGCTGTTTTCCGACCGGCTGCAAGACGAGGCGGCCGAGGTCGACGAGCCCGACGCGGCGGCGTGGCATCCGGTGAAGGCATCCCACACCGGCTATGTCCAGCAGGTGGAGTTGAATACCCTGCTGGCCTTTGCCGAGGAACACGATACCGTGATCCGCCTGCAACGGGGCATCGGCGAGTTCGTGATCGAGGGCATGGCGGTGCTGCTGGTGGCCGGCGCCGAAGCGCCGGACCGCGACACCGGGCGCAAGCTCGGGACCATGGTGATGGTGGACCGCCAGCGCACCGTGGAGCAGGACGTGGCCTTCGGCATCCGCCAGTTGGTGGACATCGCCCTCAAGGGGCTCTCCCCCGGCATCAACGACGTCACCACCACGGTGATGAGCGTGGATTATCTCACCGCCATCCTGGCGCGATTGGGCGAGCGGCGCATCGACTGCCACCGGACGGACCGCCACGGTACCCCACGCGTCCTGGGCTGCGGCCCGGACTACAGCTATCTGCTGGGCAAGGCTTTCGAGCAGATCCGCCAGAACGCCGACGGCAACATGGCGGTGCTTGCCCATCTGCTACGCTCGCTGCGGCTACTGGCCGGCTGTACCCGGGACCGCCAGCGGCGCGAGGCGCTGGTGCAACACGTGCGGGCGGTGGACGAGGTTTGCCAGCGCAGCATCAAGGCCCCGGTGGACCGGGAATATCTTCAAAGCCTGGCCGACGGGGTGCTGGCGACGTTGGATGCCGCGCCCCATGGCCAGGCCAGTTGAATCAAACCCCTCTTTCATCCAAGGAGCCAATCCCATGCTAGTGACTTTCACCTCCAGGGCCTATGCCGACATCACCCTGTTCGGCGATATCGCCGTCCGACTGCTGAACATGATGGGCCACACCGGCACGGTGCCGAGCTCGATCCTCGCCGAGGACATCCCGGCGGCGCTGGAGCGCCTGCGGGAGGGGCTGGAAGCCGAGAAGCGGGCCAATGCCGAGCCCCCCACCGCCCAAACCGAACCCGACGACGAGGCCGAGAAGGCCGAGGAATCCGAGGCCCCGGTGGGCCTGGCGCGGCGCGCCTGGCCGCTGATTCAGTTGCTGGAGGCGTCCGCCCGGCAGGGGGCGGATGTGATGTGGAAGGAGACCGGGGGTTAGCGCCGATACCGATCCATAATAATCCAGCAGCGTCGTGATCCAGGCGCCGGAGTCGGCCAGCAGAGGGCGCAGACTCTTGCGGATGTTGGGCCACAGGTTGCCGCCTGTATTCTTCCGGCCACTGGCGTGGCGTCGGCTGACCACGCCGGTAGCACTGGCATAGACGCCAAAATTTTCCAGGTGTGGAGCCAGGATGGTCTTGACGAACAGTTCTTCCGAGGCTCCTTCAACGAGCAGTAGTAGCCTCGTTGGAGCTGTCACGGACGACCTCCAAGGACATTTTTCTCCCATAACTCGCCAGTGCTGAAGTCTTCCAGCCAGTGTTGGTAGTCCGCTTCCCGGAGGCGGCGAAACTGGCTACCCCGCTCGTGGTGATCCACCACGATGATCCGGTCCAGGGAAAAATGGTCCACCAGCGTGACGGACTGGGTTGCCACCAGGATCTGGGTATATTGCGAGGCGACATCCAGCATCTCCGCCAGCAGGCGGATGGCCAGCGGGTGTAGCCCGAGTTCGGGTTCATCGATGACGATGAAAGAGGGCAAGGCGTCGGCCGGCTGGTTGAGCAGGGTGGTGAGCGCCATGAAGCGCAGGGTGCCGTCGGATAGCGCGTCGGCGTCGAAGTAGGCATCCGAATACTTGTGTTTCCACTCCAGGTGGATCATGCGCTCGTTGTGGCGGGAGGGTTCGAGTATGAAGTCATCGAAGTAGGGGGCCGCGAGGCGGAGGGTGGACACGATCTGTCGATACGGCACGGGGTGGCGTTGCTTGAGCCAGTACAAATAGGCCGCGAGATTCGAGGCATTCTCGCGCAGGTAGCGGTTGTCGTTGATGTTGCAGTCCGATTTGACGGCGGCGGTGTCGGAAGTATCGTGAAAATGATAAAGGCGCCAGCCTTCGATGTTTTGTTGGGCCAGGGTGAATGCATCCAGAACGAGTCTGGCCTCTTCCTCGGTCCGTTTACCGGCAGCAACGGCTTTGTCGAGGTAATAGGCAATGGCGCCGTGGAGGTGATCGCCGGGGCGGGCTATCTTGATATCGAAAGGCGTTGCGCCCTCGCCCATGGCCGATGCGGAAATTCGTTCCTCGCTAATGGTTAGCCCGTCACCGGCAGTGGGTACCAGCGTCTTTTCGTAAAAGAACCGATCGCCGCGACACGCCAGATAACAAGCGCCGGTAATTTTTTTGCCATGGTGCAGTAGCCGATCCGCGCCACCGAGCTTCTGGACCAAAGTACGCAATGTTTCCGGAATTGCGGCTCTGAAAAAGAACAGTGCTTGCAGTAGATTGGACTTACCGGAGCCATTGGCACCGATCAGAATATTGAGTGGTGCGAGTTCAATGGTCTGGCGTTCAATGGACTTGAAGCCATGGATACTCACGGTCTTGAGCATATTGCTGGCCTGGAGGCGGCTCGGATGGGGAATCGGTGACGAAGCGACGACAGAAGCCATTTATTTGCCACACCAATTTACCCCATTGACCACCTCATTCAAGAGGACGCCTGCCATGACACCCGATCTCGCCTCCCGTTGGCCGGTCCCGACGACATGGTAATGCCGGCCACCCATTCGCATTTGCCGGCCCGCGAGCCCTGGATCCTCGCCACCACCATCCTCGGCTCCAGCATGGCCTTCGTGGACGGCACCGTGGTGAACGTGGCGCTGCCCACCCTGCAACGGGAACTGGGCGCCAGTCTGGCCGGGGTGCAGTGGGTGGTGGAGGCCTACATCCTGTTCCTCACCGCGTTGATGCTGACGGGCGGGGCGCTGGGGGATCGCCTCGGGCGACGCCGGGTGTTCGCCGCCGGGGTGGGGCTGTTCGCGGCGGCGAGCCTGGCCTGCGGGCTCGCGCCCTCGGTGAACGCGCTGATCCTGGCCCGCGCCGTTCAGGGTATCGGCGGAGCCTTGCTGATCCCGGGGAGTCTTGCGCTCCTCACCGCGACCTTTCCGCCCGAGCGGCGGGGGCGGGCCATCGGCGTGTGGTCCAGTTTCTCGGCCATCACCACCGGGCTCGGGCTGGTGCTGGGGGGCTGGCTCATCGACACGGCGGGCTGGCGCTGGATCTTCTTCATCAACCTGCCGGTGGCGGTGATCACCCTGGCGCTGTGTTTCCGGGTGGTGCCGCCCCACCGGCCCACCCAGGCCGGGCCGCTGGACCCGGTGGGGGCGCTGCTGGCCACCGTGGCGCTGGGGGGCTGGGTGTTCGGGTTGATCGAGATCAGCCGGCTGGGGTTCACCCATCCCGCCGTGCTGGGGGCGCTGCTGCTGGGGGCGGTGGCGAGCGTGGGCTTCTGGCGCTGGGAGCGGCGCGTCCCGCATCCCATGGTGCCGGTGGCGCTGTTTCGCGCCCCGCGGTTCGCTGCCGCCAATCTACTCACCCTGTTTCTGTACGCCGCGCTGGGGGCCATGTTCTTCTTCGTGCCCATGAACCTGATCCAGGTCCACGGCTTTTCCTCGTTCGCCGCCGGCGCGGCCAATACGCCCTTCATCGTGCTGATGTTCCTGCTGTCGCGCTACAGCGGTGGGCTGGCGGATCGGTTCGGCGCCCGCCCGCTGTTGATGGCCGGGCCGTTGCTGGGGGCGCTGGGTTACGGCTGGCTCGGTCTGGGGGCGGGTTGGGGTTACTGGTGGGGGTTCTTCCCGGGCATCGTGGTGCTGGGATTCGGCATGGCCTTCAGCGTGGCGCCGCTCACCGCCACGGTGATGGGCTCGGTGATGGAGGCCCGCGCCGGGGTGGCCTCGGGGATCAATAACGCCATATCCCGGGGCGCGGGCCTCGTCAGCATCGCCTGTCTGGGGCCGGTGATTTACCTCGTGTTCAGCCTGAGCCTGGAGGCGCGACTGCGCGAGGCCGGGGTGGACGAGGGGCTGATCACAGCGTTTCGCCCGGCCTGGATCGATCTCGGCGCGGCGCGCCCCCCGGCGGGTCTGTCGGCGCCGCTCACGGCGAGTCTGGAAATCATGGTGCGGGATGCCTTCGTGGATGGCTTCCGGGTGGTGATGGGCGTGCTCATGCTGCTGGCGGTGCTGGCGGCGGCGGTGGCCCATCGGGGCCTGCGGGAACCCTGAACCGACATTGACAGAAGCGCCATGCTGCGCCAACATCGTTTCATAGAACTAAATAGCGTTCCGTACAGTGAAACGCAGGGAGGAGCATCGTTGAGCCATCATATCGACGTGGAGGTCAGCGAGGTGGGTCCTCGCGACGGTCTCCAGAACACCCCCACCACCATGCCCACCGCGGCCAAGCTCGCCTGGATCCGCGCCGAGGCCGCCGCCGGGGTCCGCGAGATCGAGGTCTGTTCCTTTGTCCCGCCGAAGATCCTGCCGCAGATGGCCGACGCCGCCGAGGTGGTGGCTGGCAGTCTCCAAGTACCGGGATTGCGCGTGGCGGTACTGGCGCCGAACTTCCGGGGCGCCGAGCGGGCCATGGCCTCGGGCGCCCACAAGATCACCCTGCCGCTGTCGGTAAGCCATTCCCACAGCCTCGCCAATGTACGCCGCAGCCCCGACGAGATGGTGGCGGAGATCCGCCGCACCTGCGAGTTGCGCGATAGCCTCCCGCCCGGGCGCCGTCCGGCGGTGGAGGCCGGGCTATCCACGGTGTTCGGCTGCTCCATAGAAGGTAAGGTCAAGGAATCCGAGGTGGTGCGCCTCGCCGTGGCCGCCGTGGAGGCCGGCGTGGACGAGGTGGGGCTGGCCGATACCACCGGCTACGCCAATCCGGCGCAGATCAAGCGGGTGTTTCGCAAGGTNCGGGCCGAGATCGGGGATCGGTTGGGCGGTGCTCACCTGCACAACACCCGGGGGCTGGGACTGGCCAACGCGCTGGCGGCGCTGGAGGCCGAGGCCACCACCCTGGACAGCTCGTTGGGCGGCCTCGGTGGCTGTCCCTTCGCGCCGGGGGCCAGCGGCAATATCGTCACCGAGGATCTGGTGTTCATGCTGGAGGCCATGGGGCTTCGCACCGGCATCGACCTGGAAAAACTCCTCACGGTGCGGGCGATCCTCGGTGAGCATCTGCCCGACGAACCCCTCTACGGCTTCACCCCGCTGGCGGGGCTGCCCAGGGGCTTCGAGGCGGCGGAGGTGGTGCGTGACTGAGTTGAAACCGCTGGACGGGGTACGAGTGCTGGAGTTCTCCCACATGGTCATGGGTCCCACCTGCGGGTTGATCCTCGCGGACCTTGGCGCCGATGTGGTGAAGGTGGAGCCCCTCAAGGGCGACAACACCCGCCGCCTCACCGGCTCGGGGGCGGGCTTCTTTCCCACCTACAACCGCAACAAGCGAAGCCTGGCGGTGGATATGAAATCTCCGGAAGGCTCGGCGCTGGTGCGGCGACTGGCCGAACGTGCCGATGTGTTGCTGGAGAATTTCCGGCCCGGGGCGCTGGATAAGCTGGGGCTGGATTACGAGTCCCTGTCGGCCATCAATCCGCGTCTGATCTACTGCTCCCTGAAGGGTTTCCTGAAGGGTCCCTACGAGCAGCGCACCGCGCTGGACGAGGTGGTGCAGATGATGGGGGGGCTGGCCTATATGACGGGGCTCCCCGAGCGCCCGCTGCGGGTGGGCGCCTCGGTGAACGATGTGATGGGCGGTATGTTCGGCGCCATCGGCATTCTGGCAGCCCTGCAGGAGCGCCAGCACACCGGCAGGGGGCGACGGGTGAACAGCGCCCTGTTCGAGAACTGCACCTTCCTGGTGGCCCAGCACATGGCCCAGTACGCGGTCACCGGGGTGGCGCCCCGGCCCATGTCCATCCGTATGCCGGCGTGGGGGGTGTACGACATCTTCACCAGCGCCGACGGCAAGCAGGTGTTCGTGGGGGTGGTGAGCGATACCCAGTGGAAGGTGTTCTGCCAGTCCTTCGATCGGCCGGATCTGGCCAGTGATCCGGAACTCGCCGCCAACAACCAGCGGGTGGCGCTGCGCGAGACCCTGATTCCCCGCTTGCAGGAGGAGGTGTTCGGTCGGTGGCGGGCCGATGCGCTGATGGCGAAGCTGGAGGCGGTGGGATTGCCGTTTGCCCCTATCACCAGACCCCAGGAACTCTACGACGACCCTCACCTGAAGGCCAGCCGGGGACTGGTGGATCTACATCTGCCGGACAGCGGCGAACTCACCCGGATTCCGGCCCTGCCGCTGTCCTTCGACGGTGAACGGCCGGGGCTCAGGCACGATCTGCCGCGCATCGGCCAGCATACCCGCGAGCTGCTCACCGAACTCGGTTATGACGATGACAGGATCACGGCGCTGGCCGGGCAGGGTAGGGTCGCGTTATAGGTCGGATAGAGGGGTTTCAGCCCCGAAATCCGACATTTCGCCCGCATCGGCCGCCAACGAAATCATGATTCCCAGAGTGGATCTGGCGGGCAGGACCGTGGTGATCGGTCGTCCCGGAGGTGACGCTGGACGGCTCTCCAGGGGGCTGTTCAATAGCGGCGCCGAGGGGCCGGTGCCGGGCAAACTACTGCCCGGTTGTGGCGGCTGAGGACGGCCCATGACCCAGGGCGTGGAGGCGGTGGAGCGGGCCTTGCACCTGCTGGAGGCATTCCGCGCCGACGACGACGGTCTCGGCCTGGCGGAGCTTGCCCGGCGCAGCGGGTTGAACAAGAGCACGATCCTGCGCCTCGCCGTGTCCCTGGAAAAATTCGGCTACCTGCGCCGGGGCGAGGACGGGCGCTACCGGCTGGGCTCCACTCTGTGGCGGCTGGGGGCGCTGTACCGGAGTCGCTTCCAACTGGCCGATGTGGTGCGCCCGGTGCTGCGCCGGCTGGTGGAGCGCACCGGCGAGACCGCCTCGTTCTACGTGCGCGAGGGCGACCAGCGGGTCTGTCTCTACCGCCATCATTCGCTGCGGCCCATCCACCACCATATCGACGAGGGTACTCACCTGCCGCTGGAGCGGGGCGCCAGCGGGTGGGTGCTGCTGGCCTTCGGCGGCGCGCCGGGCGAGCCCAGCGAGACCATCCGCCGGGCGGGCTGGTATCTCTCCCGGGGGGAGCGCTATGCGGAACTCGCGGCGCTGGCAGTGCCGGTGTTCGGGGCCGGCGGGCGACTCCAGGGGGCGCTGGCGGTATCGGGCTTGATCAGCCGTTTCGGGGCGGACGAGGTGGACGGTTTCCGGCAGGCGCTACAACAGGCGGCCATGGATCTGGGGCGGGCGCTGGGTCATGGCGGCGAACCCGGGGCAGGCAGTGTCCACCACACCGCCAGCGGCACCTGAGATCCGGTGGTTTTCCTGCCCACCACCTTCGCCCACCGCAGTCATCGTGATGTAATGGCAACCCACAACCCGGAAGTGCTACATCGAAACTAGCGAAGGGAGTTTTCCATGCCCCGTCTTCTGTCTTGCCTGCTGCTGTGCTGTTCACTACTGTTCGGCTCGGCCCACGCCCAATCCACCCTGAGCGTGGGTTATCTACCCATCATGCCGCTGGCCCAGATCTTCGTGATCGCGGGCGAGGGCTGGGACGCCGGGGCGGATCTGCAACTCGACCCGGTGCGTTTCACGGATCGGGAACCGCTGATCCAGGCCCTGCTGGACGGGGAACTGGATGCCGCCTATCTGGGCATCGGCAACGCCATGGAGGCGCGCCTGCGGGGCGCGCCGGTGAAGGTGGTGGCAGCGGCGGTGAAGGATCAGGTGGGGGTGGTGGTGCGCGGCCCACTGGCCGAGCTGGTGCGGGGTGTACCCGTGGACGAGGCCATCGCCCGCTTCAGCGCCGAGCAGGGCCGTCGTCCCGTGTTCGCCGCCTTTCCCGAGGGCTCGGTGCCGAACACCATCCTGCGCTTCTGGTTGACCCAGCGAGTGGGGCTGGACCCGGCGGCGGTGGAGATCCGTGCCATGGCGCCGGCGGCGCTGTCGCAAGCGCTGCTGGCCGGCCAGGTGGATGCCGCCGCTACCATCGAACCCGACCTCACCATGGTCGGGATGCGCGATGAAGACATCCGGGTTCTTACCTGGGGCGCCCAGTTGCTGTCCAATCATCCCGGCGGGGTGCTGGCGGTGACCGAGGATACCCTGGAAAACCGGGCCGGGGCGGTGGAGCGGCTGGTGGCCCTGCACATCCGCGCCACCGAGATGCTGCGTCATGAACCGGCGCTCGCGGTGGATCACGTGCTAGGTGCCCTGGAGGATCAGGCTCTGTCCGCCGAGGAGGTGGGCGCGGCGTTGCGCTCGCCGTTTCTGAGTTTTCTCGCCGATCCCCGGCGGATCAGCGCCTCGACGGTGGTGCTGCACGATTTCTGGGTGGACGAGGGTACCCTGGAAGCGTCCCTGAAACTGGACGAATTGTTCGACTTCTCGGTGTTTCAACGGGCGGCGCGGCGCTGAGGCGACGGCCCGGCCCTCAGCCTGGGCGATAGCGTCCCACCCGCATGTTAGCGAGACGGCATACAATAGAATCGGGATTCTTCACAACCCGGAAATGTCAACGTCGATTTTTGTTTCCAGAGGGAGTCCATCATGCCTCGTTCACCGCTGTTCCCCGTGTTGCTGTTACTGGCGCTGCTCGCCCCGGCTCATGCCCGGGTATCCCTGGACGTGGGCTACATGCCCATCCTGCCGGTGGCTCAGATCTTCGTGATCCAGGGCGAGGATTGGGCGGAGGCGGCCGGGCTGGAGTTGAACCTCGTTCGCTTCTCCGACGGTCCCAGCATGGTCAAGGCGCTGGTGGCCGGTGAACTGGACGTGGCCTACGTGGGCATCGGCCCGGCCATGGTGGCCCGTGCCCGGGGCGTGCCGCTGAAGGTGGTGGCGGCGGCGGTGAAGGATCATGTGGGGGTGATCGTGCAGGGCGAGTTCGCCGACTATGCCGGCAGCGGCGTGATGAGCGAGGCCATCGCCCGCTTCACCGCCGAGCAGGGGCGCCGGCCCGTGTTCGCCTCCTTCCCGACGGGGTCGGTGCCCGATACCGTGCTCCGTTACTGGCTCACCGAGCGTCTGCATCTGGACCCGGAGGCCGTGGAGATCCGCGGCATGGGCGCCAACGCGGTGCTGGAAGCACTGCTGAACGGTGAGGTGGACGCCGCCGGCATCATGGAGCCGATCCTTACCGCGGTGCGCGAGCAGGTGCCCGAGGCACGCCTGTTCGCCTGGGGTAGCCGGTTGCTGGCCAACCATCCCGGCGCGGTGCTGGCCATCACCGAATCGACCCTGACCGAACACCCGCAGGCCGCCGAGGCGCTGGTGGCGCTGCATATCCGCGCCACCGAGATCCTGCGCCGTGAACCGGCCCGCGCCGCCCGCCACGCCCAGCCCTTCCTCGGCGACGGCAGCCTGCCGCTGGAGACGGTGGAGCAGGCGTTGCTGTCGCCGGCACTGAGCTATCTGGCCGATCCCCGCCAGATCAGCGGTACCACCGTGACCATGCACGATTTTCAACTGGATAACGGGATCCTCGCCGAGCCGGTGCCGCTGGGGGATCTGTTCGAATTCTCGGTGTACCAGGGGGCTCTGGGACGCTGAACCGATGCTGCTGGCCCCGGGCAGGAAGACGCGGTCAGTCCCCGGTGGCTGCATAAGTTTATTCCGAAATATCATTATTAATATAAAGTGATGTAACTAAAATACCGATAACCTGAGTGAACACCTCAAGATTATCGGAGGCATCCCCATGCCGCGTTTGCTGTCGTTCTGCCTGTTACTGCTGGCGCTGCTATCGCCGGCCTAGGCCCAGACCACCCTGAACGTGGGCTACATGCCCATCCTCCCGGTGGCCCAGTTGTTCGTCATGGAGGGCGAGGGCTGGACCGACGAGGCCGGTCTCGACCTGCAACTCACTCGGCGCCCGGCTGATCGCACTGGACACCGTGGACAAGGCCCTGCAAAGTCCCGCCTCCAAACTGCCGGGGTGTTGGCGGCCACCATACCCACCTTCGACGCCGCGCAACTGTGGCTGGCCCGGATGCTGCGGCCCATCCCGCCGCTGACCTGGATTCCCTTCGCC
>JGI12109J20283_10012496_pt1 | contig 24511 bp, 14 predicted proteins | sample ElkSlonscriptome_12_FD_20283 | JGI IMG/M metagenome (IMG submission 20283)
TTCTGATTCGCCGCCCCGACGGTACCACCGCCGCCGAGCGCTTCTTCGGTCAACCTCCGGCGGATCTGTTCGAGACGGTGTGCTTCCGGGTCAAGCTGCCGGGGCGACCGGCGCAGAAGCGCCCACCACCCAGGAAACCGCCTCGCCTGCATGTGGTTGAAACGTAAGGGGCGGACCAAACGATGATCAAGGCCGGCAACACCCCACCCCGCCACTTCCGCGAACCCCTGAGGGCCGCCCACCAGATTCGCCGCCTGGTGTTCACCGGCTTCCGGAAGTGCTGCTATCCCCTGCAAAAATTCGACTCCATGGAGGGTGAGTGGCGCCTTGCCCAGGTGCTGGAGGACGATCCCACGGTACAGCGCTGGATGAAGCCCGCGCCCGGTCAGTTTCGCATCGAGTACCGGGGCGGCCATGCCTACGAGCCGGATTTTGTGGTGGAGACCGACACCGAGAAACTGCTCATCGAACCCAAGCGCGAGAGCGAGATGGACGACGAGGAGGTGCGACTCAAGGCGCGGGCGGCGGTGCGCTGGTGCCGGCATGCCAGCGACCATGCCCGCCAGCATGGCGGCAAGCCCTGGCACTATCTACTGGTGCCCCACACGGCGATTCGCTCCCAGAGCAGCGTGGTGGGCTTGCGGGGTCAGTACACGGTGCCGCCCGGGCGAGACGCCCCATGAACATCCACTGCCGGGCTGCTCAGTAGGTCAACTCATCCTCCGGCAGATAAAACGCCGGCCCGGTCTTCTCGGCGAAACAGGCGGCCTCGGGCGCCTGCCCGGGGTCGTCGAGGAATTGCTGCACCAGTTCGATGGCGCAGTCCTCGGCCAGCAGAATGGAGTGACCGTTACCGGGAAAGATATACAGAAAACTGTTGGCGAGCCCCCGCGCCGCCAGCCGGGCAAACGCCGGGGGCGTGAAGGCATCATAGGCCCCCACCAGTAACAGCGCCGGTACATCGCTCTCCACCGGCTGATTCTCCAGCGGATCGGCCTTGCCCACGTCCCAGGCCTCGCAGATGCCGAACTGGCGGGCGGCCTCGTCCAGCAGGATGGGGCGCAGGCTCTCCGGGGCCTTGCCGAGGATCAACCCGCCGAGGCTCGCCAGGGAGTTGAAGGCGTATTCCTCCTGGCAGGTCACCGAGTGGAACAGCCCCTCGCTGTCGCTGAGATCGGGTCCGTCCACGGGCCGGGTATCGTTGCCGTAACCCTGTTCGGCCATCACCAATCGCAGCACCCGGTAATCCTCCAGCGCCGCCTCGTGGATCATCCGCGGCAGCAGCGGCAGGGTGTACTCGTTCTGCATGGCCTGAATCAGCACGATGATCAGATCCCGCCCGTCCACCACCACCTCGTAGAGCCCGTCGGTGGCGAAGTCGGTGACCATCAGGGCGCGGGGCGACTCGCTGAAATCGCCGATCAGCGCCATCAGGGTGCCCTCCAGATCCGGGTAGGCGCTCTGGCAGGGCGGGTTCTGCTGGCAGCCGCGCAGCAGTACCCGCAGCCCGTCCAGCAGGCCGAGGCTGTCGGCGCGGGCGATATCGGCCTCGGGGGGATAGGGCGAGTCCAGCACCACGCTGCGCGCCCCCTCGGGATGGTCGCGGAGCAAGGTCAGGGCGAGCCTGGAGCCGTAGGATACCGACAGCACGTTCCATGGGCCGTAGTTCAACGCCTTGCGTAGATCCTCCAGGTCGGCGGCGCTCTCGGCGCTGTTATAAGCCCGCAGATTCACCCCGGAGGCCATCAGTCGCTCCCGGCAACCGAGGGTGGCCACCAGTTCCGGTTCCCGCTCCGGGAAGGGATAGTTCACCGTGTCCAGTTCCGGGCAGTTCAGGGTGGGGATGGAGTAGCCGGTGCCGCGCTGGTCGACGAAGATCAGATCCCGGTCGTAGCGGAACGGGTAGTAGGTGAAGGTCTGGGCGTCGTGGAGGAACTCGTGGAGGGCGCTGCCGCCGGGGCCACCGTTCAGGAACACGATGGGGTCGGCTTGAAGATTGCTGGCCGGGGCGCGCAGCACCGCCACCGCCAGCTTGATATGGGTGCCGTCGGGGATGGAGCGACTCTCGGGGACCGTGAGATAGCCGCAATCCACCGTGGCATAGGCCGGAATGGGAAACGGACAGGGGGTGGTGTGGTACTGGGGTGTGTAGCCGGGTGAGGCCGGCGGAGCCTCGCTGGCCGGCGCCGTGCCCGTCAGCGCGACGAGGCCGATAAAGCTTGCGAAAATGAACCTGATCATGATGTCGTGCCAGCCCCGAATCAGGGGTAAGATACCGTGAAGCAAAAATTTTTTCCACGTGGATGGAATCGCCGGGATGACGCTGACCGTGCTGCCGGGCGCGCTGGGCGGGGCGGCGCACAGCCAACAACTGTTTGCTGGTGTTTCGCCGAGTGGCGGCCCTGCGCGCGCTGTGCCGCTACTCCGACAGTTTGCTTCGGGCCGGGTTCGGCGCCGACCCCGTGACCCTCTGGAATAGCGGTACGGACCGATAAATTCGCCGGCTACTGACTGGCCAGCAGCCGCGCCGCCAGTTCCGGCATCCATTGCGCATCCAGATTGGCGAACGCCAGGCGCAGATAACGTTCCTGACCGGGTCCGAAAGCGCTGCCCGGCAGGCACAGGAGATTCTGCTCGTCCACCAGTCGCCGCGCCACCCGGGCGGCGGGCTGATCCGCGAAGGGATGCTCCAGATAGGCAAAGTACGCCCCCACCGACAGTAGCCGATAGCGCAAGCCCGCCAGCCCCAGCGCCGCTTGCAGGGCGCTGGCGCGCTCGGCCATCAGCCGGGCCTTGTCCCGACGCCAGCTATCCAGATGATGTAGCCCGTACAACGCCGCCTCCTGGCCGATGCGGGGTGCGCAGATGGCCACGCAGTCGGCCAGCTTGTCCAGTTCCGCCAGCATTGCCGGGGCGCCGATCACCGAGCCCACCCGGTAGCCGGTGAGGCAATAGACCTTGGAGAAGCTGTAGAGCTGGATCAGGGTATCGGCCCAGTCGGGGCGCTGGAACAGCGTGTGGGGTGGATCGTCGCCGGGCAGAAAATCCTTGTAGGTCTCGTCCAGGATCAGGGCGATGCCGTGTTCCCGGGCCAGTTCGAAGAAGGCCGCGACGAGCTCCGGCGGATACACCGCGCCGGTGGGATTGTTCGGCGTGACCAGGGTGATGGCCCGGGTGCGGGGGGTGATCAGCGCCCGCGCCTTGTCGGGATCGGGCAGGGTGCCGCTGTCGGGGTCGAAGGACAGGCCCACCGGGGTGATGCCCTGCAATTCCAGCCACATCTGATGATTGAAATACCAGGGCAGGGGCAGGATCACCTCGTCGCCGGGACCGGCCAACGTGCTGGCCACCAGGCAGAAGGCCTGGTTGCAGCCGGCGGTGATGGCCACCTGATGGGCCGTGACAGCGCCCCGATACTGTTCGGCCATGGCGGTCGCCAGTGCCTCGCGCAGGGCGTCGATGCCGGGCACCGGGGTATACAGGGCCATCTCCGGATCCTCCAGACAGCGGGCCAGATGGGCGCTCAGTTGCGCCGCCGGGGGATAGCCCGGCACCGCCTGGGCCACGTCCAGCAGGGGCTTGTCGGCGGGAAAGCGGCGCCCGGCCAGCCACTGGCGGGTCTCGCCGATGGGGGGTGCGGCCACCTCGCGTACTCCGGGGTTGACGGCATAGCGCATGCTCGCGGCGACTCCTTAAAAATGGGCCTATTGTGCGACACTATAGCCGAGACCCAGTGCCCCAGCCCGCACCCGAGACGAGAATCCAGCATGGCCCGAGTTTCCCTGCCCCGATACCCATCCGTCTGTCCCCACGATTGCCCCAGCACCTGCGCCCTCAGCGTCGAACGCGTGGACCAGCACACCATCGGCCGCGTCTACGGCGCCCCGGAGCATCCCTACACCGCCGGGGTGATCTGCGCCAAGGTGGCCCGCTACGCCGAGCGGGTCCACCATCCGGATCGTCTCACCACGCCGTTGAAGCGCATCGGCCCGCGGGGTGGCGGCCCGGAGAGTTTCCGGTCCATCGGCTGGGAGGAGGCGCTGGACACGGTGGCCGGGGAGCTACGGGGCCGCGCCGAACGCCACGGCCCGGAGACCGTCTGGCCGTATTTCTACGCCGGTACCATGGGACTGGTGCAGCGCGACGGCATCGACCGGTTGCGCCACGTGATGGGCTACTCCCGCCAGCATTCGACGTTCTGCATCACCCTGGCCGATGCCGGTTGGAAGGCCGGGGTGGGCGTGAAACGCGGCGTGGATCCCCGGGAGATGGCCGAATCCGATCTCATCGTCATCTGGGGCGCCAATCCGGTGTATACCCAGGTGAACGTCATGCACCACGTGGCCCGGAGTCGGCGCGAGCGGGGCGCGCATCTGGTGGTGGTGGACCCCTACCGCACCGCCACCGCCGAGAAGGCCGATCTGCACCTCATGCCCCGCCCCGGCACCGACGCGGCGCTGGCCTGCGCGGTGATGCACGTGCTGTTCGCCGAGGGCCACGCCGACCGGGAGTATCTGGCCCGCTACACGGATTGCCCCGACGAACTGGAGCGGCATCTGGCGGATCGCACCCCGGGCTGGGCGGCCGAGATCACCGGCGTACCGGTGGACGATATCGTCGGCTTCGCCCGCCGCTATGGCGCCACGCCGCGGAGTTTCCTGCGGGTGGGCTACGGCTTCACCCGCGCCCGTAACGGTGCCGCCAACATGCACGCGGTGACCTGCCTGCCCGCCGTCACCGGCGCCTGGCGACACCGGGGCGGCGGGGCGCTGTACGCCAACGCCGCGCTCTATCCCATCGATCCCACCCTGATCCAGGGGCTGGACGCGGTGAACCCCGCCACCCGGGTGCTGGACCAGTCCCGCATCGGCGCGGTGTTGACCGGGGATCCCCGGGATCTGCAAGACGGCCCGCCGATCACCGCGCTGTTCATCCAGAACACCAACCCGCTGGCGGTGGCGCCGGCGTCGGCGCGGGTGCGGGCGGGTTTCCAGCGTGAGGATCTGTTCGTCTGCGTCCACGAGCAGTTTCTCACCGATACCGCCCGCATGGCCGATATCGTGCTGCCCGCCACCACCTTCCTGGAGCACGACGATCTCTATCAGGCTGGCGGTCACACGTTTCTCCAGGTGGCCCGGGCGCTGATCCCGCCGCTGGGCGAGGCCCGTAGCAACCACTGGGTGCTGTGTGAACTGGCCCGGCGGCTGGGTGCCCGCCATCCGGGTTTCGAACTGGACGAGTGGGGATTGATCGACGCCACCCTGGAGGCTTCCGGACTACCCGACGCCGACACGATTTACCGGCAGGGCGGCCTGGACCGGGCGCTGGACTTCGAATCCAGCCATTTCTTGAACGGCTTCGGCCACCCCGACGGGCGTTTTCGCTTCCGCCCGGACTGGGCCGCCCTGGGTCCGTTGCACCACCGGCTACCCGGACTGCCCGACCACCGGGAGCCGGCGGGGATGGCCGACGCCGAGCATCCCTTCCGGCTAGTGGCGGCGCCGGCCCGGCAGTTTCTCAACACCAGCTTCACCGAGACTCCCACCTCGCAACGCCTGGAGAAACAACCCACCGCGCTGGTACACCCGGAGGACTGCGCGGCGCTGGGTCTCACCGCCGGTCAGCAGGCGCAACTGGGCAACCGCCAGGGGACGGTGCAGGTGACGGTGCGGCCCTTCGCGGGCTTGCAGCGGGGCGTGCTGGTGGTGGAGAGTATCTGGCCCAACGGTGCCTTCGCCGACGGCCACGGTATCAACACCCTGGTCAGCGCCGAGCCCGGCTGGCCCAACGGTGGGGCCATTTTCCACGACACGGCGGTGTGGCTGCGGGCCGCCCGCTAGCGCCCGGTGTCCAGGGAGGGAGATGACGATCATGGTATCCGTGGGAGTACCGTCATGAAGCTGATGCCGCGCCAGCCGGGCATCGGTGTTCGCCTCGGCCTCGGGCTGGCGGTGGTGCTACTGCTGACCCTGCTGGTGGTGGCCATCAACTTTCTCAGCAGTCGCCGGACCGCCGAGGAAATCCGCGCCACCGCCGATTACCGGGTCTCCATGGCATTGATCTCCGCCGAGGCGCAGACGGCCCTGCTGGAGATGCTGATGCATCTACAGGCCTTCCTGGCCCAGGAGGCCCCCGACCACCGCCAGCGCTTCCAGCGCCAGCAGGCCCGATTCGAGGCCCGGTTGCGGGATCTGGCACGGCTCAAGCTAAGCCACGAGGCACCCGGGACCATCGCCAGGTTGCGAGCCTTGCAGAGCCGCTATGCGCAGTGGCGGGTACTGCCGCCGCAACTGTTCGCGTTGACCGATGATCCGGTGCTGAACCGCCCGGCCCTGCGGCTACTCGGCGAGGAGGGCGAGATCCCCATCAATGTGGTGCAGCGGGCCATGGCGGATATGATCACGGTGCAGGCCCGGCGCGAACCCTCCCTGGAGAACACCCGCTTGTTGAGCCGGATGGCCACCTTTCAGGGAACCTTCGATGCCCTGGTGGGCGCATTGCGAGGCTATCTGAATCGCCCCGACCAGCGACTACGCCAGGAATTCCAGGTCCAACGGGAGCGCAACGACCTGGCCTGGGAAGATCTGACGGTCCGGCGCGATGGACTGACCGGCCAGCAGCGCAACAACCTGGACAACATCGGCCTGGCCCGGAATCGGTTTCTGGCACTGCCGGCGCGAATCTTCCAGATCGTGGACAGCGGACGCCACCGGGAGGATCTGCATCTGTTGCAGATGCAGGTGGAGCCCATGGCCAGCGAGTTGATGGCGCTGCTGGATACCATCGTCGAGGCCAATCGTCTGGCATTGACCCGGGAGCTGGACGAGGATCTGGCGCAACTGGCCGACGCCCGTTACCAGAGCCTGGCGGTGGGGCTGCTGGCGGTGTTCTGCGGCGCGGCTTTGGCCTATCTGATCCGGCGCCGGGTAGTGGGGCCGCTACGGCGCCTGGACGGGGCCGCCCGGCGGCTGGCCGATGGTGATCTGGGCAGCCGCGTGCCGGTGGAATCCCGCGACGAACTGGGGCGCCTGGCCGCCACCTTCAACGCCATGGCCGAGCGCCTCAACCAGACCGTCAGCGATCTGGAGGACCACCGCTGGGAGCTCACCGCCCTCAACATGGAACTGGAGGACCGGGTGACGGAGCGCACCACCGCGCTGGCCGAGGCCCGCGACGAGGCCGAGGCGGCGCGCCACGGCGCGGAACTGGCCAATCAGGCCAAATCCAGTTTCCTGGCCAATATGTCCCACGAATTGCGCACGCCCCTGAACGGCATCCTCGGCTACGCCCAGATCCTGGCCCGGGATCCGGTGCTCGGCGAGTCCCAGCGCCAGGGCGTGGCGGTGATCCAGCGCAGCGGCGACTATCTGCTCACCCTCATCAACGACGTGCTGGATCTGGCCAAGATCGAGTCCGACCGGGTGGAACTGGAGATCGAGAATCTGGAACTGGCGGAGTTCCTGCGGGGGCTGGTGGAGCTGTTCCGGATGCGCGCCGGGCAGAAGGGCATCGAGTTCGTCTACCGGCCCCTGGGCGAATTGCCGGCGGCGGTGGAGGCCGACGAGAAACGCCTGCGCCAGGTGCTCATCAACCTGCTGTCCAATGCAGTGAAGTTCACCGAGCGGGGCAGCGTGACCCTGAGCGTCGCCCACGAGCCGCCGATCCTGCGCTTTGTGGTGGCCGACTCCGGCGTCGGGATCCACGCCGGGGATCTGCCCGCCATCTTCGAGCCCTTCCGGCAGGTGGGGGCGCGGGCCTACCGCAGCGCCGGCACCGGGCTGGGGCTGGCCATCACCCGCCAGCTGGTGACCCTGATGGGTGGTGAGCTCCAGGTGCGCAGCGAACCCGGCGAGGGCAGCGAGTTCCAGGTGAGCCTGCCGCTGGCGGTGAGCAGCGCCAGCGGCTCGCGGCGTGACGCGCCGGAGATCATCGGCTACCGGGGCGAGCGGCGCCGGTTGCTGGTGGTGTCCGCGGACGCCACCGAGCGGGCGCTGCTGAAGGGCCTGCTGGCGCCGCTGGCGTTCATCGTGTTGGACGCCCCCGACGCCGGCGCCGGGCTGTCCCTGGCCCGTTATGACAGTCCGGATCTGCTGCTGCTGGATCTGGCCACCCCGGATCAGTCCGGTCTGCAACTGGCGCGGCGCTGGCGGGGCGATCCGCTGCTGGGGAATATTCCGGTGGTGGGGATCTCCGCCAGCGTGTTCCAGCACCACCGGCAGGCGGCGCTGGAGGCCGGCTGCGCGGGCTTCGTGCCCAAGCCCGTGCGGCTGGCGGTGTTGCTGGATACCCTGGGGCGGGTGCTGGATCTGGAGTGGTTGGCCCGGGAGGTCACGGCGGCGCCGGCGCCGGTGGCCGGGGCGGTGGCCCACGGCCCGGACCCGGAGCGGGCCGCGCGCTTGCTGGAACTGGCCCAGCAGGGGGATGTGGCCGGCATCGAGACGGTGCTGGAGGAACTGGCCGGCGAGGCGGATCTGGATGGCTTCGTGGCCCGTGCCCGGGAACTGGTGGCGGAGTTTCAACTGGAGGAGATCGGCGATCTGGCGCGGCCCTATGCCGAGCCGCGTAACTGACTTTTTTATTGTTGTTTTTTGGAATATCCTGAAATTCCCGGTCAAGGATGCGGGAGCCGTGATGCTGCGCTGTTTGTCAGGGATACTGTGGTCGGTGGCGCTGGCGGTGGGCGTGGTCCAGGCCCAGCCGCTGCTGCGAATCTCCACCGAGAACACCGCCGACCATTTCCAGACCGCGGTGGTGGCGGATTTCGCCGAGCGCTTGCAGGCCCGGGCGGGGGATCGGCTCCAGGTGCGGTTCTTCCCCAATGCCCGGCTCTACCGGGACCGGGACGTGGTGGCGGCGTTGCGCGAGGGCAAGCTGGAGATGGCGGTCCCGGGCACCTGGCAACTGGGCCGTTTCGCGCCGGATGTGGGACTGTATCTGTTGCCGCTGTTCTACGGTCAGCCCCGGGAAGTGCAATGGCGCTTACAGGACGGTGAACTGGGCGAGCGCGTCGATGCCGCCATCGAGCGGGGTACCCGGGCTCATGTGCTGGGGCGCTGGATCGATCTGGGTCACACCCATCTGTATTTTCTGGATCGCCCCGTGCAACGCCACGAGGATCTGCGGGGGCGGCGCATCCGCATCGCCGGGGGGCTGGCCAACGCCGCGCGGCTGCGGGGCCTGGGTGTCGAGCCGGTGCTGGTGGCCTGGCCGGACCTGCCGGTGGCCCTGGAGCGGGGCGAGGTGGACGGCCTGCTCACCAGCCATGTCACCGTGGCCAGCGCGCGGCTGTGGGAACTGGGGGTGCGTCATGCCTTCGAGGATCGGCAGTACTTCGCCCGTTACGTGCCGCTAGTGGCGGACTCGTTCTGGCGACGGCTGCCCGCCGATCTACAGGCGCTGATCCAGGCTACCTGGGAGGAGGGGGTGGCGCCGGCGCGGGCCATGGCCATGGACGCCCAGATCCGGGCCAGGGATACCCTGCAAGGCCACGGCATCCGCATCGTCACGCCGCCGTTGGCGGCGTGGCAACGCTGGCGCGAGGCGCTGCTGGCGGGGCAGCCGGCGCTGGTGGCGGAACTGGGCATCGATCCGACCCTGGTGGCACTGGCCCACCAGGCACTGGAGCGCCGGGATGAACCGGTACCCTGAGTCCACCCTCGCACGATCCCGCCGGGGCGCTTTCTGGCCGGTGCTGGCGGGGGTATTGCCCCTGGCGCTGTTGCTGATTCTGGCGCTGGGCTGGCACGCCTGGCGCGAGCGCCGCCAGCTCCTGGACGAGGCGGCGCGACAACTCCAGAGTGAGGCGGCGTTGCTGGCCGCCCATATCGGCTATGCCATGGAAGCCGTGGAACTGAGCCTCATGGAGTTCGCCCGGGAACTGGCAAAGCCACCGTCCGGCACGCGGCTCCCGGAGGCGCTGCGGCCGGCCCTGGAGGACCGGGTGGTGATCCTGCCCCAGCTCACGGAACTGCGCCTCTACGATCCCGCCGGGGCGTGGCTGATGGGTAGTGATCCCCGCCAGCCTCCGCTCCCCATGGCGCGGGAACTGCGGGTGGCCCATGGCCAGTGGGGACAGGATTTCGCCGTGCTGGGGCCGGCGGGCTACGGTCGGCCCCGGGGTCGTTTCCTGAGCCTGAGCCGCGCGGCCCGTGGGGACGACGATGGAATCCAGGGCGTGGTGCAGGCGCTGATCGATGTGGCGTGCCTGGCTGAACTCTGTGAACTGGGCCGGCTGGAGCCGGTGGTGGCGGTGGCGGTGGTGGACCTGGAGTCGCGAGTGTTGATGGGCTGGCGGCGCGACGACCGCCAGCCGGTGCCGCTGGGCGAATCCCTGGACCACTGGCCCGCTTTCCACCTGCTGCACCAGGCGCCGCCATCGCGGGCGCTGGCCCTGCTGGAGGATGCGACCTCGCTGCTGGCGGTGGGCCTGCCGCGGGGCATGCCCTGGCGGGTGGCGCTGGTGGCCAACCGCGACCGATTGCTCTCGCCCTGGCGCCAGCAGGCACGGCGACAGGCACTGCTCGGCGTCGGCCTGCTGGCGGTGCTGGGCGGTTTTCTGGCGCATCTGCGTTTCCAGGACCGGCGCCAACGGATCCTGGACCGACGACTGGCCGATGCCGTGGCCGAGCAGGCGGCGATTCTCGATTCCGCCGCCGAGGGCATCGCCATGACCGTGCAGGGCCGGCTGCGGCGGGTCAACCATCGCTTCGCGGCCATCGTCGATTATTCGCCAGAGGCACTGCTGGATCGGGAAACCTGGACCCTGTTCGCCGATCGGGAGGACCACCGGCGGTTCCGGCAGGTGGTGGACACGGCGCTGGCCGAGGGTGCCCATTACGAGGGCGAGTGGCGGCTTCGCCAGCGTGGCGGGCGGTTGATCTGGTGCCATCTCTCCGGCGCCTCGCTGGCGCGTCGGGATCCGGGTCGGGGCATGGTCTGGTGCATCGACGATATCACCGAACGTAAGCAGATGGAGGCCGAACTCCAGCGACTGGCCACCACCGATCCCCTCACCGGGCTCCTCAACCGGCGCCGCTTCACCGAGGTGGTGGAGCAGGAGCTGCAGCGGGTACGCCGTCATCCGCGTCCGCTGACCCTGTTGATGCTGGATCTGGATCATTTCAAGCAGATCAACGACAGCCATGGCCACCCGGCGGGGGATCGGGTGTTGCGGGTGGTCACTGGCGCCTGTGGCCAGTTGCTGCGTAGCACCGACAGCTTCGGTCGGCTGGGGGGCGAGGAGTTCGCCATCCTGCTGCCCGACACCGACCGGGCGGGAGCGCTGGAGGTGGCGGAGAAACTGCGCGAGACGGTGGGGCGCTTGCTGATCCCGGTGGAGGGCGCCACCCTGCGGGTGACGGTGAGCATCGGCCTGGTATGCCGGCATACCGGCGATCAGAGCCTGAACGGCATGCTGTCCCTGGCCGACCATGCCCTCTACGAGGCCAAGTCCGCCGGGCGTAATCGCACCGTCTGTGCCCCTGGCTCCCAGTATCCCGAGGCGGGGGGACTGGGCGGCTGAAGTCGGGGCCGCGTGGACACTGGCGCGGCCCTTGACGTAAAATTGAACGACTCTTCATGGGCCATGGCCCATTCACCCTGACTCCCGGGACGGGAGCGGCATGGCCGCTTCCGTCCTACTTGTATGTCGTATACCCGAGATTCTTACCCGGAGGTCTCTTGCACAAACCCGCGCTACTCGCTCTGGCCGATGGTAGCCTGTTCTGGGGCCAGTCCATCGGCGCCGATGGTCAGACCGTGGGGGAGGTGGTGTTCAACACCGCCATCACCGGCTATCAGGAGATCCTCACCGACCCCTCGTATTACCAGCAGATCGTCACCCTCACCTACCCTCACATCGGCAACGTGGGCACCTGTGAGGGTGACGGCGAGGCGCTGCGGGTGTTCGCCAGTGGGCTGGTGATCCGCGACTTCCCGAGGTTGGCCAGCAACTGGCGTAACCAGCAACCCCTGGACCAGTACCTGCGCGAGCGCGGCGTGGTGGCCATCAGCGACATCGACACCCGCCGCCTGACCCGGCTGCTGCGCGAGAAGGGCGCCCAGAACGGCTGCATCATGGCCGGCGAGGGGCTGGACGTGGGCGCGGCGCTGGCCGCCGCCCGGGCCTTCCCGGGGCTGAAGGGCATGGATCTGGCCCGGGAGGTGAGTACCGCCGAGCCCTACGAGTGGACCGAGGGCAGCTGGCACCTGGAGATCAACGGTTTCGTGCGCCCGGAAAGGCTCCCCTACCACGTGGTGGCCTTCGACTACGGGGTCAAGCGCAATATCCTGCGCATGCTGGTGGACCGGGGCTGTCGGGTGACGGTGCTGCCCGCCCGGACGCCGGCCCGCGAGGCGTTGGCGTTGAGGCCCGACGGGGTGTTCCTGGCCAATGGTCCGGGCGATCCCGAGCCCTGCGACTACGCCATCCGCGCCATCCAGGACGTGGTGGCCAGCAACACCCCCACCTTCGGCATCTGCCTGGGTCATCAATTGCTGGGTCTGGCCAGCGGTGGGCGCACCCTGAAGATGAAGTTCGGCCACCACGGCGCCAACCATCCGGTGCAGGAACTGGCCAGTGGGCGGGTGATCATCTCCAGCCAGAACCACGGCTTCGCGGTGGACGAAGCGAGCCTGCCCGATACCGTGGAGACCACCCACCGCTCCCTGTTCGACGGCACCCTGCAGGGTATCCGTCGCCGCGACTGCCCGGCCTTCAGCTTTCAGGGTCACCCGGAGGCGAGTCCCGGCCCCCACGATGTGCAGGCCCTGTTCGACCGCTTCATGGAGCAGATCCGGGAACACCGGGATGAGCGTTGAATCCTGCCCCGCGCCGCGACTCCACCGCTGAGCCGCGGTCTTCCTTATCTTCCTGGTCTCAACCCCTGTTTGCGGGAGCCCCGAGTCATACCATGCCCAAGCGTAGCGACATCCACAGCATCCTGATCATCGGCGCCGGTCCCATCGTCATCGGCCAGGCCTGCGAGTTCGACTACTCGGGCGCCCAGGCCTGCAAGGCGCTCCGCGAGGAGGGCTTCCGGGTGATCCTGGTGAACTCCAACCCGGCCACCATCATGACCGACCCGGAGATGGCCCACCGCACCTATATCGAACCCATCCACTGGACGGTGCTGGCGCGGATCATCGAAAAGGAGCGCCCCGACGCGCTGCTGCCCACCATGGGCGGCCAGACCGCCCTGAACTGCGCGCTGGACCTGGACCGGGAGGGGGTGCTGGCGCGCTTCGGGGTGGAACTGATCGGCGCCTCCAAGGACGCCATCGCCACCGCCGAGGACCGGGAGAAATTCAAGGAGGCCATGACCGGGATCGGGCTGGCCTCGCCCCGCTCCACCATCGCCCACACGGTGGAGGAGGCAGTGGCGCGCCAGCCGGAGGTGGGCTTTCCGACGATCATCCGTCCCTCCTACACCATGGGCGGCAGCGGCGGCGGCATCGCCTACAACCGCGAGGAATTCCTGGAGATCGTCCAGCGGGGGCTGGCCCTGTCGGCCAACCACGAGGTATTGCTGGAAGAATCCGTGCTGGGCTGGAAGGAATTCGAGATGGAGGTGGTGCGCGACCACAACGACAACTGCATAATCGTCTGTTCCATCGAGAATCTGGACCCCATGGGCGTGCACACCGGCGACTCCATCACCGTGGCGCCGGCCCAGACCCTCACCGACAAGGAATACCAGATCATGCGCAACGCCTCCATCGCGGTGCTGCGCAAGATCGGGGTGGATACCGGCGGCTCCAATGTGCAGTTCGCCATCAACCCGGCCGACGGGCGGATGGTGGTGATCGAGATGAACCCCCGGGTGTCTCGCTCCTCGGCGCTGGCCTCCAAGGCCACGGGCTTTCCCATCGCCAAGGTGGCGGCCAAGCTCGCGGTGGGCTACTCGTTGGATGAACTCCGTAACGAGATCACCGGCGGCGCCACGCCGGCCTCCTTCGAGCCCACCATCGACTACGTGGTCACCAAGGTGCCGCGTTTCGACTTCGAGAAGTTCCCGCAGGCCGATGCCCGCCTCACCACCCAGATGAAATCCGTGGGCGAGGTGATGGCCATCGGCCGCACCTTCCAGGAATCCTTGCAGAAGGCCCTGCGGGGGCTGGAGATCGGCACCGACGGGCTCAACGAGGTGCTGGACCGGGAGAATCCGGACGCCGAGGTGATCCTCAAACACGAACTCGGCGTGCCCGGCGCCCGGCGGCTGTGGTTCGTGGCCGACGCCTTCCGCGCCGGTTATTCATTGGAGGAGATCCACCAGCGCACCTTCATCGATCCCTGGTTCCTGGTGCAGATCGAGGAACTGGTACTGCTCGGCACCGAGATCGGTTTGCAGGGGCTGGAGGTGCTCACCCGGGAGCGGCTGTATTTCCTCAAGCGCAGGGGCTTCTCGGACAGTTTCATGGCCCGACAGCTTGGCGTGAGCGAGTCCACCGTGCGCGAGCGCCGCGTGGAACTGGACATCCACCCGGTGTTCAAGCGGGTGGATTCCTGCGCCGCCGAGTTCGCCACCGCCACCGCTTACATGTACTCCAGCTACGACGAGGAATGCGAGGCCCACCCCTCCGATCGGGACAAGGTCATGGTGCTGGGGGGCGGGCCGAACCGCATCGGTCAGGGCATCGAGTTCGACTATTGCTGCGTGCATGCCTCGTTGGCGCTGCGCGAGGACGGTTTCGAGACCATCATGGTCAACTGCAACCCGGAGACCGTCTCCACCGACTTCGACACCTCCGACCGGTTGTACTTCGAGCCGCTGACGCTGGAGGACGTGCTGGCCATCGTCGCGGTGGAGAAGCCCAGGGGCGTGATCGTCCAGTACGGTGGCCAGACCCCGCTGAAACTGGCCCGTCCGCTGGAGGCCGCCGGGGTGCCCATCATCGGCACCAGCCCCGACGCCATCGACCGGGCCGAGGACCGGGAGCGCTTCCAGACGCTGATCCATAAACTCGACCTGCTCCAGCCCCCCAACCGCACCGCCCGGGACGTGGAGTCGGCGGCCAATCTCGCCATGGAGATCGGCTATCCGCTGGTGGTGCGCCCCTCCTACGTGCTGGGCGGGCGGGCCATGGAGATCGTCTACAACGAGGAGGATCTGCGCCGCTACATGCGCGACGCGGTGCTGGTCTCCAACGAATCGCCGGTGCTGCTGGACCGGTTCCTGAACGATGCCGTGGAGGTGGACGTGGACGCCCTCTGCGACGGCGAGACCGCCGTGGTGGGCGGGATTTTGGAACACATCGAGGAGGCCGGGGTGCATTCCGGCGACTCCGCCTGCTCGTTGCCGCCCTACACGCTATCGTCCGAGATCCAGGACCGCATCCGCGAGCAGGTGCAGGCGCTGGCCCGGGAACTGGGCGTGGTGGGGCTGATGAACACCCAGTTCGCCATCCAGGGCACCGAGATCTTCATCCTGGAGGTGAATCCCCGGGCCTCTCGCACCGTGCCCTTCGTCTCCAAGGCCACCGGCAAACCCCTGGCGAAGATCGCCGCCCGCTGCATGGTAGGGCAATCGTTGCACAGGCAGGGGGTGGACCGGGAGGTGATTCCGCCCTTCTACGCCGTGAAGGAATCCGTGTTTCCGTTCGCCAAGTTCCCGGGCGTGGATCCCCTGCTCGGCCCCGAGATGAAATCCACCGGCGAGGTGATGGGCATCGGCCGGGAGTTCGGCGAGGCCTTCGGCAAGGCCCAGCTTGCCGCCGGCAATCCCCTGCCCCGGGGCGGCAAGGTGTTCATCAGCGTGCGCGACACCGACAAGAACCGCGCCGTGGAACTGGGCCGGGAATTGCATAACCATGGTTTTTCCCTGGTGGCGACGCGCGGCACCGCCGATGCCCTGGAGCATCACGGCGTACCCTGCCAGCGGGTGCAGAAAGTCGCCCAGGGGCGACCGCATATCGTTGACATGATCAAGAACGACGAGATTGCCCTGATTATCAACACCACGGAGGGGAAGCAGGCCATCGCCGATTCTTTCTCCATCCGCCGGGAGGCCCTGATGCGGGGGGTGAGCTACACCACCACCCTACCCGCAGCCCGGGCCACGTGTCTGGCTCTCCACCACCTGGAGGGTGAATCTGTCCATTGCCTGCAAGATCTGCATCGAGAGTTGAACTATGAATAAAGTCCCCATGACGGCCACTGGTGCCCAGAAACTCCGGGACGAGTTGAACGAGTTGAAAAGCGTCACCCGCCCCCGGGTGATCAACGCCATCGCCGAGGCCCGCAGCCACGGCGACCTCAAGGAAAACGCCGAGTACCACGCCGCCCGGGAGCAACAGAGCTTCGTGGAGGGCCGGATTCAGGAAATCGAGGCCAAGCTCTCCAACGCCCAGGTGATCGACGTCACCAAACTCCCCGATCCCGGCGGCAAGGTGGTGTTCGGCGCCACCGTGGTACTGGCCGAGGAGGAGAGTGGCAACGAGATGCGCTATCAGATCGTCGGCGAGGACGAGGCGGAGATCAAGGAGGGGCGGATCTCGGTGAACTCTCCCATCGCCCGGGCGCTGATCGGCAAGCAGGAGGGCGATATCGCCGAGGTGCAGGCGCCGGGTGGGATCAAGTCCTACGAGATCGTCGAGGTGCAGTATATCTAGCGCTTGCCCCGTCGGGCGGGGCTTGACGGGGTAACGGCTCGCCGCTAATATTGCGGTTCTTCTACACCAGTGGGCGGTTAGCTCAGCGGGAGAGCACTGCCTTCACACGGCAGGGGTCGCTGGTTCAATCCCAGCACCGCCCACCATCAGGATTCACCGAGTCAGGCCGGCCAACGCCGGCCTTTCGCGTTTTTATCCTGGCATTGTGCCGGTCTACGGACTCGGTTGCAGCCCCGGCCAGTGCAGATCCTCCAGCAGGGTCATCAGGCTATCCCAGTCCGCCGGTTTCAGCAGATACCAGTCAAAGCCCGCCTCTCGCGCCCGCTGGCGGATATGTTCCCCGCCATAGCCCGACAGAGCCACCAGTTTCAGATCCGCTGGCGCGTGATGCTTGCGTAGTTGCCGGGCCACCTGGAAGCCGTCCTGTTCCGGCATCTCCAGATCCAGCAGCACCAACTCGGGATGGAATTCCGCCACCACCGCCATCACCTCGTCGCCACCGTGCAGTTCCCGCACCTCATGGCCCATGGCACCCAGCAGCAGGCCGAGCGCTCCGGCCACCGCCGGCTCGTCGTCCATCACCAGTACCCGTCGGGAGCGCGCCGATGGGCCATCGCTGGCGGTGGCGGTGATCGTCGCCGTGGCTGTCTCCAGCAGTGGTAGCCATACCTTGAAGGTGCTGCCCTGCCCGGGGCCGGGGCTGTCGGCGCTCACCCGGCCGTTATGCATGGCCACCAGTCGCGCCACCACCGCCAGCCCCACGCCCAGGCCGTGGTGGTTGCGCTCGCCATGGGCGTTGCCGCGAATGAACAGATCGAACACCTGGGGCAATAGTGCGGCATCGATGCCCTGGCCGCTATCCTGTATCCGGATCACCGCCTGCTCGCCCTCGCGGCTGAGCGTCAACTGGAGCCGGCCTCCCGGTTCGGTGTAGTGGGCGGCATTGCCGAGCAGGTTGCTCACCACCTGCACTAGGCGTGCCCGGTCGCCGTCGACCATGAGTGCCTCGGGCGGGAGTTCCACCTGTAACTGCTGGTGGCGTTCCCGGATCAGGCTTTGCTGGCTCTCCAATGCCTGACGCGCCACCTCCCGCAGGTCCAGGGGGCCACATTGCAGGTGGGTCTGGTTGCGGGTGATGCGCCCCACATCCAGCAGATCGTCCACCAGACGCTGCATCTGGCGGGTCTGGCGGTCGAGGATATCCAGGATGGGTTCCAGGGTCCTGGGGACGGCTTCCCCGTGCAGCAGCGCATCCAGGGTATAGCGAATGGGGGAGAGGGGATTGCGCAGTTCATGGCCGAGCATCGCCAGAAATTCGTTCTTGAGCCGGTCGCTCTCCCGCAATGCCTTGATCCGGCCCAGGAGTTTTTGCTGATGCCGGTGACGCGCGGTGATGTCGGTGAAGGTGATCACCACCCCGTCGAGGCGTTGGTCCTGGCCGTGGTGGGGTAGCGCCCGGCGTAGATACCAGCGCTGATCATCGGTCTGGATCTCGGTTTCCTCGGGGGCGTTGCGCACCATCACCCGGCGTAGCTGCTGTAGCAGTGGATTCATGGCGAAGTGGGTGTCCAGATCCTGGATGGGACGTCCCACGGCGCCGGGGTCGAGGCTCATCAACCGGCTCATGGCCGGGGTGTAGTGGCGGATACGGCCATGCCGATCCAGTACCAGGGTGGCGATACCGGTGCTGATCAGCAACTGGTCCTGATCCAGCCCGGTGGCCGGCGCCGGACCCGGATGCGGGGGGCAGGTCTGCGAGGTGGGACACTGCATACAGGGCAGCATCGGCAATGCGGCCCGTGCCACCCGGTGCCGGTCCACCCGCCATGGAATCCGGCACGCCTGGGGAATCTCCGCCACTGGCTGAAGCGCAGTCGTCGCCCCGGGATCGTCGATGGGAGGATCCCGGCGCGCCTCCAGGGCCAGTTGCAACAGTTGTAGTATCTGTTCCCGCGCCCTCGGCCCCAGGCAGTTGAGCGGTCGGTGGCAGCCATCCGGTGTCGGGGGGAGGGATGATTCGCCCTTGGGCATCACGGTTTCCCTCTGTTTCCGGTGGGGTTGAGGGGAGCGAGTGCCCGGCGAGGTGGCGTCATCGACCATCGCCTTCATGCCTGGGCGGAGATTTTTCGGGAATACGGATAACTCTGAGCATGCATCTCGTTTCATGACCGTGTTCGCTCCCATCAAGAATCGCTTGATCAGTGCGGAATGAACGGGAGTGGGTTTGCGGTGGCCACTCCCATGGCCGACAGGAAACGCCGGCCCCGGCTTATGCAGGGCCGATCCGGGTATCCCCGAACAGAATGACATGGACGATGCTGCGGAAAAAATTTTTCGATCTCAGGCACATGATGTTTTCTCCAAAAATTTTTCGCGGACGCGCAAAGGAGCAGTACATTACCGAAACTTAATCATAAAAGAAGGCGAAATAACCTTCTATAAAGTAGGTTAATTTTTGAAAATTTTTTCCAGCCCTGCACATGCCCCGCACATGCCATCACTTCGGAGGGTCTGGAATCCCCGGCGTCGGCGGGGATCCTCTTGCGCGTCTTCTCAGCCCATCGCCCGCGATGCCAGCACCACCGGAAACACCGGCCCCGAACCCGCCTGGCGAAGCAGGGCCGTGACCACGGCGAGGGTCCAGCGGGAATCCATCCAGTCGTCCACCAGCAACACCGGGCCGGTATCCAACGGCGTCTGGATCTCGAACACGCCGTCCAGGTTGCGGCATTGCTGGTGGCTGTTACGCATCTGCCGCTGGGGCTGATTGGCTCGCCGCTTGATTATCACCTGCCGGCAGGGCAGGTCGAGGCACGCCGCCAGACGTTCGGCGAAATCCGCCACCAGCGGGCGCTCCGGGGAGGGCACCCAGGTGAGCCAGCTGGGCGCTGGACGGGGTTGCCAGCGTTGCTGGATCATCTCGACGGTGGCCTCCACCAGCGCCTCACCGATACGCCCCTGCTGGCTGTCCCCGGCCACCTGCCGGCCCCAGCCGGCGTCGTCCCAGCGACACAGGCTGCGCCCCGGCTCGGCGCTGAGTCCGGCGCCCCGGAGATCATGGGGAAGCCTGTGGATCGTGAATAGCCCCTTGCCCGGCAGTTTCAGGCGGGGTTCGATGAGTTGCTCGCCCTGTTGCAGGAAAGCGCGGGCGGTGGTGTCGACACTTTCCCCGGATTCGCAGGCCAGACGGTGGTCCGGATCGCAGTGGGCGCAGCGACCGCAGGGTTGGGCCTGCGGGTCGTCCAGTGCCCGGCGCAGGAAGGCCATCAGACAATCCGTGGTGTCCAGATAGCGCTGCACCTCGGCCCACTCGTCGGCCTTGCGCCGGAGCAGGAATTCCAGGTGGGCGGGATCCGGCGAGAAGGGCGCGTCGGTGCGCTGCCAGCGGCTACCGGACTTGACGATGGGGGGCGGGTTCTCCAGCTTCAGGAAGTTGAGCACCAGATCGATCTGCCCGCGGCTGAGATTCAGCCGATCCTGGAGCTGGTTGACGCTGAGCCCGCTGCTGGACGCCGCCAGCAACTCCAGCAGCCGGTGTATCTCGGCCTCGTCGGGCAGCGCCGAGCGCCAGAAGTACTCGTGGATATGCCCGTCCTCGCGGCCGCTGAGCAGCACGCCCCGGGCCTCTGGAATCGCCCGCCCGGCACGGCCCACCTGCTGGTAGTAGGCCACCAGATTGGCCGGCGCCTGATAATGCACCACGAAGCCCAGATCCGGCTTGTCGAAGCCCATGCCCAGCGCGCTGGTGGCCACCACTACCTTCACCTTGTTGGCCAGCAGCCCCGCCTCCAGCCGCTCCCGGTACTGCACCGGATCGGGAATCTTCGGGTGAGAAGCGTTGCTGTAGTAGGGCCAGGCCTCGATCCTGTGGCGCCGCAGCCAGCCACTCACCTGATCGGCATCGCGCCGGGTCAGGGTATAGACGATGCCGCTGCCGGGGAGCCGGGGAATCCACCGCGCCAGCCAGGCGAGCCGCGCCGCCTGATCCGGCAACCGCAGGGTCTGGAGGCGCAGGCTGTCGCGGGCCAGCGGTCCGCGCAGGATCTCCACGCCGCCCAGTTGCCGCTGGATATCGTCCACCACCCGGTCGTTGGCGGTGGCGGTGGTGGCGAGGATCGGGGTATCGGCGGGCAGCCGCGCCAGTACCCCGGTGATGCGCCGGTAGTCCTGGCGAAAATCGTGACCCCAGTCCGAGATGCAGTGGGCCTCGTCCACCACGAGCAGACCCAGGCGGGAGACCAGATGGCGCATCACGGTGTCGTCGAAGCTCTCGTTGGCCAGCCGCTCCGGGGAGATCAATACCGCGTCCACGGTGTCGTCGTGGAGGGACTGGACGATGCCCTGCCAGTGCTCGCGGTTGGTGGAGTTGATGGTGGCGGCGCGGATCCCCAGCCGCTCGGCGGCCTCGATCTGGTTACGCATCAGCGCCAGCAGGGGCGAGACGATGACGGTGGGGCCGTGGCCCTGATTCCGGAGGATCCGGGTGCTGAGGAAATATACGCTACTCTTGCCCCAGCCGGTGCGCTGCACCACCAGCAGGCGACGACGACGGTTGGCCAGTCCGTCGATGGCCTCCCATTGCCCATCGCGAAAGCCGGTATCGGGATTGCCGACAGCCCGTTGCAGAAGGCGCTCGGCCTGTGCTCTGTTCATGGCGATTCATCCTTGTACTCGGTCGAAACGATCGGGATACCCCGTTCCTTCCTGGAACGGGTCGTCCGCTGTTATACCCTGTTTGCCGCCATGGGGAAACCGCCATACCCGCCGGACCGGAATGTATTCCGGGATGATTATCGCCCCGTTATTAAATCCGGGCCGGGAAAATGTCGAATAAAATGTTTGACAGAGAGATTTCTCCGGATTATATTTCTCGCCATTCCGAATAACCCGTTTCTGGAGTAACGACCGTGAAACCCTCGACCATCCGTTTACCACAGCCAGGCTATCGCGCCTCCCGTGAGGGAAGCCGGTGTCTGCATGGCCTCGGCTTCGGTAATCCCGGGGAGGGTTCGACCTGATGTCCTGACATCGGACCGTTCGGTCGAACCCGCCCCTGAGGACTCAGCGGCGGGTTTTTTAATGCCAAAAAAAACCAATATTTTCAGTTGAATGGGAGAATTGTCATGGTGCATCTACGCTGGGCGGGCCGCTCCTTCGAGTTCAGCCCGGGCGAACTGGGGTTGCAGGGTCGCGTTACCGACGGGCAGCTGAAGGCCCGCCTCGCGGCGCGTCTGGAGGTGGCCGAGCAACAGCTTGCCGATCTGGTGGTGGACCGTCGTCCCCACGGGGATATCGTGGTCCGACCCCCGGCGATTTACGGCTGACAGCCATCCGAATAAGCAAATTATATCGCCGTTTTTGGACGGCGAGAGGCTAATATTGTCCGCCATAATTAGCGCGGTACTGGCTAATTTTTTCGCTCAAAATTAGTGGGCAAAACGGTTGGCGTTTCGCACCCCGACGGTGTCGGGCTTACATACTTGCCAAACTGGTACAGGCAACAGACTGCTAATCTGTCGAGCGAAAGCTCCTGTGGGTTCAAGTCCCACGTGTGGTGATCCTCCGGGATCAGGCCCGACCGACTTGTGCGAAACCCTTTTTTTCCGCCGCCCCCGGGCGGCCTCGACGAGGAGCCACGGCGATGAACATGAGCGCCGATGAACGGGATGTGCGGCTGGATATCCTGAACAGCCTGCTCACCACCCCCCACGGGGATCTGGGGGAGGTGGCTCGGCTTCACGAGGTGATGCGCGGGCTGGACCCGCTGTTCTACGGTCATCTGGCGGCCTGGTACTGGCGCCACGGCGAGGTGCGCGACCACCGCGAGGTGTTCGCTGCCCTGCTGCTGGACAGCGACTGGCCGCAGCACCGGGATGCGGGCTTCATGCTGCTGCAGGAACTGCCGCCCCACCAGGTCTCCCGGGTGGTGGCGCTGATGAAGTCCCGGGGCCGGCTGCCGCGTTCGGCGCGCACCGCGGTGGTGCGCTACCTGCGGCGGCGGGAGGCCTCGCCGGAGGGCTTCGACCGGGCGGCGCTGCGTAACCGGCAGGCGCTGAAGCACCTGTACGCCAGCCTGCACATCCGCCCGTCGGAGCGGGCCGACGCCATCCTGTTCAAGGCGCGGCCCCCCGAGGGAAGCCTCTCGGCGGTGCTGAAGACCATCGCCCGGGAGACCGACCCGGCGACCCAGGCGCGGTTGATCCATGCCCACCGGATTCCGTTCCCGGTGGCGGTGGGGGCGCTCAAGAGCCTCACCCCGGCGGCGCTGGTGGCGCTGATCCAGGTGATGACCCCGCAGGAGTTGATGAACCACCTGAAGGGGCTGAAGGCCCGCGGCGCGCTGGCTCATCCGGCGGTGCGCCAGCTCGTGGAGGCCAAACTCGGCGAGGGCCGCCAGGACCGGCGGGTGTCGGCCTACAAGGCCACGCGGGCGGCCGAGGCCGCCGGGGTGGACGCGGGGCTGTCGGCGCAACTGGCCGCCGTGCGGGAGGCGCGGCTGCAACGCCACGGGCGGATCCGCCGGGATACGGCGCTCCTCGTGGACAAGTCCTCGTCCATGAGCGAGGCGCTGGCGGTGGGTTGCCAGTTGGCGGCGCTGATCTCCGGGGCCACCGAGGCGGCGCTGCATGTGGTGGCCTTCGACACCCTGGCCTACCGGCTACGGGCGCGGGGCACCACGGTGGCGGACTGGGAACTGGCCTTTGCGCCGCTCAGGGCCGTCGGCATGACCAGTGTCGGCGTGGGGCTGGAACTGCTGCTGCGCGAGGGCGTGGCGGTGGAGCAGGTGGTGATCGTCACCGACGAGGGCGAGAACAGCGCGCCCTACCTCGGCGAGGTGTACGAGCGCTACCGGGCGGCGCTGAAAATCGCGCCCCAGGTGGTGATCGTGCGGGTGGGTCGCCACTGCGACATCGTCCAGCGGATCCTGAAGGCCCGGCGGGTGGCGGTGGATACCCTCAGCTTCGAGGGTGACTACTACGCCCTGCCCCAGGTGCTGGGTCTGCTGACCCGCCCGTCGCGGCTGGATCTGCTGCTGGAGATCCTGGCCACGCCGCTGCCCACCCGGCCGGATCGGGTGCAGGCGGCCTGAGACTGACCCCCGCCAGGGAGGGCGGGGGATTCTGTCAGGGAGTTAAAGAATAGTTTAGGTCCGCGCCCTCACGGGGAAAGCGTACATGCTAGCTCAATCGGTAGAGCAATCGCCTTGAACGCGATGTGTAGCGGGTTCGATTCCCGCGCATACCCACAACCGCTTTCCCGACTTGCGCGGACCGCTTTTTTCGATGACCTCTGGTGGTGGCCCCTGGGATTGCCGAGTTGCACTCGGCCCGGCCCCGCAGGGGCCGCAAGAATGCCGAGTACAACTCGGCGATCCCAGGAAAGAGAAGTGCCATCATGAACGCCTTTGATCTGATCGACGAGTTCGCCGCCCGGGAGCGGGCGTTGGCCGGGCAGCGCCTCGTCGCCCCCTGCATCCCCGGCGCCCGGCTGCGGGTGCGGCTGGCGGGCCTGCTGCTGACCCTGCGCCCCGACCCCGGCCACTGCGAGGGCTGGGGACAGTGGCGGGTGCGGGGTCGCAGCGCCCGCTGGCAGGGCCGCGCCACGCCCGCCCAGGTGGCGGAATATCAACGCCTGCTGTGTCCCTGCCGACTGATCCCGGTGCGGCGGCTGCGGGGGGCGAGCTGGCTGGCCATGCCCCTGGCCGGAACGGAGGGTCCGCGGCTGCTGCACCTGGCCTGGGAGCCCACCCCGCTGGAGCCGGTACTGGCCCGTCACGACGGCGCGGTGTACTGGTTCGAGGGGCCGGACCGGCGGGCCGATCCGCGCCTCGGCGTGCGCCTGCGGGAGGCGCTCTCGGCGGGTATCCCGGCCGGTGAACTGCGGATCGCAGGGCTGACCCCGG
>JGI12109J20283_10466649_pt1 | contig 24434 bp, 20 predicted proteins | sample ElkSlonscriptome_12_FD_20283 | JGI IMG/M metagenome (IMG submission 20283)
GATAAACTTTACGGAGGTTGAAAAGCACCTGGGCGCAACTCTGATCGTCCTTCTGGAGTTGCAAGTCCAGGAACAGCGCCGTGGGTGGTTGCTGGCGGATGGTTCCGGGCAAGTCCCCCAGCGTCGCGATGCGGTGGGTCTGGAACCCCTGCTGGCGCAGTTTCTCGCCCAGGGTCGCGACCAGTTCATCGTCCGGATCGATGAGATAAATCAACCCCTTGCCTTCCGGCAGAGCGGGCTCCAGCAGTTCCTTGCCGTGGTTCTGCTCGGCCAGCGCCTCGGTCAGTCGCTGGATGAGGTAGGCGATGTCCGCCTTCTGCCGGGAGTGGGGCAGACGATCCAGGGACAGGGCCAGCAGTTGATCCTCCAGGGTGCCGGCTCGCTCGCCGAGGGATGGGAAGCCGAAGGACAGCGCGCCGCCCTTGAGGGTATGGGTTTTCAGGCGCAGATTGCGGAGAATTTCCTCCGACCAGTCCTCTTGCAGCTGTTGCCAGATTTCCTGGATCTCCCGGACCTTGCCGGGAAGCCTGGCGCTATAATCGGCCTTCAGGGCCGCCATCTTGGCTTGTAAATCTTGCCCGGACACGTCCGGTCTCCCGTCGGTTGGCTGGTGGATATGGAGCGGCTTCACCATGAAACCATGGTGTTTATCGGGTAAAGATCCTGCTATCCATGGTATGACAATTTCCTGCCAAAGGGATCGGTCGGAGATTCTCTTGCACGGATATTTTTTGGAGAACTGTGGATGAGCGATGACAGGCCGACGGATCATCAGGGTCATATGAGCGCAGAGGCGTTCCGCTGCCACGGTCACGCGCTGGTGGACTGGATCGCCGACATACCAGACTGGACGAGCGCTTCACCCTGCGTTTTTGCGTGGGCCAGACCGCCACCGAGGAGCGCCATGTGGCGGCGGCGTGGGAGCAGATCCGGGAGACTGCTGCGAATCCGTAGGGGCGGGTCCATGGGTCCGCCCCTAGTGAGCATCCGCCACCCCCTCCAGCAGTTCCAGCATCGCCCGCGCCGCGTTGGACAGGGTGTGCCCGGCATGCGTTACCACTCCCAGCCGACGTGCCAACCGGAACTCCGTGGCCAGCACCGCCAGCCCCTCGTCCACCATGGCGTGGGGCAGGATGCTCCAGCCCAACCCCACCGCCACCATCATCTTGATGGTTTCGAGATAATTGGTGGCGAACGCGATCCGCGGTTGCAGGCGCTGGTGGGCGAAGTAATCGTCGACGATCTGCCGGGTGAAGGTGATGCTGCCCGGGAGAATCGCCGGATGCGCCGCCAGTTGCGCCGCCGTCACGGGATCTTCCCCGGCCAGTGGATGATCCCGGCCCGCCACCGCCACCAGCGGATCGCGCCAGATCAGTTGTTCTTGCAGGGGCGGGTGGGCCACCGTGGGCAGGGTGACGATGGCCAGCTCCGCCTCGCCGCGCAGCACCGCCTCGCAGCCCAACTCCGAGTCGGTGAAGCGCATATCCAGTTGTACCGAGGGGTACTCGGCGACAAAACGCCGTAGTACCGGCGGCAGGCGATGCAATCCGATGTGATGGCTGGTGGCCACCGTCAACTGACCGGCCACCTGACCGCTGAGATTACGCAGCAAGCGTCGACTGTCCTCCAGTTCCCGGAGAATGTGCCGGGCCCGGGGCAGCAGTGTCCGGCCCGCCTCGGTGAGCAGTACCCGCCGGCCCAGCCGGTCCAGCAGCCCCACCGCCAGTTCCGCCTCCAGTAGCGCGATGCGCTTGCTCACCGCGGGCTGGGTGAGGTGCAACTGTTCGGCGGCCCGGGAGAAGGAGCCGTGCTCGGCCACTGCCACGAAGGCTTGCAGATTGGCGATATCCATGGCGTGGAAAACTATTCCCGATGGCTATGCGATTTATAAAAAATATGAATTTGTTTTATAGCATGGCCAGCGCTACCCTGGACACTCTTCAGCGGAGGATGCGGACTTATGGCAGGCAAGACCCTTTACGACAAGCTCTGGGACGCCCACGTGGTGCATACCGATCCCGACGGCACCGCGCTGCTCTACATCGACCGGCATCTGGTCCACGAGGTCACCTCGCCCCAGGCCTTCGAGGGGCTGAAGCTGGCCGGTCGCCAGCCCTGGCGGGTGGATTCCATGCTGGCGGTGGCCGACCACAACGTGCCCACCACCGACCGGCGCCGGGGCATCAGCGACCCCATCTCCCGGGCGCAGGTGGAGGCGCTGGACGCCAACTGCGCCGAATTCGGCATCACCGAGTTCACCATGACCGACCACCGCCAGGGCATCGTCCATGTGATCGGCCCCGAGCAGGGCCTCACCCTGCCCGGCATGACGATTGTCTGTGGCGATTCCCACACCTCCACCCACGGCGCCTTCGCCACCATCGCCATGGGCATCGGCACCTCCGAGGTGGAGCACGTGATGGCCACCCAGTGCCTGGTGACGCGAAAGCCCCGCACCATGCAGATCCGGGTGGAAGGCGAACTCGGCCCCGGGGTCACCGCCAAGGACATCGTGCTGGCCATCATCGGCGAGATCGGCACCGCCGGCGGCACCGGCTACGCGGTTGAATACGCGGGCGATGCCATCCAGCGGCTGTCCATGGAAGAGCGCATGACCATCTGCAACATGAGCATCGAGGCCGGTGCCCGTTGCGGTCTGGTGGCGGTGGACGACACCACCATCGAGTATCTGCGGGGCCGTCCCTATGCGCCTGGCGGCGAACTCTGGGAGCGGGCGGTGGCGGCCTGGCGGGATCTGGTGAGCGACGCTGATGCCGAATTCGACCGGGTGATGCGGTTGGACGCCGCCGCCATCCAGCCCCAGGTGACCTGGGGGACTTCCCCCGAGATGGTGGCGCCGGTGGGCGCCAGCGTCCCCGACCCCGAGGCCGAGGCCGACCCCATCAAGCGCGAGGGTTACCGCCACGCCCTCCAGTACATGGGATTGAGGCCCCACCAGCCCATCGGCGAGATCCCCCTGGACCGGGTGTTCATCGGCTCCTGTACCAACTCGCGGATCGAGGATCTGCGAGCCGCGGCGGCAGTGGCCCGGGGCCGGCGGGTGGCCGAGACCCTCAAGCAAGCCATGGTGGTGCCGGGCTCGGGCCTGGTGAAGGCCCAGGCCGAGGCCGAGGGACTGGACAGGATCTTCCTGGAGGCCGGCTTCGAGTGGCGCGAGCCGGGCTGTTCCATGTGCCTGGCCATGAACGCCGACCGGCTGGAGCCGGGCGAGCACTGTGCCTCCACCTCCAACCGTAACTTCGAGGGCCGCCAGGGCACCGGTGGGCGCACCCATCTGGTGAGCCCGGCCATGGCGGCGGCGGCGGCCATCGCCGGGCGCTTCGTGGATATCCGCGACCTCTGATCCCGCGACCAGGAGAGACCCATGGAACCCTTTACCCAGCATACCGGCATGGTGGCGCCTTTGGATCGGGCCAATGTGGACACCGACGCCATCATCCCCAAGCAGTTTCTGAAATCCATCAAGCGCACCGGCTTCGGTCCGAACCTCTTTGATGCCTGGCGCTATCTGGATCATGGCGAGCCGGGCCAGGATTGCAGCCAGCGGCCGCGTAACCCCGATTTCGTGCTGAACCGGCCCCGCTATCAAGACGCCAGCATTCTGCTGGCGCGCACCAACTTCGGCTGCGGCTCGTCCCGCGAGCACGCGGTGTGGGCGCTGGCCCAGGACGGCTTCCGGGCGGTGATCGCGCCGAGTTTCGGGGATATCTTCTTCAACAACTCCCTGAAGAACGGTTTTCTGCCCATCCGTCTGGATGCGGCGGTGGTGGATCGGCTGTTTGGCGAGGTGCAGGCCAGCGAGGGCTATACACTCACCATCGATCTCCCCGCCCAGACCGTCACCACCCCGGACGGTGAAAGCTTCGGTTTCGAGATCGACGCCTCCCGCAAGCATTGCCTGGTGAACGGTCTGGACGATATCGCCCTGACCCTGCAACAGGCCGAGGCCATCCGCGCCTACGAGGCCCGCCGTCGCGATGAGGCACCCTGGCTGTTCGGGGGTGCCGCGTGAGCCAGTCCATTCTGTTACTGCCGGGCGACGGCATCGGCCCGGAGATCATGGCCGAGGCCCGCAAGGTGCTGGACGCCCTGCAACGGGACCACGGTCTCGACGTGACCCTGGAGGAGGGGCTGATCGGGGGCGCCGCCATCGACGCCACCGGCGAGCCCCTGCCCGAGGCCACCGTGCAGGCCGCCGGGGGCGCGGTGGCGATTTTACTCGGTGCCGTGGGCGGCCCGAAATGGGACCGTATCGAGCGCCATCTTCGCCCCGAGCGGGGCCTGCTGGCCATCCGCAGCAAACTGGGGCTGTTCGCCAATCTGCGCCCGGCGCTCCTCTACCCGCAACTGGCCGACGCTTCCAGCCTCAAGCACGAGCTGGTGGCGGGGCTGGACATCATGATCGTGCGCGAGCTCACCGGCGGCATCTACTTCGGCGAGCCCCGGGGCATCCATGAACTGGACAGCGGCGAGCGCGAGGGCATCAACACCATGCGCTACCGGGAGTCCGAGATCCAGCGCATCCAGCGGGTGGCCTTCGACATCGCCCGCAAGCGCCACGGCCGGGTCTGCTCGGTGGACAAGGCCAACGTGCTGGAGGTCTCCGAGCTATGGCGGGAGGTGGCCGAACGGGTGGCCGGGGATTACCCGGATGTCACCCTCAGCCACATGTACGTGGACAACGCCGCCATGCAGCTGGTGCGTGCGCCCAAGCAGTTCGACGTGGTGGTCACCGGCAACCTGTTCGGCGACATCCTCTCGGATTGCGCCGCCATGCTCACCGGCTCCATCGGCATGTTGCCCTCGGCCTCGCTGGACGAGCACGGCAAGGGGCTCTACGAGCCGGTCCACGGCTCGGCCCCCGACATCGCCGGCCACGGCAAGGCCAATCCCCTGGCCACCATTCTGTCACTGGCCATGCTTCTACGTTATACTTTGAACCGTCTCGACCTGGCAGAAAAGGTGGAAAACGCTGTCGGCCGGGTGTTGGATCGGGGCCTGCGCACCGGCGATATCGCGCCGCCCAACAGCGCCACCGTGACGACCCAGGAGATGGGCGACGCCGTGGTTGCGGCACTCTCTGCGTAGTTCTCACTCCGGGTAAGATTCATGAGCAAGACCTTTGATGTGGCTGTGGTGGGCGCCACCGGCGCCGTCGGCGAGACTATGCTGAGCATCCTCGCCGAGCGCAACTTTCCGGTGGGCAAGGTGTATGCGCTCGCCAGCGAACGCTCCGCCGGCACTTATGTGGAGTTCGGCGATAAGCGCCTGAAGGTGCAGGATCTTGCCAGCTTCGATTTCGGCCAGGTGCAAATCGGTTTATTCTCCGCGGGCGCCTCGGTGTCGGCGGAATACGCACCCCGGGCAGCGGCCGCCGGCTGTGTGGTGATCGACAACACCTCGCAGTTTCGCTACGACGTGGATATCCCGCTGGTGGTGCCGGAGGTCAATCCCCATGCGATCGGTGCCTACCGCGACCGCGGCATCATCGCCAACCCCAACTGCTCCACCATCCAGATGGTGGTGGCGTTGAAGCCCATCCACGACGCCGTGGGCATTGAGCGCATCAACGTGGCCACCTACCAGGCGGTGTCCGGCACCGGCAAGGAGGCCATCGAGGAACTGGCTGGCCAGACCGCGGCGCTGCTCAACGGCAAACCGGTGGAATCCCAGGTCTATCCCAAGCAGATCGCCTTCAACGCGCTGCCCCACATCGACACCTTCCAGCCCAACGGCTATACCAAGGAAGAGATGAAGCTGGTCTGGGAAACCCAGAAGATCATGGAGGACGAGACCATCCGGGTGAATCCCACGGCGGTGCGGATTCCGGTATTCTACGGGCATTCCGAGGCCGTCCACATCGAGACCCGGGAAAAGATCACCGCCGAACAGGCCCGGGAATTGCTTTCCCGGGCGCCCGGTGTCAGTATCCTGGATGTGCCGGAGCCCGGCGGTTATCCCACCCCGGTGACCGAGGGCGCCAACCACGATGCGGTGTTCGTGGGGCGCATCCGCGAGGATATTTCACATCCACGGGGCCTGAACCTGTGGGTAGTCAGTGACAACGTGCGCAAGGGAGCGGCACTCAACAGCGTCCAGATTGCCGAGATCCTGATCAGGGATTATCTCTAGCTGGATCGGGATCGCGCCGAGCGGGCGGCGCCGGTCGGTATGACCGGCGGGCGAGTGCCGTTTCCACGACGTTCACGATCGGATACGTGTACGATGGAAGATAAACAGACCCGGCTCACCAAGACGACAAGGACATTTCTGCTGTGGGGCGCCATCGCCTCCCTGGTCTGTGGACCGGGATCGGTATTCGCCCTCGGCATCGGTCAGATCCAGGTCCGCTCGGCGCTCAATCAACGGCTTGTCGCCGAGCTCCAACTGTTCCCCGACAATCAGCGCGAACTCAATAGCCTGCGCGCCGATGTCGCCTACCAGAGCTATGGCGGGAGCCGCGTTGGCGGGGGGGGCAATCAGTTCTCCTACAGCGTGACCGAGCGCGGTGGTCAGCCCGTGTTGCGGATCACCTCCGCACGGCCCGTACGCGAACCCCTGGTGAATCTGCTGGTGGAATTACAGTGGGACACCGGTCGACTGGTGCGGGAGTTCGCCGTGTTCCTGGACCCGGCGGGTTCGAACCCCAACGTCGCTGCCGAGGACACCGACAGCGTGGCCCGCGCCATTCTCCAGGAGCGGCCCCGGCGGGGTCGTACCACCACCGACCAGACACCCGCCCGGCAGGCCCGGCCCGCGGAAGCGGCGCCCGCCGAACCCGCGCAGCCGCCCGCCGAACCGGCGGCGGTCACCGCAGCCTCGCCACCCGCGCCTCAGCCCCAGGCGCAAGCGCCGGCCCCGCAGCCGACGGCGGTGCCGGAATCGGCGCCGGCCCCGCAACCCGCTCCCGCCTCTCCCGGGGGGCAGGCGTCCAGCGGTCGCTACGGTCCGGTGGCGCCCGGCGAATCCCTCTGGGTGATCGCCGAGCGTACCCGCCCGGCAGGGGTCGGCACCGAGCAGATGATGCGCCAGATTCTCCGGGCCAATCCCCGGGCCTTCGTGCGTGGCAACCCCGATGCGCTGATGAGCGGGGTGACCCTGGAGATTCCGGGTGCCAGTGGTGATGTCTCGTCACCCACCCGAGTGGCCACCAGTCCGCCGTCCGAACCAGTCTCGCAGGCGGTGTCCCCCCCCGACGCTGGCACGGAGGTGGTTTCCGAACCGCCGCCGCCAGCCCCGCAACTCTTATCCGAGCCAGATGCCGGTACGGGGCAATCCGTGGCTGTCGACTCCCCCCCGCCACCGCCTGCGCCGGCTCTGCCGGAGTCGTTCCGGATCGCGCTGGCCGGTGAGGATCTGCGTCTGCAGCGGTCCGGGTTGGAGGATCTGCGACGGCGGGTGCAGAGCGCCGGTATCGACACGACCACCACGCCTGCGGAGTCCGTAACCACGGAAGGTGGCGCCGAGCCGGATCTGCCACCACCGGCGGCGCCGGACATCGTCGAACCCGAGACGATACCTCCCGGAGCCACCACTGACGGCGATGAGCTAGCGCAGACCGAGACCCCCAATTCTGCCGCCAGTGGCGATGGTCAGGGCGCACCCGTGGCGGTGGGTGGCGACGATCCGATCACCGAAGTGACCACGCCGCCGGAGCCAGCAGAGCCCGAGGCTCAGGTGCCGCAGGTCCAAACCGCATCAACCCCACCCGTTCAGGAAGAGCCGACGCCGCAAGGCGTCCTCGAATCCGAGGCGATGTCTCCCGACGCCAACACCGACGATGATGGGTTAGCGCAGGCCGCTACCTCCGGCATTACCGCCAGTGGCGATGGTCAGGGCACACCCGTGGTGGAAGGGGGCGACGATCCGATCGATGAAGAGATCAGGCCACCGGAGCCGGAACCCGAGGTTCAGCCGCCGCAGGTCGCTCAGGAAGGGCCGGCACCGGAACTCAGCACCATCTCCCAGGTACTCGTGTGGCTGAATAATCCCGCCAACCTACAGATCGTGGGCGGCGGACTGGTGGGACTGCTGGCCCTGGGATTCATCGGCTTCAAGCTGTGGCAACGTCGCCGTGGCGCTGCCGAGGAGGAGGAGGTGGAGGAGATCGATCTCTCCGCTGCCGACGAGGAATTCGAGGAAGAGACAGTGGCGCCCGTCGCCCCCGCATCCGACGAGGTGGATCTCACCAAGACCGATCCGCTGGATCGCGCCGATATGCTGCTGGAACTCGGCGATCACGAGCAGGCGGAAGAGGTGCTGCGCTCGGCGCTGGACCAGCAACCCCGGGATGTGGCGCTGCGTAGCAAGTTGCTGGAGGTCTACCACGAGGCCGGCGATGCCGGGCAGTTTCGCCAGCAGGCGGCGGTGCTGGCCGGGCAACTGGGCAACGATACCGATCACCCGCAATGGCAGCGGGTGGTGCAGATGGGCCGCGAACTGGCGCCGGAGGATCCCCTGTTCGCCCCGCCGGACGAGGCGGCTACCCAGCGGGTGGAGTCCGATCCCTTCGCCTCGCCCTTCGACGAGGAGGACGATGCCACGGCGATCTTCAGCACGCCGACGGCAGCGGCGCCAGCGGCTGACGATGGCGATAGTGATGATCTGAGATTCGATTTCGGCGATGATCTGGGCGAGCCCGATGAGCAGCAGGCGGCCACCCCCGGGGACGACATGGATCAGGCCTTCGATTTCAGCTTCGACGACGAGGAACCGGCCGCGCCTGCCGCCCCGGATACCGCCGAAGAGGATGACACTCTGCTGGATCTGGACGCTGCCGCCGCTCCTGCCAACGAAACCTCCGATGACGAGGCGGCCCGGCATGCCGAACTCAGCGACGATCTGGGCGGCCTGGATTTCAGCTTCGACGACGACACCAGTTCGCTGCTGGAACCGGTGACCACCGAGACTCCGGCTGCCGAAGAGGTGACTCCCGACGAGGACGATACCCTGCTGGAATTGAACAGCGACAGTCTGTTCGAATCCGAGCCGGCGATCTCCGAGGACGAGGAGGACCCTCTGAACGACGAACTCGCCAGCCTGGACTTCGGTCTGCCCAGCAGCGAGGAACCCAGTGTCGCGGATACCGCCGACGATGAACTGTTCGCGGGCGGTGATGATGACAACGAACTGGAATTACTCAGCGACGACAAGGGTGGCGAGGGTGACGGAGAGTTCTTCGCCGCCGAGGACTACGTGGAGACCAAGCTGGATCTGGCCAATGCCTACATCGATATGGAGGATCCGGTGGGTGCCCGTAGTCTGCTGGAGGAGGTGTTGAAGGAGGGTAATAGCGAGCAGCAACAGCGAGCCGAAGCATTGATGCAACGCCTGTCCTGAGGGAGGATCGGCTGGATCATCCGGCGGGGGCCATCACGGCCCCCGCCGTGTTTATAGCATCACCGTTCCGAACTCCCCCTGCATCCGTCCCTGCAAGCGCTTCAGTATCCGCATGGCTACCCGTAACGACTCCTCCTCCAGGGGTGTCAGTTCCTCGGGTCTGAGGAGTTTATCCAGTGCCTTCCCATCCCGGTGCTGGCGGATCTGATGATTCAGGGCGAGATCCAGCAACTCGTCCTGGGCAGCCAGCAGCGATTCCACAAAGGCCGATTCCAGCCGGCCCTGGCGTCCCAGGGCGCGCAGCCGATCGCCGCTGTTGGTGGCTTCTATCCCCTCGCTCAGGGCGTAGATCCGCGCCGCATCGGCGAGAATCCGGGTGCCGTTGCGTTTCAGGTCGATCTTCCCCCGACGCTCCCGGTCGCTGGCGGTGACCAGTCGGTTGAAAAGCCCCAGCGCTGGTCCTCCGGTGGCATCGTCCTCCACCATCAGCCGCAGCAATCGCGGCCTGGTGCGCAGGCGCTGCAACAGATGGGTGCGGAGCGCCACACAGAGGCTGTCGTCGCCGTACAGCGTCTCGAAGTCGAAGAAAATCGTGGCCCAGCGGGCCGCCTTCTCGGTGGGAATCTCGGTGATGCGATCCAGATGGTCGATCCACCGGGCCAGGCTTTTATGGTAGCCCGGGTTACGGGCCATGATATCGCCCCGGCACCACTCGTAGCCCACCTCGTCCAGGCGGCGGTTTACCCGCTCGCAGAACGCCACGAACCAGCCCCGGCTGGCCTCGTCGGCGGACTCTCCGGCGAGAATGAGGCCGTTGTCCTGGTCGGTCTGCACCAGCATCTCCTTGCGTCCGCCCGAGCCCATGATGATCAGCGCGTATCCCATGGGTGCCGGTCCCCGCCCCTCGGCTTGCAGTTCCGTCAGTACCAGTTCCACGCAGCGTCGCTGGATGGCCAGATGCACCTCGCTGAGGGCGCGCACGGCATGGGCGGCGCTGCGATTGCTGTCGCTGAGATCCTGGGCGATGCTGCCCATCCGGGCCTGGAATTCCCGTAGTTGTTCGAAGCCGTCGGCCTCGCCGATGCGGGCGACGGTCGTGCGCTGATGGGAAGCCAGGGTTTCCAGGATATCGGTCTGGGAGATCACCCCCACGGGCCTGCCGCGCTCCACCACCACCAGATACTTGGCCCGGTGGCGCTGCTGTTCGCCCTGCACCTTCCACAGGGGGGTGTTGTCGTCCACGGTGCGGGGTGTCTCGACGATATCGCCCACCGGATCGTCGGCGCGGGCCTGCTGTCGGATCAACCCGTCGGCGAGGCTGGCGTAGGTGACGATGCCCTGGAGTTCACCGGTAACGTCGGTGACACCGAGGCTGCCGATGCGGCGGCTGCGCATCAGTCGAAAGGCCTCCCGTACCGGCAGGGTGGCCTCGCAGGTGGCCAGGGGGGATTGCATGACGGTGCGGGCGGTGAGGGACCAGACGCCGCTGTCGGGTTGATGGCGGCAGCTGAGTTGCTGGCGCAGCGGTTCGATGAGCAGGCGGTTGAGGGTGGTGAACAGGATGGGATGGTGTCGCTCCAGTTGATCCAGGCGGCGGCTGTCGATGACCTCCAGTTGGCATGCATCCAGGGCCACGGCGGTGGCGGTGTAAGCGGAGCCGTCGAAATAGCTGTCGATACCCAGTAATTCCCCGTCCCCGGCGAGGAAACTGCCGGCGCCGTGGCGGACCTCCAGTCGACCGCCACGGCAAAGATAGATGCGCTGCTGAAAGACCTCGCCGGCCTGGAACAATATCTGGCCAGCGGCTAGCCTGAGAGGCGTGGTGAGTTGCAGCAGATCGGCGATGGCCCCGGGCGAGGAGGCGTCGAGGGCCGCTAGGGTGATACGGGGTACCGCGCTGGAATCGGAATGGGTATCCATGGTCAGAAACTGGAATATCGACGGTCCGGTGAGGCCGGGACGTTACCGGAGCCATCACCGCTTGTATAGACCACCTGGGAGCAGAGTATGGCAGACGATGGCGGTGATCTGCAGGGCGTGGTCCGCACCGCGGCCCTGCTGCGGGTATCGGAGTTCGAGGTGTTCCGGCTGGCTTATCGCCAGTGGTTCGGGCAGGCGCCCCGGGAGCCGGCACTGAGCGCGCCGTTCCAGAATTATCTGCAATCGGCGCGGGTGCCGGCCTGGGTGCGGGCCTTCGTGCGGCAGGTGTCGACCTTGCAACAGGAGGGGCGGCTGGACCCCGGCGAGTTCGGCATCGCGCCCCCGCCCCCGGCCACCCCCGCCTCCGTACTCACCGGGGTGGTGGCCTTCGCCGCGCTGTGTCTGGTGGTGGTGATGCTCGTCCAGATGATCGTGAGCCTGCAAGATTCCATGCTCGCCCGCTGTCTGTTACCCCCCTGCTACTGAGGGAAAGCGCCCGTCATGGAGGAGTGGATCTTCGTGTTGGTCACCGGGGCGGTGGCTTTCCATGGACTGAGTTACCGGGATGCCGACGGCGAGCATCCCTGGGTGCATCTGTTGTTCGGCAGCATCGCCCTGCTGTTCTGCCTGCGGGTGCTGTTCGTGGATATCCTGGAACTGGTGCGCTTCTAGCCCCCCGTCCGGCTCATTCCTTATAGGGTCGCTGAGCCTGGTCCAGTTCCGGTACCCGCAGCACCCGCTCGGCCTCGGGCAGCGCCAGTTGCGCCTGTAGATAAGCGGCCCGCTCGGCGATACCCGGTGGTTTCTCCGCCTGCTTGCGGAAAAACCGGGTCAGCCAGCCGGGACCATCCCCCACTGCCTCGTCCATGGACAGCGCCCGCCGGTAGCTCGCCAGCGCTTCGCGGTGCTGACCCAGCCGATCGTGGGCGATGCCCAGGTTGGCGTGATGTCCGGCAAATTCCGGCTGCCGGGCGATGAGCGCCTGGTAGGTCTCGATGGCCTCGGCTTCGCGGCCCAGCACGATCAGCGCCTCGGCCTCGCCGCGCAGCGCCGCCAGATGGTCGGGCGCCGCCGCCAGCGCCTCCCGGTAGGATTCCAGCGCCTGTTGATATTGGCCATCGGCGAAGAAATTGCTCCCCGCATGGTAGGCATAGTCGCCGGGTTCGCGGCTGCGGTGCATATCGTAGAACGACCACAGCACCCAGGCCACGGTGAGGGTGATGGCGGTGGCCATCAGCAGGCGATAGGTGCGCTCAGCCATGCAGTCGATCCAGCACGTTGGCGTGAAACAGGTAAGAAAATACCAGCACCATTGGCAGCGCCAGCAGCCGGGCGCGCTGGAGCTGACCCCGTAGTTCCGGACCGGCCAGTTCCCGGCCCAGCCGGCGACCCAGGCGACGACTGCTGAGCGCCCAGATGATCCGGGTCACCGGCACGAACAGCAGGGCGGCCAGCAGCAGGATGGAGAAAAGGCGGAAAATCTCGGGAGGCATGATGCTGAGTCAGCAGGAGAAGCAAGGAGGAGGGCAGCACCCTCCCCCGGAGAATGCCCGCGATCAGCGCCCGGCGCTCGGCTGGGCCACAGTGCCCTCGCCGAGGATGGCGTCGATCTCGCGCTCCGGCACCGTGGACAGCTCCATCTTCACCGCCAGGAACCACATCATGTAGACCCCGATGGCCCAGAACAGCAACTGCCAGGTCCAGATGGAGGGAATCCCGAACAACCAGCTGCTGGGATCATTGGGATTGCCGAAGATCCAGTTGCCGAGCACCGCACCCGGGCCGATGGCGAAGAAGAACCAGGCCAGGGTGAGCAGCCAGGCCACTGGCACCAACCCCTTCTTGTAGACCGGCAGGCCACCGTGCTCGCGCAGGAACCTGTGGAAGGTCATGCGGTGCGCCCGGTCGGCCTCGTTCTGGGTCACCGAGGAGATGATGATGGCCAGACCCAGGTTGAAGATGATCCCCCAGCCGGCGGAGTGGATGGTGAGCGGCCAGCGTCCCCAGAGGGGCTCCATGCCGAGCCAGCCGAACACCGTCTGGCCGATGGACTCGGTCATGGTCACCGCGATCAGTCCCGCGATCAACCCCACGTTGATGGCCGGACGGGTGAGGTAGGGCCACCAGCACACGGCGATCAGGGTGGGCCACATCTGGAAGCCGTAGGCCACCGCGAGACCTCCCAGCAACACCAGCGCGTCGGTGGCCACCGTGGCCACCACCAGCGCCGCCACCACGATGAAGGCCACGCCGATGCGTCCGGCCAGCTTCTGCTGGGTGTCGGTGGCGTTGGGCATGATGAAGCGGCGCAGGATATCCCGGGTCAGCATGGAGCCGGCGGTGGACATATAGCCCGAGCCGGTGGACTGCATGGCCGCCAGCGCGCACACCGACAGCAATCCCACCAGCCACGGCGCGGTCTCGCCCATCAGCCAGATGAGCTGGGGCACGATGGCGCCCTGCTTGGAGGGGTTCAACTCGGCGTTCATGATATCCACCAGCGGACACTCGGGATTGCCCGCGCAGTTGCCCGCCTGGATCATCTCGATGCCCCGGGCCACCGCGGCGCGCACCTCCTGGTTGCTGGTGCCCGGGTGGGTGGCGGAGTAGAGCCCCTCGGCCAGCACCGGATTCACGTACTCCGGCTCGCCCTCCCAGAACGCGATATCGGCCCCCAGAAAATGCGAGCCGATACCCTGGAAGGCGGTGAACACAAACAGGATCAGGCCGATGCCGAAGGACGAGGCCCACACCTGCTGGGGCACGAAGGGCGCCGGGCTCTTGTTGGCAAACGCCCACATGGAGAACGCCGGCGCCGACTGGATGCCCATCAGCGCGAACATGTAGCTGAGGATCATGATGCCGGTCCAGGCCCCGCCGGTGGCCGAGGGGCCGTTGCTGACGAACTGCATCACCCCGGGAATGGCCACGTACTGGGAATAACCGGCGGGCGTGGTCTTGCCATACACGGCCTCGCCGCCCTCGACTTGAGAGAGCGCCGCGATGCCGCCCCGCAGGTCGGGGATATAGGCGATGGCGATGATGCCGATGGCGACGATGCCGGCGGCCAGCAGGATCGCCTGCATGGTGTCCACATAGGCCACCGCCCGCAGGCCCCCCGAGGCCACGTAGATCAGCACCACCGCGGATAGCACCCACATTCCGACGTTCACCGACAGCACTCCGTCGGTGAGCACGTTGAACAGAAAACCCGAGGCCCGCAACTGCACCCCCAGGTAGGGAATGGAGAACACCAGCGCCACCAGGATCACCAGCAACCGGCAGAGATCGGACTTGAAATAATCGGCCACCATCTCGCCCGGGGTCACATAGCCGTAGCGCTTGCCCAGCATCCACTGCCGCTTCAGGAACAGCACCCCGGTGAAGGGAATGGTGATGGCGTAGAACGAGGCATAGGCGTACTGGAAACCGTCCACGTAGATCAGGCCCGGATGGCCCATGAAGGTCCAGCCCGAGAACGAAGTGGCGGTGGCCGCCAGCACGAACACCCACAAGCCGATGCCGCGCCCGGCCAGCATGTAGTCGGTGGCGGTCTTGGAGGTGATGGCGCCCTTCACGCCCCAGAAGATACAGTACGACCAGTACAGGCCGACGAACACGAACAACCAGATGGTTTTGGCGTCCATAACAGGCGAGATCCTCTCTTGTGGTTCAGAAGGTTTTGGTCTGTCGGTAGTGTCCGGCGAATCGGACCAACGGTCCGTGGCTGTGGAGGTCGCTGGCTACTGTGAATCGCTGAGCCGAAGTGTAGCAGCTAGGCGTATCCCCGGAATCGTGGGGGAATAATCCGCCCGATCTCACTGCGAGGGGTCTTTGCTATCGGGGACGGCGCCGCCCGCGTGACTCCTCAGGCCATCTGCCCCGAGTCAATCCGCCTTGGCCTGGGGGCCGCCACGCTTGCCCCGGGGCTTGGGGATACCCAGGCGCTGGCGACGCTCCCACAGGGACTTGCGGCTGATGCCCAGGCGTTTGGCGATCTCGGTCTCGGAAAGTTTATCCTGATTGCTCAGCACGAAGTAGAGAAAATAGTCGTCCAGCGACATGTTCGCCGGCCCCTCCACCTCGCCGTTCTCCCCGCCCCGCTCGGCGCCGGTGTGCAGGGCCAGCAACTCGGCGGTGACGATGCGCCCCTCGTTGAGGATCACCGCCCGCTCCACGGCGTTTTCCAGTTCCCGCACGTTGCCCGGCCAGTGGTAGCGGCGGATCGCCTCCCAGGCATCCGGGGCAAACCGCATGGGGGCGTGGTTGAGGCGCTGGCAGGCTTTCTCCAGCATGTATTCGGCCAGTTCCACGATATCCTCGCCCCGCTCGCGCAGCGCCGGCAGGCGGATCTCGTTGCCCCGTAGCCGCAGGTATAGATCCTCCCGGAAGTGTCCCTGGCGCACCCGCTGGGCCAGATCCCGGTGGCTGGCGGCGATCAGCCGCACATCCACCCGGGGGGCTCGCGCCGATCCCGGGCGCTGCAATTCACCGGTGGCCAGCACTTCCAGCAGGCGGGCCTGGGCGGTCATGGGCAGTCCACCGATCTCGTCCAGGAACAGGGTGCCGCCGTCGGCCGCCAGCAATAAACCTTCCCGGCCGCCGGGGGCATCGGCGTCGGCCTGCTCAAGACCGAACAGTTCCGTCTCCATGCGCTTTTCGGGAATCGCCGCGCAACTCATGGTGATCATGGGTGCGTCCCGCCGGGGGCTGTGTTCGTGGATGGTGCGGGCCACCAGTTCCTTGCCGGTGCCGGGCTCGCCGCGCAGCAACACCGGTTTATCACCGGGCGCCACCTCGTGGATCATCGCCACCACCTGGGTGATGGCCGGGCAACTGCCGATGACGCCGGTGACCGGATAATCCCGCTGCGGATCGGATTTCAGCGCCGCGTTGTGCCGCTCCAGCCGGTGGCGGTCGAGGATGCGTCGTACCGAGTGCAGTAATTCGTCATGGTTGAAGGGTTTGGCGATATAATCCGCCGCGCCCAGGCGGATCGCCTCCACCGCGGATTTGATGCTGGCGTAGCTGGTGACGATCAGCACCGGCACCTGGTAGCGCTGGATCAGTTCGGTGCCGGGCGGGCCGGGCAGGCGCAATTCGCTGATCACCAGATCGAAGCCGTCGATATCGTACTGATCCTCGGCATCGGGCACGGACAGCGCCTCGGCCACCTCGAAGCCGTTGTCCTCCAGGAGCTTGCGCAGCGCCCTGCGGATGACCTGTTCGTCCTCCACGATCAAGATGTCAGGCATGGGGTCGGTCCATAGCGGAAACCTCGATATCCTTGGAAGATGGCGGTCGCGGCCGTGGGCGCCGCCACCATGATCCTCGTCTGTATTGTAGACCAGACAGCCACGGCAACCGATTCCCCGGCCACACGGCGAGAGGGGAAATACCGGAAACTATCACGATGACACCATGAGCGACGCGCAGATTACCAGAATCGCCCTGGGCCTGGAGTACGACGGCACCGCCTTCCGGGGCTGGCAACGCCAGCAGGCCGGGGTGCGCACCGTGCAGCAGGCGCTGGAGCGGATCCTGTCCCGGGTGGCGGACCATCCGGTGCAGGTACATTGTGCCGGGCGCACCGACGCCGGGGTCCACGCCGGTGCCCAGGTGGTGCATTTCGACACCACGGCCGAGCGCCGCGAACGCTCCTGGGTGCTGGGCGCCAACGCCAACCTGCCCAAGGATATCTCGGTGAACTGGGCGCGCCCGGTGAGCGATGATTTCCATGCCCGGTTCTCGGCCCGCGCCCGGCGTTACCGCTACCGGATCATCAACCGCCCGGTGCGCTCGGCGTTGCACCGCCTGCACGCCACCTGGCACCACTGGCCGCTGGACGAGGCGCGCATGCAGGAGGCCGCCCGGTGCCTGCTGGGCGAGCACGATTTCACCTCGTTCCGGGCGGTGGGCTGCCAGGCCAGAAGTCCAGTCCGGGAGATCACCGAACTCAGCGTCCGCCGGGAGGGGGAACTGGTGAGCCTGGAGATCCAGGCCAATGCCTTTCTGCACCATATGGTACGCAATATCGCCGGCGTGTTGATGGCCATCGGCAACGGTGAGCAGCCCGTGGACTGGGCCGCCCGGGTGCTGGCGCAGCGCGATCGCAGCCAGGGCGGGGTCACCGCCCCCGCCCAGGGCCTGTGTCTCACCGGGGTGGCCTATCCGGCGGAATTCGGCTTACCGGGGATGCGAACATAACGAGCCGGGACCGCTTTTGCTATTATTAACCTTCCAACTGATAAGATTAATGAGTCGATGAATCGGATTCGCGTGAAGGTCTGCGGCATCACCCGCCCCGGGGATGCCCTGAGTGCCATCGAACTGGGGGTGGATGCCATCGGCCTGGTGTTCTATCCCCCCAGTTCCCGGGCCGTGGATATCGCCGTGGCTCGGGAGATCGTCGCCGCGCTGCCGCCGTTCGTCACCACGGTGGGGTTGTTTCTGGATGCTGAGGCCGCCGAGGTGGAAGCGGTACTGGAGGCGGTGGCGCTGGATCTCCTGCAATTCCACGGTCAGGAATCGCCGGTCGATTGCGCCCGCTTTGACCGGCCCTACATCAAGGCGGTGCCCATGGCCGGGGCCGGTGCCGAGGAGGTGCTGGCCTATGCCGGGCGTTTCCCCGAGGCGCGCGGTTTATTGCTGGACAGCCATGTGGGTGGCGGGCTCGGCGGCCTCGGCAAGCGTTTCGACTGGTCGCGGATCCCGGCCCGGCTACCCCGCCCGCTGATTCTCGCCGGTGGGCTGAATCCGGATAACGTGGCCGAGGTGCTGTCCCACCGGCCCTACGCGGTGGATGTGAGCAGCGGCGTGGAATCCGCCCCCGGTATCAAGGATCCGGCCAAGATGCATGCCTTCATGACGGCACTGCGGGATGCCCAGTCGGCGTTGGCGGTGACGCCATGAGCTGGTTCGAGAAACTGGTCCCCTCGCGGATCCGCACCGAGAGCCGCAACAAGCGCCAGATCCCCGAGGGCCTGTGGGTCAAGTGCGAGGACTGCAACTCGGTGTTGTACCGGGCAGAACTTGAGCGCAACCTCAACGTCTGCCCCAAGTGCAGCCACCACATGCGCCTGTCCGCCCGGGAACGGCTGGGGAGCTTCCTGGACGAGGATCCCCGCCGGGAGATCGGCGCCGAGGTGGAGCCCACCGATTTTCTGCGCTTCAAGGACGGCAAGAAATACCGCGACCGGCTGCTGGCCGCCCAGCGCGACAGCGGCGAGCGCGACGCGCTGGTGGTGATGGGCGGGCAGGTGAAGGGCGTGCCGGTGGTGGCCTGTGCCTTCGAGTTCGGCTTCATGGGCGGCTCCATGGGCTCGGTGGTGGGCGAGCGCTTCGTGCGCGGCGCCCGCCAGTGCCTGGAGGAGGGCTGCGGATTGGTGTGCTTCTCGGCCAGCGGCGGCGCGCGCATGCAGGAGGCGCTGGTGTCGCTGTTCCAGATGGCCAAGACCAGCGCGGCACTGGCGCAACTGGCGGCCCGGGGCCTGCCGTTCATCTCGGTGCTGACCCACCCCACCACCGGCGGCGTGTCGGCGAGCCTTGCCATGCTGGGGGATATCAACGTGGCCGAGCCGAAGGCGCTGATCGGCTTTGCCGGACCCCGGGTGATCGAGCAGACCGTGCGCGAGACCCTCCCCGAGGGCTTCCAGCGCAGCGAGTTCCTGCTGGAGCACGGCGCGGTGGACATGATCGTCGACCGGCGCCAGTTGCGCGAGCGCCTGTCCGCGCTGCTGGCCCTGCTGGGAGGTCGCCCCGCGCCATGAACGCCGCCCCGCTCGCCCGTCCCACCACCCTGGCCGGCTGGCTGGCCTGGCAGGAGCGCCTGCACCACCGGACCATGGATTTCGGGCTGGCGCGGATCGGCGAGGTGGCCGGACGACTGGCGCCGTGGCCCCCGGCGCGGCGGGTGATCACGGTGGGTGGTACCAACGGCAAGGGTTCGGCGGTGGCGCTGCTGGAGGCGATCCTGCGGGCGGCGGGTTACCGGGTGGGGGCCTACACCTCGCCGCAGCTACAGCGTTTCACCGACCAGATCCGCATCCATGGCATGGAGGCCACCGACCACGCCCTCTGCGAATCCTTTCAGCGGGTGGAGGCGGCGCGGGGTGGCGTGCCCCTCACCGCCTTCGAGTTCACCACCCTGGCGGTGCTGGACCTGTTCCACCATGCCGCGCTGGACGTGGCGCTGCTGGAAGTGGGGCTCGGCGGGCGGCTGGACGCGGTGAACGTGGTGGACGGCGACGCCTCGCTCATCACCACCGTGGATCTGGATCACCAGGACTGGCTGGGGCCGGACCGGGAGAGCATCGGCTGGCACAAGGCCGGGATTTTCCGGCCCGGGCGGGTGGCGGTGTGCGCCGATCCCGGCCCCCCCCGGCGCCTGCTGGAGCACGCCGACGCCATCGGCGCCCGGCTCAGCCTGCGGGACCGGGATTTCGGGTTCACGCCGGTGGACGAGGCACGCTGGGTGTGGTGGGGCGCCGATATCCGTCTGGAACTGCCCCGGCCGGCGTTGCCCGGCGAGCACCAGCTGGCCAATGCCGCCGGGGTGCTGGCCCTGCTCCATGCACTGGCGCCGGATCTGCCGGTGAACGAGGCCGCCATTCGCCAGGGACTGGCCGGCGCTCGCCTGATCGGTCGCCTACAAATCTTTCCGGGTCCGGTACAATGGTGGCTGGACGTGGCCCATAACCGCCAGGCCATCGCCGCGCTGGCCGAGGCGCTGGCCGCAAGTCCCGTCGCCGGGCGCACTCTGGCGGTGGTGGCCATGCGGGGCGACAAGGACGCCACCGCGCTGGCGGCGCTGGCCGGGCTGGTGGATGTCTGGTATCCCGCCAGCCTGCCCGGTGCCCGGGGCCGCGAGGCCGCGAGCCTGGTGGAGTTGATCGGCGACTGGCCCGGCGCTGTCAGGCCCCGCGCCCATCCGGACGTGCTGGCGGCCTGCGAGGCCGCCGCCGGGGATGCCCGGCAGGGGGACCGGATCGTGGTATTCGGTTCGTTCGTTACCGTGGCCACCGTACTGGAGGCCGACCCAATGAGGCACTGGAACCATGGATAAAGCACTGAAGCAGCGTTTGCTGGGCGCCGCGGTGGTGACCGCGCTGGTGGTCATCGTGGTACCCGAACTGGTCCGCCAGCCCGCCCAACCGGTGCGGGGCCAGGCCGAGGAGGAGTCCGTCCCGGCCCCGGTCTCCGGGCTCGTGCAAAACGACCCCGACAGCGTGGTGATCTCGCTGCCCGGCCAGGAGATCCTGCGCCCGCCCACCGCGCCGGTGGCGCAGCCGGAGGACACCGTGGCCCTGCCCACCCCGCAGTTGCCGAACCTGCCCCAGCCGCCGGGCACCGTCGCCACCCCCGGCAACGCCGGGACCACCACCGATGATCCCCAGGCGCCCATGGCGGCGGTGGCGGTGGTGGATACCCTGGACGACGAATTCGAGGAGCCGCCCAGCATACCCGCCATCATGACCGAGGACGAGGCACCCCCGGCGCCGACCCCGGCGGTCACCCGCCAGCCCGCCACCGCACCCGCGGATCCGGTGGACTCGGTGCGCCGCCAGGCGGCCCGGGAGGCGGCGGATAAGATCCGTCGCCGGGAGATCTCCCGCAACCGCGCCATCGCGCTGGAGCGGGCGCGGATGGCCGAGGAACGCCTTCAGGCCACCGCCCGGGCGCTGGCCGAGGAGCGCCGCCAGGCCGCTGCCCAGACCCGGGCCGAGGCACAGGCCCGGGCCGAGGCTGAGTCCCGCGCCGCCCGCCAGGCCCGGATCCGCCAACTGGCCGAGCAGCGCCAGGCCCGTGAGCAGGCCGAGCAGCGCCGGATCCGTGAGCAGGCGGCCCGGGAGGCCCGTGAGCGGGTGGTCCAGGACAGCCCCACGCCGCCCTCGGCGCCGCGCCGCGACCCCTCGCTACCGCCCGTGCAACTGATCGCCCAGTCCGCCCCCGGGGCCAGCGGTACCCGCAACTGGACGGTGCAGGCCGGCAGCTTCAGCCAGCCCCAGTACGCCAATCAACTGGGCGACCGCTTGCGCTCCCAGGGTTTCCCCGCTGCCGTGCGCCAGGCCCGGGTGGATGGCCGGACCCTGTTCCGGGTGCAGGTCGGACCCCAGCAGGATCGCGCCGCCAGTGAACAGGTGCTGCGGCGGATACGCCAGGAGATGGGTATCAACGGCACCGTGATGCCGCTGGGTGGTTGATGGCCGCTAGGCGAGGGACATGGATCACCGTATAATGCCGGGTTTGGTTTTGCTGACGCTCGGGAGAGGGGCGTGATCTGGGCGGATCTGGCGATTATCGTGATCATCGGTTTCTCGGCGTTCCTGAGCCTGTGGCGGGGAACCCTGCGGGAAATCCTGTCCCTGGCGATCTGGGTGATCGCCTTTGGGGTGGGGTTCCTGCTGATGGCACCCATCATGGACCTGCTGGAACCCCATGTGGATGTGGTCTCGGTACGGGCCATCCTCGGCTTCGGCGGGGCTTTCCTGGCCACCCTGGTGCTGGGCGGGCTGGTGAACATCATCATCCTGCAAGTTCTCCGGCGCCGTCGCCTCAACACCGGCGATCGCCTGCTCGGCAGCCTGTTCGGGTTGTTACGGGGCGCCTGCGCGGTGCTGTTGCTGGTGTTGCTGGCCAGTTTCACCAGCCTGCCCCGGGACGACTGGTGGCAGCAGTCCCTGGTGCTCCGGCAGATGGACCCGGTGACCGGCTGGTTGCACGGCCTGATGCCGGTGCAACTGCCCCCGCCGCCCGATTCCGCCGTCCCACCCGCCGCCCCCTCTGTGCCGACGGCCACCTCTTAGTCCCTTCCGGGGAAGGAGCACATTCATGTGCGGAATCATCGGGATCGTGGCCCACAGCCCGGTCAATCAGGCGTTGTTCGATGGCTTGACGGTGCTCCAGCACCGGGGCCAGGATGCCGCCGGCATGGTCACCTACCACCAGGGCAAGCTTTTTCTTCGCAAGGACAACGGGTTGGTGCGGGACGTGTTCCGCACCCGCCACATGCTGCGCCTGCCCGGCAACATCGGCATCGGCCATGTGCGCTATCCCACCGCCGGCAGCGCCGATTCCGCCGAGGCCCAGCCCTTCTACGTGAACTCGCCGTTCGGCATCTGCATGGCCCACAACGGCAACCTCACCAACGCCGCGCAATTGAGGGAGGATCTGTTCCGCACCGATCGGCGCCATATCAACACCGATTCGGACTCGGAGATCCTGCTGAACATCTTCGCCCACGAGTTGCAACAACAGGCCGGCCTCACGGTGCAGCCCGAGGATGTGTTCGGTGCGGTCTCGGCCCTGCACCGGAGGGCGCGGGGCGCCTACGCGGCGGTGGCCATGATCACCGGCGTGGGCATCGTCGCCTTCCGCGACCCCTACGCCATCCGCCCGCTGGTGTTCGGCAGCCGCGAGACCGCCGAGGGTATGGAATACGTGGTGGCCTCGGAGAGCGTGGCGCTGGATGCGCTGGGTTTCGATCTGGTGCGGGACGTGGCCCCCGGCGAGGCCATCTTCATCGGCATCGACGGCAGCTTTCGCTCCCGCCAATGCGCCGAGAAGCCGGTCTATGCCCCCTGCATCTTCGAGTTCGTCTACTTCGCCCGCCCGGATTCCATCATCGACAACGTCTCGGTGCACAAGGCGCGGCTGCGGATGGGCGATATGCTGGCTCGCAAGATCCTCCGGGAATGGCGGGACCACGACATCGACGTGGTGATTCCCATCCCCGAGACCAGCCGCGCCTCGGCCTTGCAGGTGGCCTACCACCTGGGCGTGAAGTACCGCGAGGGTTTCATCAAGAACCGCTACATCGCCCGCACCTTCATCATGCCGGGCCAGCAGGTGCGCAAGAAATCCGTGCGCCAGAAGCTGAACGCCATTTCGCTGGAGTTCCAGGACAAGAACGTGTTGCTGGTGGACGACTCGGTGGTGCGCGGCACCACCTCCGAGCAGATCATCCACATGGCCCGGGAAGCCGGCGCCCGCAAGGTGTACTTCGCCTCCGCCGCGCCCCCGGTGCGCTACCCCAACGTCTACGGCATCGACATGCCCATCGCCAGCGAACTGGTGGCCTACAACCGCAGCGTCGACGAGGTGGCCCGGCTGATCGGCGCCGACCGGTTGATCTTCCAGGATCTGGCGGATCTGGAGGCGGCGGTGCGCCGGGGCAATGCCAAACTTACCCGCTTCGAGTCCTCCTGTTTCAACAGCGACTACGTCACCGGCGACATCAAACCCTGCTATCTGGCGGCGCTGGCCGAGCGCCGCGCCGACAGCGCCAAGGTGCATGATGTCTCCCGCATCCCGGATCACGGGGACCGGGACGTGCTGGATCTGCACAACGCCTCCTGAGGGGGGTTTTGACAGGCCGGGCCGAATTTTCTAGAGTAGAAAAACGCGCCGATTTGATCTCACAGCTTGCGGGGCGCGTTAGAAATATCGCTAAAGCGGGGTAGACCTGTCTTCTGCCCGTACCCTGGCGGGCTCTCGCGCCCGCCCCGGGCGGCCTGGCTACTCCTCACGGTTTCACGTCCGGGAGCAAGTCAGCCCGGCTAACCGAGGTACGCGCGATGCACGACGAATTCTTCGATCCTGAACTCGGTCTGGACAGTTTGGCGGTGCGGGCCGGCTGGGACCGCACCGGTGAGCAGGAACACTGCGAGCCCATCTACACCACCTCCAGTTTCGTGTTCAAGAACGCCGCCGAGGCGGCGGCCCGCTTTGCCGAGACCGAACCCGGCAACATCTACTCCCGCTTCACCAATCCCACGGTGCGGGCGTTTGCCAGCCGATTGGCGGCGCTGGAGGGCGGCGAGAGCTGTGTCGCCACCGCCTCCGGCATGTCGGCGATTCTGGCTACCTGCATGGCCTTGCTGAACAGCGGCGATCATATCGTCTCCGCCGGGGGCGTGTTCGGCGGTTCGATTTCGCTGTTCAACAATATCCTCAGCCGCTTCGGCCTCAGTACCAGCTACGTGCCGCTCACCGACCTCTCCGCCTGGCAGCGGGCCATCCGCCCCGAGACTCGCATGTTGTTCCTGGAGACCCCCTCCAATCCCCTCACCGAGGTGGCCGATATCGCGGCGCTGGCGGAACTGGCCCATGCCCACGATGCGCTGCTGGTGGTGGACAACTGCTTCTGCACCCCT
>JGI12109J20283_10161879_pt1 | contig 24426 bp, 15 predicted proteins | sample ElkSlonscriptome_12_FD_20283 | JGI IMG/M metagenome (IMG submission 20283)
GCCGCCCCGAGCGGCGGGTTCGCACCGCCATGGCCAGCGCCCGGGGCTCGGCCACCACCACCACCAGTCGTTTGCCGCGCGTCACGGCGGTGTAGAGGAGATTTCGCTCCAGCAGGGTGTAATGCTGCATGGCAATGGGCAGCACCACCGCCGGGTATTCCGAGCCCTGGGATTTATGCACGGTCATGGCATAGGCCAGATCCACCTCGTCCAGTTCGGCGACTTCGTATTCCACCGGACGCCCGTCGAAGTCGATGAGCACCACCCCCTCCTCCGGATCGATCTTGCTGATCCTGCCCACATCGCCGTTGAACACCTCCTTGTCGTAGTTGTTCACGGTCTGCACCACCTTGTCCCCCGGCGCGAAGGTCCAGCCGAAGCGCTGGATGCGCGGCCCCTGGTCGGGGTTCAGCAGCTTCTGGAGTTCCAGGTTCAGGGAGCGGGCGCCGAGGCCGCCGCCGTTACGGGGCGAGAGCACCTGGATCTCGCCCACCGGGTCCAGCCCGAAGCGCCCGGGGATGCGCTCGGTGACCAGGTGCAGGAGCTTGGCGTGGATGGCCTCGGGGGTGTCGTCGTGGAGCAGGTAAAAATCGCTGAGGTCGCCGTCCAGGGGTGGTCTTTCCGGGAGCGATCCGAGGTTGATGCGGTGGGCGTTGACGATGATCCGGGAGCTGGCGGCCTGACGGAAGATCTCGGTGAGGCGCACGGTGGCCACCGCGTGGGAGCGGATGATGTCCGAGAGCACCGCTCCCGGCCCCACCGAGGGAAGCTGGTCCACATCGCCGACGAGCATCAGCGCCGCCCGGTCCGGGATGGCGCGAAGCAGTTGATGGGCCAGCACCACGTCCACCATGGACACCTCGTCCAGCACCACGAGTTCGGCGTCCAGTGGCGAATCCTGGTTGCGCTTGAAGCCGCCCTCCTTGGGGTCGAACTCCAGCAGCCGGTGCAGGGTCTTGGCGGGGATGCCGGTGGTCTCGGTCATGCGCTTGGCGGCGCGCCCGGTGGGGGCGGCGAGCACCACCTTCACGCCCTTGGCGCGGAGGATCTGCAGGATGCTGTTCACCACCGTGGTCTTGCCCACTCCGGGGCCGCCGGTGATCACCGTGACCTTGGCGCGGCAGGCGCGGGTCACGGCCAGCCGCTGGGACTCCGAGAGCGTCAGCCCGGTGCGCCGCTCCACCCAGGGAATGGCCGCCTCAAGATCGAGCTTTCCCCAGGGTGGACCACGCTGGAGGAGCCGTTTCAGGTGCTCGGCCACGCCCTCCTCGGCCCGGTGCAGGGCCGCCAGGAACACCCAGGATTCGCCCTCCACGGTCTCGGGAACCACGTTGCCCTGGAGGATCTCCCGCTCCAGCGCGGTATTGAGCACCGTCTGGGGAATGTCCAGGGTGTCGGCCGCCGTGTCCAGCAGGTTTTCCCGGGTGGCAGCGCAGTGACCCTGGGTGGCAAACTCCTGGAGCACATGGCGCACCCCGGCCTCGGCGCGGATCAGCGCATCCGGGGCGATGCCGAGCTTCTGGGCCAGGGTATCGGCGGTCTTGAAACCGATGCCGCGGATATCCAGGGCCAATCGGTAGGGGTTGTCCCGCACGGTGTCGATGGCGGTATCGCCATAGGTCTTGTAGATCCGCACCGCCCGGGTGGTGCCGACGCCGTGGGATTGCAGGAACACCATGATCTCGCGGATCACCTTCTGCTCGGCCCAGGCGCTGGTGACGCGCTGTTTGCGCTTGGGGCCGATGCCGGGGAGTTCGGTGAGGCGCTCGGGCTGATGCTCAATGACGTCGAAGACTTTATCGCCGAAGGCGCGCACGAGCTTTTTCGCGAAGTGTGGGCCGATGCCCCGCACCATGCCGGAGCCGAGATACTTCTCGATGCCCTCCAGCGTGGAGGGAGCGACGACTTCCAGATGCCGCGCCTTGAATTGCAACCCGTGGTTGCGATCGTTGATCCAGGCGCCCTCGGCCTCCACGAACTCGCCGGGGGCGACGCTGGCCGCCGAGCCGACGACAGCGACCAGATCCCGGTGGCCCCGCACCCTGACCCGGAGCACGCAGAAGCCGGTTTCCGGGGAGTGGAAGGTGATGCGCTCGACGCTGCCGGTGAGGCGTTCGGCGTGGGTCGGCGGGGTGGAGAACAGATCGGGGTGGGTCATGGAAACTGTGGGTGCTCGGCGAATGCTCAGGCCATTCTAACAATGCCCGCCTGCGAACACTGCCGGTTCGCGGCAATCCGCGTTGAACTCCTCCCCCCGGGGGCACTTTCCAACAGGCAACCACAAGCTTTCACGGGAAACGACCCATGTCCTCCATTACTGAAGAAACCAATCCCGCCGTCCCCGGCAGTCTGCAACCGATCCAGGAGCACTGGGGCTGGTTCCTCGCGCTGGGCATCCTGATGATCGTGCTGGGCGTTGTCGGCCTCGGCATGAGCTTCGCCCTGACCATGGCCAGCGTGGTGTTCTTCGGCGCCTTGATGCTGGCCGGGGGCATCGTGCAGTTGATCCAGGCGTTTCGTCTGAAAGGCTGGCGCAGCAGCCTCTGGCACATGCTGATCGCGGTGCTTTATGGTTTTGCCGGGGTGGTGCTGATCTACGACCCGCTGGCCAGCTCCATCGTCATCACCCTGCTGATCGCCGTCTCGCTCATGGCGGTGGGGGTGTTTCGCATCACCATGGCCCTCCAGCACCGGGACTGCCAGGTGCATGGCTGGCTGCTGTTCGCGGGCGTGATCTCGGTGCTGCTGGGGATCGTCATCATTATCCAGTGGCCGGTGTCGGGGCTCTGGGTGATCGGGTTGTTCGTGGCGCTGGAGCTGCTGTTCCATGGCGTTGCCTACACGATGCTGGCGCTCGGCGCCCGGCGCGAGCGGCCCGGGCTGGGTTGAGCAACACCCGGCTAGAGGCGCCGCTCCTCGCCGATCCCCTTGGGCTTGCGCTTCTTCAACCGTAGCGCCGCCTTCTGACGCTCCTCGGCGAGCCGGATCAGCATCTGGTGGGAGCCCTGCTCCTCGGCCTCGTTGCGGGGCTGGCGTTGCACGTAGTCGCCGTCGGATTGCATCTCCCAGGCGCTGTGGTGATCGTTCAGTTGCACGTCGAGAATTTCCCGGAGGGTGGCCCGGATGTCCGCCGACTCCACCGGGGTCACCACCTCCACCCGGCTCTCCAGGTTGCGCTTCATGCAGTCCGCCGAGCCGATGAAATACTCCTCCTCGCCACCGTTGCGGAAATAGAAGATCCGCGTGTGCTCCAGGAACCGCCCGACGATGGAAAGCACCGTGACGGTCTCGGACAGGCCCGCAATGCCGGGGCGCAGCCGGCAGGTATCGCGGATCAGCAGATCCACCTTAACGCCCGCCTGCGCTGCCCGATACAGGGCAGCGGTGATGTCCACGTCCTCCAGCGCGTTCATCTTGAACTGGATATGACCGGGGACATCGTCGCGATGCTTCTGGATCTCCCGTTCGATACGCGACAGTAACCCCTGCTTGAGAAGTTTCGGCGCGGGCAGGAGCTTCTGGTAATGTCGCTTGGGGGTGTAGCCGGTGGTGAGATAATTGAAAAGCTCGGTGAGATCCTGGCCGATGGCCGCATCGCAGGTGAGGATACCGAGGTCACAGTAGAGCCGGGCGGTGCCGGCGTGGTAGTTGCCGGTGCCGATGTGGGCGTAGCGTTTCAGGCCGTTGTAGTCCTGGCGCACCACGAAGATCACCTTGCTGTGGGTTTTCAGCCCTACCACCCCGTAGGTGACGTGGATGCCCGCCTCCTCCAGCCGATTGGCCCAGCGAATGTTGGCGGCCTCGTCGAAACGGGCCTTCAGTTCCACCACCACCGCCACCTGCTTGCCGTTCTGGGCGGCGTCGATGAGGTACTGGATGATCTTGGACTCCTGGGCGGTGCGGTACAGGGTCATCTTGATGGCCGCCACCTTGGGATCCCAGGCGGCCTCCCTCAGGAACCGTTCCACCGAGGTGACGAAGGACTCGTAGGGGTGTTGCAGCAGGATCGGACCGTGCTCGCGGATGGCGTGGAAGATGTTGCCCACGCCCACGAGCTTCGGATGATCCGCCGGGTGGTGGGGCGGGTCGTGCAACTCGGGGCGGTCGATGGCGGCGATCTCGAAGAGGTCGCGCATGCCCAGCATGCCATCGCTCTCGAACACATCCGAGGCCTCGTCCAGACCCAGTTCGGCGGCCAGCATGCCCCGGTGCAGGGGGTCCATGTGCTTGACCACCTCCAAGCGCACGATGGCGGCGAATTTGCGCTCGCGAAGCTCGGATTCGATCATCACCAGCAGATCGTCGGCCTGTTCCTCGGATTTCTCGGTGACGGCGTTGCGGGTCACCCGGAACAACTCGGAGGATTCCACCACCATGCCCGGGAACAGCAGATCCAGGTTGTTGGCCATCACGTCCGACAGGGTCACGTAGGTGTGCTCGTCGCCCACCCGCAGGAAGCGGCGGATGCCGCCCCCCACCGGCACCTTGACCCGGGCCAGCGAGGTCTGATCGTCGTCCGGGTAGCGTACCGCCACCAGCAGGTTCAGCGACAGGTTGGAGATGAACGGGAAGGGATGGGCCGGATCCATGGCCTGGGGGGTGACCAGCGGGAAGATGTTCTGCAGGTAATGCTCGCGCAGGGATGCCTGCTGTTCGGGACCGAGATGGTCGTAGGTGCAGATCCGGATGTCCTGCTCCGCCAGCAGGTTACGTAACTCCCAGGCCAGTTGCTTCTGCTGTTCCTCCAGTTCCCGCACCACTTTATAGCACTCGTCGATCTGCTGGCGGGGGGTGCGCCCGTCCACCGTGAGTTCGCGCATCCGCGCCCCCACCTGCTGCTTCAGGCCGCCGATCCGCTTCATGAAGAACTCGTCGATGTTGGCGCTGACGATGGCCAGGAACTTCATCCGCTCCAACAGCGGCGTGCGAGAGTCGGCCACCTCGTGCAGCACCCGGCGCTGGAACCCCAGCCAGGTGAGTTCGCGGTTCAGGTACCAGCGGGATTCACCGAGATCCACCGGCTCGGGCGCCTGCACGGGCGGTTGCCGGTCGGCGGCGGCGGTACCGGCATCCACGGAATCGCTGAATTCGGTCATGACGGATTCCCCGAAAGTTGAGGTAGAGCAGAGCCATCTCACCGGGTGGTAAGCGCGAGGATCCTCTACATTATAGGAAAAGGCTGCTAGTATTCATGGTTACAGCGATGCCGCGCCGATTTAGCAGAGGGATGCGATCCGCCATGTTCAGAGGTCTGCTACTGCTTTTCGCCATCGTCGGAACGAGTCACGCGGATATCTATGCGTTCGTGGACAGCAACGGCGTCCGCCATATCAGCAACAGCCCGGACGACCCCCGCTACAAACTGGTGATGGAAACCCCCACCTACCAGCAGCGGGAAACCGACGAGGAAACCTTCGCCTCCACTCATGTGGCGGTGTCCAAATCCAGTTCCGGCTGGAAATTCTACTCGCCCGCCAACGGCTCCATGAACTACATCACCTGGGCCCAGGGCGGCGGGGTGTTCACCTCCTCCGGCAAACCGTTCGCGGTCAGCGGCGATCGTCGCCAGAGGTACCACGATGCCATCGTCCGGCTGGCCCGCAAGCACCGCCTGGACCCCCATCTGGTGCACGCCGTGATCAGCGCCGAGTCGGCCTACAACTACCGGGCGGTGTCGCCCGCCGGGGCCATGGGGCTGATGCAGCTGATGCCGGCCACCGCCGAGCGCTTCGGCGTCACCGACCCCTTCGACCCGGAACAGAACATGAACGCCGGGATGCGCTACCTGCGCTGGTTGCTGAACCGCTTCAAGAGCGTGAATCTGGCGCTGGCGGGCTACAACGCCGGCGAGGGCGCGGTGGAACGTTACGGTCGCAAGATCCCGCCCTTCGAGGAAACCCAGACCTACGTGAAGCGGGTCTTGCAGTTCTACAACCATTATCGCCAGGGCGGCACCTGATCCACCGCCCGGGCTCGACTCTCTATTTGTCCCATGTATCGAGTTTTGCTGTTTTGCCTGGTGGTGGCCACCACGGCCACCGCCGACGCCTCCCTGTTCGTGGAGCGCCAGTCCTTCCGGCTGGCCGAGCGGGCCCTGGCGCGCGGTGACCGGCTCACCTTCACCACCCTGTCGGCGGCCCTGGAAGATTATCCGCTCCAGCCCTACCTGGTTTACCGGGATCTCAGCCAGCGCCTATCGGCGGCCAGCGCCCATGAAGTGCGCGAATACCTGCTGCGCCATCCCGGCGACCTCTGGAGTCGGCGACTGCGCCGGGACTGGCTGTTGCACCTGGCCGGCACCGGTCGCTGGGGCGAGTTCCTGGAGGACTACCGACCCCGCGACGACGACGCCGAGCTTGCTTGTAGCTACCGCCAGGGCCTGCTGGCCCACGGGCAGGAACAGGCGGCCCTGGCAGGTATCGAGACACTCTGGCTGCGTCCCAGATCCCAACCCGTGGCCTGTGACCCCCTGTTCGCCCTGTGGAAGAGCCGTAGCGGCCTGACCCCGGCGCTGATCTGGGCGCGCATCGAACTGGCCATGGAGCGCGGCAACACCGGCCTCACCGGCTACCTGGCGGGTCTGCTGCCCGCCACCGAGCAGGTCTGGGCCAGGCGTTGGCAGCGGGTCCACGCCAATCCCCGGTTGATCCTGGAGTCCACCGAGTTCGCCGTCCCCCACCCCCGACGCGGCGCCATCCTGGTGCATGGCCTGCTGCGCTGGAGCCGTCAGGACTCGCCGAGCGCCGCCGCCGCCATGGATACCGTGCGGGCGCGCCACGGGCTCGACGCCCAGGCGCTCGGCCCGGCGGCGGCGCAGATCGCGGTGTTCCTGGCCGCCCGCAATCATCCCGACGCCGCCCGCCGGCTGGCCGCCGTGCCGGCCTCGGCAGTCACCGAGGAGGTGGCGGAATGGCGAGTGCGGGTGGCGCTCCGGGATCAGGACTGGGAGGCGGTGCGGGCGGCGCTGCAGGCGATGGACCCCGCGCTGGCCGCCACCCCCCGCTGGACCTACTGGCGAGCCCGCGCCGAGGCGGCGCTGGATCGGCCGGAGGCGGCCGGGGATCTGTACCGGGCCGCCGCCCTGGAGCGGGACTACTACGGCTTTCTGGCAGCGGCGCGGCTTGGCGAACCCCCCAGTATGGTGGATCGCCCCATCCAGTCGGAGCCCGAGCAACAGGCCCGGCTCCAGGCCCTGCCCACCATCCAACGGGCCCGGGAGTTCTATATCCTCGGCCGGGAAACCGAGGCCCGCCGGGAATGGCGCGACGCCCTCGACCATATGGAACCGGCCTTGATGCAACAGGCGGCGCTGCTGGCCGGCGAGTGGGGCTGGCACTTCCAGGCCATCGTCACCCTCGTGCAGGCCGATCACTGGGACGATCTGACGCTGCGCTTCCCCGTGCCCCACCGGGACCGGGTGATGGCGGCGGCCAGCCGGCAGGCCATCGACCCCGCCTGGGTGCTGGCGGTGATTCGCCAGGAGAGCCTGTTCCAGCCGGAAGTGCGCTCGCCGGCGGGGGCCCGGGGCCTGATGCAGATCATGCCCGCCACCGGGCAACTCATCGCCCGGGAACTGGGCGAGGCGTTTCCGGGCTTGCAGGGGCTGTTGGAGCCGGCCACCAGCATCCGCTTCGGCAGTTATTACCTGCGCCGGAACCGTCGCAGCTTGCAGGACAACCCGTTGCTGGCCAGCGCCGCCTACAATGCCGGACGCGGGCGGGTGCTGGACTGGTTGCCCGGGGCGCCGCTGGCGGCGGATATCTGGGCCGAGACCATTCCCTTCCGGGAAACCCGGGGCTATGTGCAACGGGTCATGGAGTATACCCTGGTGTACCGACATCGGTTGGGCGAATCCGTGGGGTCGCTGCTGGAGGAAATCGGCACCGTCCAGCCCGGCCGCGGGGAGCTACAGGGCTAGCCGGAGCCGGCCCAGCCGAGGGCCACCACCACCACCGCGCTCAGGTACAAAACCAGCACCAACATGCTCTCGAAGCCGATATTGGCCACCCCCGTCTTCTCCCGGCGCAGCAGGCCCAGCAGCAAGATGCCGGTGAGAAGCTGGGTCAGGGCGATGGTGAACACCTGCTGATCGCCCATGGCGTGGTACAGCGAACCGTCCCTGTAGGCCACGTCGGCAAACGCCAGAAACAGGATATCGAACACGTTGCCGCCGATGATGCCCCCCACCGCCAGGGTCAGCGCACCCTGGCGCACCGCGGCCACCGAGGTCACCAGCTCCGGCAGGGAAGTCACCACCGCGGTGATCAGCATCCCCACCGCGGTCTCCGACAGCAGGGCCCGTTCGCTGAGCGCGATGCCGGTGCGCGCCACCACATAACCCGCCGCCCCCACCAGCAGACCCAACACCACGAAGCGCAGGATCAGCGACATGAGGCTGGTCTGGTCCTGGTTGTCCGGGTCCGGCTCATCCTCCACGGTCTCGGGGCTGTGCTGCGGAAACCAGCCCGGTGCCTCGCGGGTGTGGGCCACCAGCCGCAGACCCGCGATATAGGCCAGCAGCAATATCGGCGAGGCGGGATGCACACCCCACCACGTCACCGCCTGGGTGGACTGGGCCACCAGCGGGATGGTCAGCAACACCGTGAGTAATGCCCCCTGGGTGAGATTTTGCAGGGAAGCGGCGGCATGCTCCAGATTCACTTTGCGGTAGGTCATGTCCGCCACCGCCAAAAACGCCGTCTGCACCGCGATGCCGCCCATGGCATTACTGGCCGCCATGGCCGGATGGTCGGTCAGCGCCGCCGTCACCGAGGTGACGATGCCGGGCAGGGAGGTGGTGGCACCCAGCATCACCGCGCCGAACATGGCCTCGCCGATGCCGGTCATATCCGCCAGTTGATCGGCCAGTCGGGTCACCCGGGTGCCGGCCCAGAGGATCACCAGCGCGCCGCCCAACAACGCGCCGATCAAGCCCATGAGCGGCCAACTCTCGGTATTCAGGAGCATGTGTCTGGACTCGTTCTTATTCTGAATCGAGGGCAAAAAAAATGGCGGCTTTCGGGGAAAAGCCGCCAAAGTCAGCGTCTTCAGAGAAGCCCATGTTACCTCAGACGCTATTCGGGTAGAGCGCAAGCGCTCCGCAATTACCAGTAGAGGAGCACCTCCTCGGTCCCGTCGGCACCGATGGACACGGTCTCCTGCTTGGCCACGCCCTCGACGCTGGCCTCGATGGTGTACTCACCAGGACTCAGGGCCGCCAGCAGGATGGGACCGTTGGTCACGGTGCTGATCAGAGGCTCACCGGCGCCGTTGTGAATGGCCACCTGCACGCTGTTCAGATAGGCGCCATCCTCACGGGCCATGGTGAGTTTCAAGCTATACTCGTCGTCGATCTCGGCAATGGCTTGCTGCTCGTCGTCGCTGATGCCGCCGGAGACATAGCGAATGCCGTTCTCCTCGCTGACTTCCAGATTGACGATAGCGTGAGCGATGCCCAGCAGAAGCGCCAGACTGGCGATGAGCAGCATGCTCAGGATCTTGGTCGGCCGATAAACGGTCATAAAACCTCCTTGCAGAATCCGTTTCCAGCGCCCGGCTGGAAGCGCCGGGCGATGACATTGAGGCTCTACATGGCGAATACCGTGCCAGCCTTCGGGGGCTGCGGTTAAGCAAATGATTTGATGAAGGATTGATCCTGGGAACCGGGTGCGCACTGATGGCTGGCACTATGTAAATTTTGCAAATTTACAAGCGTTCTTATAAAAGCCGGCAAACTTTGCAGAAGCGTTTTCAGTCCCCGACCACGATGCCGAATTGCCGGCACATGGCCGCCAGACCGCCCCGATAACCCTGCCCCACGGCAGCGAATCGCCAGGCCGGACCGCGCCGGTAGAGTTCCCCCAGCACCATGGCGGTCTCGCCGTGGCGGGGTGACGGTAGGGAAAACCTCAACAAGGTCCCGGTGGGACCGGCAAACTGGAGATCCACCCCGCCCAGCGCGGTGAAATCGGCGTCCGTCAGAGCGAGAGTGAAAGCGATGCGCTGTACCCGGGCGGGCAGTCGGTCCAGTTGCAGACTGAAACCCACCGGCCGGCCGTTCGCCAGCACCACGCCTGCCTGCGCATCCCGGGGCTGGTTGTAGAACACCATATCCGCATCACCGCTCACCCTACCCTGCTGGTCCAGCAGAAACGCCGCCGGCTCCACCTCGAATTGCGCAGCGCCGGACCAGGACAGGCCCAGTTGCAGGGGCGTGGCGGGCGAGACCCCGAGATCGTCCAGAGAAACCCGCTCACCCGGGCGCAGTTGCCTGACGGTGTTCGCAGCCGGGGCTCCGGATCCCGGCCCGGATGGCGGCTGAGTGGTGGCTGACGAGGGTGTGACGGGGGACGAGGGGGAAGATCCCGGGGTCGTCGGCAGAAAATCCTCCGGGGGCAGATTCAGCACCTGGCAGAGTTCGGCCGCTGCCCCACGCTGCCCGCCATCCAGGGAGGCCGCGCCACCCACCACCGCGATGGCCACCCGCACCAGCAAGCGGCCCGCCTCATCCTGCCCGCGCAGCCGTGCCACCCGCGCCAGCCATGCCCGGGCGGCGCTGCTAGGCTCGAACTCGACTTCCTGCGCATGACGCGCCAGCAACGCCTCCAGATCGGCGGCGGAAAATCCGGCCAGCGCCTCGTTGTGCGCCACGAAGGTCTGCAGACGCTCCCGGGCGGCCTCCCGGTCCACCGGCGCACCGGCGTGGACCATCAGGCTGTGGGCCGCGGTCAGGGCCTCCACAAAGGTGCGTTGCCGGACCCGGCTGAGCCCCCGCCCGGCACTGTCGGCCAGGTCACGCAGTTGTTGACGAAAATCCCAGGCCATGGCCCACCTCCTCGGCCACCGCGCAGGTGGCGGTCTATTCCTCGCCGGTGGCCTGGCTGAGCACCTGCTCCAGATCCCGGGCCATCGCATGATCCAGATCCTTCAGCACCGCCAGCGCCCGGTAGGATTGCAATACCAGCGCATCCTTGAGGCTGGGCTGGGGAAAATCCCGGCGCGCGTCGCTGGCCCGCCGGCCCCGGGGCGCCTCCGAGCGGCGATGGGCCTGCAGATCCAGCTCACCCACCAGATCCACCAGCACCAACCGGGCGTCCTTGAGCAGGCTCACGGCCCGGCGCTCCCCGGCCTGTTCCAGCAGGCGAATGGCCTCGCGCAGATTGGCGAGGGCGATCTCGCTCTGCCGGTAGGCGAACTGCTCGGTGTCGGTCAGTTTTCTAAACTCGTCCATTACTCGACTCCGTGTCTGGAGGAAAACACCCGCTCGCCCCGGGATACGCAGACGCCCGGCGGCTAGCCGCGGCGTTCCCGCACCGCGCCGTTGTGCTGGGAAGGATAATGCACATGTTGACCCAGTTCCTCGCTTCTGGCCAGATGCACCAGCAGCCCCGCCACCCGCTCGGCCTCCACCGGTCGAAACCGCCGCAACGGCCCCAGCAATACCGGGCTCAGCAGGCGCAGCCACCAGCGCGCCAGCCCCTCCCGACGGCGCCGTTCCCGGCGCTTGCCCAGCAACAGCGACGGGCGCACCAGATGCACGGTACGAAATGACAGGGTGCGCACCGCCCACTCGGCCCGACCTTTGATACGGTTATAGAAAAAGGTCGACTGGCTGTTGGCCCCCAGTGCCGAGACCAGGATGAAGCAGCGTACCCGTTGCTGCATGGCCAGTTCGGCGACATCCCGGGTATAACCGTAATCCACCTGCCGGAAGGCACTGCGCGAACCGGCCTTGCGCCGGGTGGTGCCCAGGCAGCAGATCACCATATCCACCTGGAACAGTTCGGGGTGCTCGCGCAGCTTGGCGAAATCCAAAATCTGTACCGTGAGTTTCGGATGCTCTAGCGGCAACGCCCGCCGACTGGGTACCACCACCTCGGTGAATGTGTCGTCGGCCAGTAACTGCGTCAGACAATGGCCACCCACCAATCCGGTGGCACCCACCAACATCACCCGTAGGCTCGACGGCAAGACGATTCCTCCCCATGCCAGACCACGGCGCGGTCTTGCGGCGGGCGGTTACCACTGCCCCCGTTTCCCACGCCGCGTCCTCGGTTATAATAAAAGGGCATAATGCCTCCGTGCTCTGCGATCTCACCGCTGAGGCCCCGGTTTTTCATCTGCCGCACCCATCCGGGCATCCAGCAACGATTCGCCACACCCTGTGGCTGCCATCCATGCCGGAAAATTCCGGACTTTGCGGCCTTCCATCCAGTCCAGCACCCTTTGGACGTGCAGTGGAGATCCCTATGACAAACAGTTTCAACGCCCGCGCCAAGCTCTCGGTCAACGGCAAAGAGTATCAGATATACCGGCTCAAGGCCCTGGCAGATCGCTGCGATCTGGGGCGTATCCCCTACTCCCTGAAGATTCTCCTGGAAAACCTGCTGCGCTTCGAGGACGGGGTCAACGTCACCGAGGACGACGTCATGGCCCTGGCCAACTACGACCCGAACAGCCAGCCCGATACCGAGATCAGCTTCACCCCGGCCCGGGTGGTGATGCAGGACTTCACCGGGGTGCCGGCGGTGGTGGATCTGGCCGCCATGCGCGACGCCATGCAGGCTCTCGGTGGCGATTCCGCCAGGATCAACCCGCTGGCGCCCGCGGAGCTGGTCATCGACCACTCGGTGATGGTGGACTACTTCGGCTCCAAGGACGCCCTGGAGAAGAACGCTGAGGTGGAGTTCGGCCGTAACGCCGAGCGCTACGCGTTTCTGCGCTGGGGCCAGGAGGCCTTCGACAACTTCGCGGTGGTGCCGCCGCGCACCGGCATCGTCCACCAGGTGAATCTGGAGTATCTGGCCAAGTGCGTGTTCAGCGTGGAGAAGGACGGGGTGTTACACGCCTATCCCGACACGTTGGTGGGCACCGACTCCCACACCACCATGATCAACGGCCTGGGCGTGCTGGGCTGGGGCGTGGGCGGCATCGAGGCCGAGGCCGCCATGCTGGGCCAGCCCATCACCATGCTGATCCCCGAGGTGGTGGGCTTCAAGCTGACCGGCAAACTGCCCGAGGGCACCACCGCCACCGATCTGGTGCTCACCGTCACCCAGATGCTGCGATCAAAGGGCGTGGTGGGCAAGTTCGTGGAGTTCTTCGGCCCGGGCCTGAAGGATATGCCGCTGGCGGATCGGGCCACCATCGCCAACATGGCCCCCGAGTACGGCGCCACCTGCGGCATCTTTCCCATCGACGCCGAGACCCTGACCTATCTCAGGCTTTCCAACCGCCCGCCGGAGCTGATCGAGCTGGTGGAGAAATACGCCCGCGAGCAGGGCATGTTCCACGACGAGAGCACCCCCGAGGCCGAGTACCGCGACACCCTGGAGCTGGACATGTCCACGGTGGTGCCGAGTCTGGCCGGCCCCAAGCGCCCGCAGGACCGCATCGCCCTTACCGACGTCAAGCGCGAGGCCCAGAAGCACCTGAAGACCTTCGCCGAGGAACGCGACGGCGGCGCCGCCAAGAGCGAGCAGGTGGCACGGCTCCAGGACGAGGGCGGCGCGACCGCCGTCGGCGCCGGCGAGGCCCGCCACAGCGGCGCGGTGGAGGTGAGCTACAACGGCGAGACCTTCCCGCTGAAGGACGGCGCGGTGGTGATCGCCGCCATCACCAGCTGTACCAACACATCCAACCCCAGCGTGATGCTGGGTGCGGGACTACTGGCCCGTAACGCCGCCGCCAGGGGATTGAAGGTCAAGCCCTGGGTGAAGACCTCCCTGGCTCCCGGCTCCAAGGTGGTCACCGAGTATCTTCAGCAGGCCGGGGTGCTGGACGATCTGGAGATGCTCGGCTTCGACGTGGTGGGCTACGGCTGTACCACCTGCATCGGCAACTCCGGGCCGCTGCCCGAGCAGATCAGTCAGGCCGTGCAGACCGGCGAACTCGCGGTGGCCTCGGTACTTTCCGGCAACCGTAACTTCGAGGGCCGGGTACACCCGGAGGTGAAGATGAACTTCCTCGCCTCGCCGCCGCTGGTGGTGGCCTATGCCCTGGCCGGCAGCATGGAGGTGAATCTGTACAACGAGCCGCTGGGCACCGACAGCGACGGCAAGCCGGTGTACCTGAAGGATATCTGGCCCACCCAGAAGGAAGTCCAGGACACCGTGGCGGGCAATATCTCCGGGGCCATGTTCCAGTCCAGCTATGCCGGCGTGTTCACGGGCGACGAGCGCTGGCAGAACATCCCGGTGACCCGCTCCGCCAGTTACCAGTGGAACGACGACTCCACCTACATCCAGAATCCGCCCTACTTCACCGGCATGTCCAGGGATCCCGAGGGCATCAGCCAGATCCAGGGCGCCCGGGTGCTGGCCATGCTGGGAGACTCCATCACCACCGACCATATCTCGCCGGCCGGTTCCATCAAGGCCGACACCCCGGCGGGCAAGTACCTCATGGAGCACGGCGTACAGCCGCAGGATTTCAACTCCTACGGCTCCCGGCGGGGTAACCACGAGGTGATGATGCGCGGCACCTTCGCCAATATCCGGCTGCGCAACCAGCTCGCTCCCGGCACCGAGGGCGGCTGGACCCACCACCAGCCCAGCGACGAGCAGATGTTCATCTACGACGCCGCCATGCGCTACCAGCAGGAGGGCACGCCGCTGGTGATCCTCGCCGGCAAGGAATACGGTACCGGCTCCTCCCGCGACTGGGCGGCCAAGGGTACCCGGCTGCTGGGCGTGCGGGCGGTGATCGCCGAGAGCTACGAGCGTATCCACCGCTCCAACCTGGTGGGTATGGGGGTACTGCCATTACAGTTCCGCGAGGGCGAGAGCCGCGAGAGCCTGGGCCTCACCGGCAAGGAGGTGTTCAGCATCGAGGGCCTGCAGATGGGCGCCAGGCTGGTGGAAGTGGTGGCCAGCAACGATGGCGGCGAGAAGCGCTTCCAGGCCCGGGTGCGGGTGGATACCCCGAAGGAATGGGATTACTACCAGCACGGCGGCATCCTGCACTACGTGCTACGCCAGCTGGCGGCCTGAGTCCGCCGCCTTTCCATCCGACCACGGCGCCCACGGGCGCCGTGGCCGTTTCTGAGCGTCCGGTGAGCCTCCCTCAACCCTCGTTCACCGCCACCAGCCGGTGGCGCCACACCCGCTGGCTCAGCACCAGATCCGCCACCGCCGCCTTGAAGGCCAGGAAATGCGAGGTTTGCAGGTGGGCCTGGAACGCCGCCTCGTGGTCGTAGATCTCGTACAGAAACACCGCATCCGGCGTCTCCACGGACACTGCCACATCGAAGCGCCGACAGCCCGGCTCGTTGCGCACCGAGCTGGTGGCATTGTCACGGATCAACGTCAAAAAGCGCTCCAGAGTATTGGCTTTGAGCTGAAACGCCACGCTGATCACCAATCCATCCGTCATCGCCGATCCTTCCCTGGGTATCACCCATGTCTCGCCCCGGCCGGGGCACTTTCCAGCCAGGCTCGTGTCATAAAAATAAATCTGTTACGTTTTTACTCATCTATGACTTGATCCCCGGGATCAACCATGGATCAGATCACGTATCGGGGGGAACCGATGAACAGCATCGCGGATATCAAAAGAGCACCACACCACGGCCTCTGTCGTCGTCGGCCCCGCTCGCTTTGGGGCCGGCTCAAGCGCATCGCCCTCACCGCCTTCACCCGGCATCGCCGCTATGGACGGCGTCGGGACGACAGACTGGCGTTTCTGGTGAGCTGGCACGACCCGCGGTTTTTTTATCTCAGCCTCGGGGTGCTGGTGCTATCGGCCATGGATGCCATCCTCACCCTGCACATCCTGCGCCTCGGCGGGGTGGAGGTGAACCCGGTGATGGCCTACCTGATCCACACCGACATCCAGCTCTTCGTCATGGTGAAGATGGCCCTCACCGGGACGGGCCTGATCGTGCTGGCGGGGCTGGCGAGCTTTCGCTTTCTCAACCGCTGGCGGGTGGAGTGGGTGTTGCGCCTGCTGTTTCCCGCCTATCTGTGCCTGATCACCTACGAGGTGGCGCTGATCAGCCGGGCGCTGTCGGGATAGCGCCCGCTCAGCGCTGCAAACCGCCCCTGGTGAGGGCCTGCGGATCCAGTAGGCGCTCCAGTTCCTCCCGCGCCAGATCGGTCTCCTCCAGCGCCACCTCGATCACCGGGCGGCGCTCGGCATAGGCGCGTTTGGCGATGCGCGCCCCCTTCTCGTAGCCGATCACCGCGTTCAGGGCGGTCACCAGGATGGGATTCATCCCGAGCCCGGCCTGTAAGTGGGCCTCGTTCACCCGGAAACCCCGGATCGCCCGCTCGCCCAGCAGCCTTGCGCCCCGCCCCAGCAGGGCGATGGACTGCAAGAGGTTGTAGGCGGTCACCGGCAGCATCACGTTCAACTGGAAATTCCCCGCCTGCCCGGCAAGGGTGATGGTGGCGTCATTGCCGATCACCTGGACACTGATCTGGGCCATGGCTTCCGGGATCACCGGATTGACCTTGCCGGGCATGATGCTGGAGCCCGGCTGCAGGGCCGGTAGTTCAATTTCCTGGAGGCCGGTGAGCGGCCCGGAGTTCATCCAGCGCAGATCGTTGGCGATCTTCATCAGGCTCACCGCCAGCACCTTCAGCTGCCCAGACAGTTCCACCGCGGTGTCCAGGCTGGACAGGGCCTCGAAGCGGTTATCGCAATCGTGCAGACTGTGAATGCCGGTGATATCGGCCAGCCGTCTGGCCACCCGGGCGCCGAACTCGGGGTGGGCGTTGATGCCGGTACCCACCGCCGTGCCCCCCTGGGCCAGGGCGTGCAGGCGCGGCAACACCGCCTCCACCCGGGCATGACCGGCGCGGATCTGCGCCGCCCAGCCGGACAGTTCCTGGCCCAGGGTGAGGGGCATGGCATCCATCAGGTGGGTACGCCCGGTCTTCACCACCCCGGCCAGTTCTGCGGCCCGGGCATCGATCACCCCCACCAGCGCCTCCAGCCCCGGCAGCAGGGTCTCATGGACCGCCAGCGCGGCACTCAGGTGCAGCGCGGTGGGGATCACATCGTTGCTGGACTGGCCCATATTCACGTGGTCGTTGGGATGGATGGCCCGGCCGCTGGCACCGCTGGCCAGGTGCGCGATCACCTCGTTGGCGTTCATATTGCTGCTGGTGCCGGAGCCGGTCTGAAACACATCCACCGGAAATTGCCCGTCGTGCTCGCCCCCGGCCACCGCCAGGGCAGCGGTCTCGATGGGTCCGGCCAGTTCCCCGTCCAGCAGGCCCAGTGCCTGGTTGACCTGGGCGGCGGCGGCCTTGATCAGACCCAGGGCGCGGATGAAGGGGCGCGGCATGGTGAGTCCGCTGAGGGGAAAATTCTCCACCGCCCGCTGGGTCTGGGCCCCCCACAGGGCCTCGGCGGGCACTTGCAGTTCGCCCATGCTGTCGTGTTCGATCCGGTAGTCGTCACTCATGGTTGATCACTCCTCGGGGTTGTGGGCGGGATTTCCGGTCCCGCCGGCAGGTTCCCAGAACGCCTGGTAGAGACCGCCCGCGGTCACCGAGGGCGCGGCCACCAACGGCGTGACCACGGCGTTCTGCAGGGCGTTCACGGCATCGCCGCCCCGCGCCAGGGGCTCGCCCAGCAAGCGCCCCAGATGTTCCCGGAACGCCGCGCTCTGCCCAGGTCCGGCCAGCAACGCGGCGAACGGCAGATACTCGGGGCGCGCCACCCGCAGCGTGTCGCCCAGCAACACCAGTCGGGTGTAGGGTGGCAGGTTTCGCACCAGCGCTCCCAGCATCACCGGATCCGCCGCCTCGGCCCCCACCACCATGGCCAGATCCGCCCGCAGGGGCGGCTCCTGACCGATGCCGTCTTGCCTGTTTCGATACCGATCCCGGGGCAGGTGTTCCAGCACCAGCGGCTCGGTGGGCAACTGGGCGCGCTCCCCGGCGTTCAGGGTGGGGTCATTGGCCACCCGCGCCAGCAGGGTGGCGAGCAGATCCCGGCACTGCCCGGGGCCGGCGACCAGCAGGCTCAGGCGGCGGTTCAGTTGCTCGCCGATCACCACCAGCAAGCTGCTCAGCAGATCCGCCCAGATACTGCTACTGGCCTGCACCACACAGACCCGGCAGAGGGCGGCGGTACCGAGGATCAGCGGCGAAACCGCGCCGAAGCCGGTGACGCTAGCGTCCAGCCGGTCCAGGCTGCGTTGCAGCCGGGCTTCGCTGAGGCGCCGGGGCGGCAGCGCGGCGCGCTCGCGCAGATCCCGCGCCAGATCCGCCTGATAACACCAGAAGCGATGCAGATACAGCCGATCCCCGGCATCCAGGATCAACGGCCGGTGGCCCGGCGGTGCCCCCACCACCGGACTGCCCAGCAACCGCTCGCGCCACAGCATGGGAGTCGGCCACGGCTCTAGCGGCGCCTCCCCGGCCAGCGCCAAATAGCCCTCGCCCAGCGCCGCGGCGCGGCTCGCCAGGGATCCCGCCACCCGCACCCAGGCGCCCCCGGCGGGGTCCAGCGCGCCCAACAACTGCCCCAGTTGCCGATCCAGCTCGCTCAGCCGGGGATCGCCGCGCAGTGTCTCCCAGTCCGGTAGCGGAACCTCAGCCATGGTCATCCTCCAGCGCCTGCGGCTGTTCCGGCAGACCGGCCCCCGGGGCCGGATAGTAGCGATGCCCCACCACCGCCCCGGCCTCGCCGGGCGCACCGGGAAACAGAAAATGCACCGCCCCCAGTTGCCGGGCGGGCTGATAACCGGCCAGCCGCTGGCGCAGATGACAATCCAGCGCCCGCCCCGCCAGTTCTGCCCATTGCCGCAGGCCCAGCAGCGCCGGGGTCCGGGTGGTCCAGCGCTCCCAGCACAGAAATACCGCGTGGTAACGCTCCTCCAGCCGGATCAGCCAGTCGATGCGATCCTCCAGAAATCCCCGATCGGGCAGACCCGCCACGGCTTCCGGGACCGGCGGCCCATCGCCCAACGCGGCCAGCGACACGCACACCGCCACCTCCGCCACCGCCCCGGCCAGCAACTCGTCCAGCCCCCGCCCGGCCAGCAGCGGTTGGCGCAGCAGCCGCAGCAGCGGCAGCGCCAGCGCCTGCGCCCCGGCCGCCGGCCAACCCCGCGCCAGCAGCGCCGCCTGCAACGCGGGCGCATCCCCACAGGCGCGGATGGCCGGTTCCAGCAACAGCACCGGCAACGACTCCGGGGCCTGCGCCACCGGCGCCGGGCGCACCCAGGCCTGGCCCCCCGGCGGCGCCAACTCGCGCCAGTGCCAACGCCGCCAGCGCCCCCGCACCGGCCCGGCAAAATAACGAAACCCCAGGTCCGCCTGCTCCGCCGCCGGGGGCTCGTAACTGGTGAGTTCCTCAGGGGCGTACTCGATGCGGATCGCCCCCTCGGCCTGCCCCACCAGCCGTGACAGATCCCCCAGCAACTGCTCGGCGGAGAGCTGTTCCACATAGTCGAAGCGGGCCCGCAGATCGGCCACCGCGGCCGGCGGGCGGTGCAGCAGCCAGGCCGGCGCCGAGGCCCCCTGGCCGGCCACCTTGCCCCACATGAGATACAGCCGGCAACGGACCCGGGTGAGCAACAGATACAGAAACCGCAGGCGCGCCCCCAGCGCCTCGCGGGCCGCCAACTGGCGGTGGCGGTCCAGTCGCGGCGAACCGAAATCCACCAGCGGGCGTTGCCCGTCCTCCGGATCGTGGCACAGCGCCGCCACCCCGGGGCTGTCGGTCACCTCCCAGGTGAACGGGCAGAATACCACCGGAAACGCCTGGCCCTGGGCCAGGTGGCCGGTGATCACCCGCACCCGCGGCTCATCGCTGGCCAGGCGCAGCAGACTGGCCTCGTCGCTGTCGCGGCTGTGGCGGCGGTTGCGCATCCAGCGGCACAGCGCCTCCGGCCCCAGTCCCGCCTGTACCGCCGTGTTCTGCAGCAACTCGGAAATGTGCAATAAATTGGTCAGGCGCCGCTCGCCGTCGCGAAACGACAGCAACCGCCGCGCCACGCTCTCCTCGGCCAGCCAGCTACGAAACATGCGCATGAAGCCATGGCGGCGCCACAACTCGTGATAGGAGCGAAACGCCTCCAGGTACTCCTGGCGCAGCGCCACCTCCTCGCGCAGCGCCAGCAGCCGCGGCCCGTCCAGCCCCATCAGATCGGTGGCCAGCGCCACCAGCACCCGCTCCTCCCGCCAGGGCTCGGCCGCCGCCAGCAGCACCCGCTCCAGATCCTCCGCCTCGCGGCTGTGCAGCACATCCTCCTGGGCCAGCCGCACCCCCGGCACCCCCACCCGCAGCAGCGCCCCGTGCATGCGCCGGCCCTGGGCCTGGGTCTCCACCAGCACCACGATATCGTCGGCGCCGAGGCTCCGCTCGCCGAGCCGCGCCTGGCCCGCCCCGGCCAGATTCAGCAACCGGGCGATCTCCCCGGCACAGGCCTGGGCAGCCAGCTCGGCGGCCTCCTCGGGGCGCCAGGCGCGCCCGTCGTCGTCACCCAGCCACCAGAAATGAAACGGCGGTTCGGCATCGTCCTCCACCACCAGTTCGGGCACCTCGGCGTGCTGCTCGCTGGCCGGCCGGGTTCCCCCCAGATCCACCGCGAAGGGCTGGGGATCCTGGCTGAACAGCAGGCTCAACACCCCACCCAGGGCCGGCTGCTGGCGAAATCCCCCGGTCAGTCGCTGGCGCCGTTCGGCGCGGCGGCGCAGTTCCAGATAGGCGAACACGTCTGCCCGCCCGAAGCGGTCGCTGGCCTGGCAGGGATCGCCCAGCAACACCACGGGGGCGCCGGTGCCGACGAACAGTTGCTGGATGATCCCGTGCTGCAAGCGGCTGCCCTGCTGGCAGTCGTCCCACACCAGCGCGGCGAGGCGCTGGCGGGCGCTGGCCGCCAACCGCTCGCCCCGCGGACCGCGCAGTTGCTCGGCCAGAAACAACACCCGATCCTCCAGGGAATACATGGCCCCGCGCAGCCGCCGCTGCCGGCCCAGTTCCTCGGCGCGGCGCAGCAACTGCCCGCGGTACCAGGCCAGCCATTGCCGAAAACCCGCCAGCAGCGCCGCCCGGGCCTGGCGATGCCGGCGCCACGCCTCGAACAGCGGATGAATCCCGGCGGGGGCCTCCAGCGCCATCAGCTCCGGCCCCAGACCCGGGGTCTCGGCGGCCAGCCAGCGATCCAGCGGCAGCAGCCGCTGCTGCACCACCTGGCGGCCGGCGCGGGTGGCTTCCTGACGACTCCAGAGCCCGGCCAGCGCCTCCCGGCCACCCGCCCACCACTGCTCGCGCAGCGCCTGGCCACTGGCCAGATAGTCGCTCTCCAGCGCCGCCAGATCGTCCGGGCGCGGGGTCAGCAGTTGCAGATCGCGGCCCACGTAGGGCTGGATCTCGCGGGTCAGCCGGCCCGCGCCGATACCCTGTTGCAACAGGAACTCCACCAGCAGGGGCGACAGCGCCAGGCTGTCGCGGCGCCACAACTCCGCCACCCGGGCGGCGAAACTGCGCTCCCAGCCGATCCCCTCCCAGGTCCCCGGCTCCACCCCGGCACTCCAGCCGCATTCCTCCAGAATCCAGGCGCAGAAATAGCCGAAGCTCATCACCGGCAGGGCCGACAGATCCCGTTGCAGATCCAGCAGTTGCGCCTGTACCGCGGCGCGATCCCGGTAGCGCGCCGCCCAGCGCCGGCCCAGCGGGTCCGGGCTGGCCCCGTCCAGCCCCGCCGCCAGCAGCGTCTCCAGGCGTGCCTGCAGCTGGCTGCGGCAGGCCTCCACCGCCCCGGGCAGGGCGGTGAGTACACCGATCCGGGTGGGTGTCACGCCGCGCTCCACCACCAGCCGCAGTACCAGATCCGCCAGCAGTGCGGTCTTGCCGCTGCCGGCGGCGCCCTCCACCAGCAGGGTGCCGTCCAGCGGCAAATCCAGCAGCGCCCCGGCGGTCACTCGCGAAGCCCCCGCCAGCGCTCCAGCAGCGGTCCGAACACCCGGTTGGCCAGCATCACGAACGCCTCGTCCAGGGGATCCTCGCCGCGAAACGCCAGGCGGATATAGGGATCGTCCGCCTCCCCGGTCACCTCGCCCGACCCCAGCCAGATCTCCCGGGCCACCTCCTCGGGTAGCCGCTCGCCCTCACCCCGCAGGATCCGGGCAAAACCCAGCGCGCTGCGGGGGAACAGATGCAGGGGCTGGCACAGACCCTCCCGGTAGAGCGCCAGCAGCGACTCCAGGATCGGCAGCGGCTCGGCCACCGGTTGCAGGGAAAAACCACCGCTGGGGTCCAGCCAGGTACTCACCGGGGTCACCCCCGGCGGTGCCAGCAGGTTCAGCGCCAGATGCTTGAGCCACAGATCCAGACAGTCCCCGGCCCCGGGGGGCATGGCGCCGAACACCAGCAACCCCTCCGGGGAGACGCCCCGCAGCCGCCCCATCAGGCGGATCCCGTCCACCGTGGTCTCCAGTTCCAGCGGATTCAGCACCGCCTCGGTCTGGGCCTCGCGCAGGCGCCGGGCGAATACCACCATCCCCTCCTCGGTGAGCCGCAGCGCCACCTCGCCCAGCCGCCCCGGTGGCAGCAAGCCGGCAGTCTGCAAGGCGGTATGCAGATCCACGGGCTCGCCACCGGCCTGCAACTGGATCTCCAGCAGTGCCGCCGCCAGCGGGGGCGCCGGCTGCACCGTGGGGTCCAGCGCCGGCCCCGGCAACTGCTCGTCCAGATCCAAACCCAGCCGCTCGCGCAGCAGAAAGCGCGTGGGATGGCGGAAAAACAGGCCGAGCCGGGCCAGTTCCACCGCATTCCACGCCGGCCCCGGCGCAGTCAACGGCGCCACCACCAGCGAGCCCGGTTCGGCGCTGCCGTGGCCGCCCATGCGGCTCACCGCGCAGAGCTCCTCGGAGTAGCTGAACAGGGGGTCGTTGCGCAGAAAATAACGCTGGCTGAGGTTGCTCAGGGGATGTTCGAAACGCACCTGCGCCAGCGGCTCGCCTTCCCCCTCCAGCCGGTAATCGGCAGCCACCTGCGCCAGCAGGATCCGCACCGGGCCGGGGGCGGGCAGCGCCCGGTTGTCGTGGACACTGCGGCCCACATAGCTCACGTAGAACACCCGGCGGGCCGACAGCAGGGCTTGCAGGAAGTACCAGTACTCGCGCCGCGGGGCCAGCCGGCGGCGCTCCTCGGCCAGCAGATCCACGCTACCCGGAAATGACGCCGCCAGCAACGGATGGCTGGCACCCAGCACGCAGACCACCGCATGGGGCGTGCCCAGCATGGCCGCGGCGCCGCAGAAACTCACCCCCACCCCTGACGGCACCGGCGGGGCATCCAGCAATCGCCCCCGCAGGTGCTCCAGGAATGCCGCCAGCGGCAACGGCTCCGCCACCCCGGCGGCCCTGGCCTCCCGGGCACAGGTCAGCAAGGCCCGCTCCAGCACCGCCAGCGCCGACTGATCCTGGATCGCCGGCTCGAAGAAGCGCTCCAGCACCGCCTCCAGCCGCTCCCGCCAGTGCCCCACCGGCAGCGCTTCGGCCACCAGTTGTCCGCGCAACCAGTCCAGACTCTCCACGAAGCTCTGCAGCCGCCCCAGCATGGCGGCCTCGGCCTCGCTCACCACCGGGTCCGGCAGCACCCCACCCACCGGCAGCGGTGCGCCCTCGCCCATGACATAACCCAGCAGCAGACTCTGTAGCCGCCGTTGCCAGTCCGGCTCCAGGGTATCCTCCCCGGCCAGCGCCTGGCGTACCCCCGGCACGCTGATCCAGCGCTGGATCACCGGCAGATCGTCCAGACCCAGACCGAAGCGGCGGCGCACCGCCTCGTGCTCCAGAATGGCCAGCACCGGGGCGCTGGCGAAATCCTCGGCGGGCAGGCGTAGCAAGGCCAGAAAAGCCCCGGACAGCCCCCCCGGAGTGGCCGGCTCCTGCACCGAGAAGGGAATGTAACGATCCCCCTCGGCCGCACCGAACACCGCCTCCACCAGCGGTCCGTAGTTGCCGCTGGCGGGCATCAGCACCAGCACATCGGCGGGGGTCAGGCCGGCATCGGCCTGCAACAGGGCCAGTAACTGATCGAACAGCACCTCCACCTCGCGCATGGGGCTGTGGCAGATATGCACCTGCACGGAGCGGTCGCGGGTCGCCAGCAGGCGCGGCCGGGGATCGGCGCGGGGACGATCGGCGACGATGTCGGCCTGCGACAGCCCCAGCAGGCTGTCGTCCGCCGCCACCCCGGCGGGATGCACCTGCGCCGCGCCGCCGAGCCCACCGAGGCGCTCACGCAGCGCCTGTTCCACGGCCATCCCGGCGTCGCGCAGGGGATGGGCGCCACTGCCGGGCGGCGCCGCCAGCGGCTCACTGCCCGGCAAACAGACCATCAGGTGCAGGTCCAGGCGAGTGGCCAGGGTCCGCAACAAACCGGGCGGTAGCGGCGGATCGCCCAGCCCCAACCAGAAGCTTTGCAGGGCGGGCGGGACGGGCGCCTCGCGCAACCGCTGCA
>JGI12109J20283_11274604_pt1 | contig 24426 bp, 19 predicted proteins | sample ElkSlonscriptome_12_FD_20283 | JGI IMG/M metagenome (IMG submission 20283)
GTGCCCCAAACACGACCGACCGGCCGGCTGGGGCGGGGGGTGCCTGTGGAGCCCCGGGGGCGAGCCCCAGCAACAGAGCTTAATCTCCCAATCCGACTGTCTCAAAGTCGTTGACACGTTCCGCACCGCAATGATTGACTGGACCGAAGAGCAACAGGAACTGCAGGACGCGATCAGCCGCTGGCACGCGGACCTGAGCGCCGACCACATCGAATTGGACCGGAAGGGCGGTTTCGCCTGGGACAAGTGGGAGATGGTTCGCCAATCGGGGCTTCTCGGCCTGCCCTTCGACGAGGCATGGGGCGGCATGGGCAAGGACCTTATGACGCTGATGGGTGTGCTCGAAGCGCTCGGATACGGGTGCCGGAACGCGGGGCTCAATTTTTCCATATCCACCCATATCGTCAGCCTCGGCATTCCCATCCAGGTCTATGGGTCGCAGTCCCTGAAGGAGCGTTATCTGCCAGGCATTTGCGACGGATCAGCCATCGGTGCGCACGCCATCACCGAGCCGGGCAGCGGCTCCGATGCCATGAACATGCGCACGACGGCGGTCGCCGATGGCGAGGCCTACGTCCTCAATGGAAACAAGACCTTCGTGAGCAATGGCCCGGTGGCCAGCCACTTTGTGGTCTACGCCAAAACCAATCCCAGGATGGGCAGCCTGGGCGTCACCGCCTTCGTTGTCGATCGGGACACACCTGGCCTGACGATGGGGCAACCCTTCGACACCATGGGACTGCGCAATTCGCCGCTGTGTCCGTTGTTCTTCGATGACTGCCGGGTGCCTGCGACGAACATTGTCGGCAAGCCCTCGCTGGGGTTTTCCATTCTCGACTATGTCATGAAGTGGGAAGTCCTGTGCTCTTTCATCATAACTGTCGGAGAAATGCGTCACCGATTGGAACAGTGCATCGAGTATGCCCGTACCCGCCAACAGTTCAACAAACCCATCGGTGAATTCCAGTCGATCGCCCACAAGATCGCGGACATGAAAGTCGGCCTGGAAACCACTCGGTGCTGGCTTTACCGGACCGCAGAAAAATTTCTCGCCAACAAGAACGTGACGACTGACATCGCGATTGCCAAACTTATCGCGAGTGAAAAGAATGTGGAGTCCGCGATGAATGCCATACAAATATTTGGGGGCAACGGGTATATGACAGAATATGGCTTAGAAAAAGAGCTACGAAATGCTGCCGCGGGCACGATTTATTCTGGAACATCGGAAATCCACAGAAACAGGATCGCCAAGATGGTCGGGCTTTGATTTCTAGTGCGAGAGTTGCACAAACTCTGGGCACGAAAAATAACAAATCATAATCAGATGGAACACAACAATACCTGAAAGAGTGTTCTAGTGCTAATCGGCTCATGTTGAAACATTGGACTGGATCACCGCCATGACAACATCCGTTCTAACTGAAGAAAAACCTCGGCGCGGCGACGACTGCCGAGGAACAATCAACCCTTCCATGAAGTCCGCCGCGCCCCAGACCCGTGGGACGACGGATCATGTTGCGGAATTCTCCGGCGTGTCCAAGTCCTACAAGACGGGGCGCGTGAAGTTCCAGGCCCTCCGCGACGTTTCCGGCCGTATTCCGCGCGGATGCACCAGCTACATCTTCGGTCCGTCGGGCAGCGGCAAGACGACCTTCCTCAACCTTTTGGGGGTGATCGACCGTCCCGATGCTGGCGACATCACTATTCTCGATACGCCAGTCAGAACGTTGTCCGACAGTGCGGCCGCTGACTTCCGAATGCAGCACATCGGCTACATCTTCCAGAACTTCAACTTGATCCCCGTCTTGAACGCCGTTGAGAACGTTGAATACGTTCTCCTGCGGCGCGACCTGACCCGCGCGGAGCGACGAGACCGGGCCTCGGCCTATCTGGAAAAGGTGGGTTTGGGCGAACTACTCAAGCGCCGTCCCGGCGAACTGTCGGGCGGCCAGCGCCAACGCGTGGCCGTCGCCCGGGCGCTGGTTGGCGAGCCATCCCTTGTCGTCGCCGACGAACCGACCGCCAACCTGGATAGCAGGACCACCCGCGAAATCGTGGACCTGATGCGCAGTATGCAGGAAGAGCTGAAGACCACGTTTGTCTTCTGCACCCACGATGTCGACCTTGTGACCGGGCCTGGCAGCCTTGTTCACATCGTGGACGGACAGATCACGCACATGGAGAGACTGTCATGATCTGGTCGATTGCGATCCGCAACCTCCTGCGCAATGGGCGCCGCTCCCTGATGACCATCTTGGCGATCGGCGTGAGCGGCATGGCCATCCTTCTGTTCGGCGGCTTCGTGACGTCGATCTGGTATGGCCTGCAAACCTCGATCGTTCAGGAACAGGGCCACATCCAGATTTTCAAGCGCGGGTACCAGGACTACGGGGCCGCCGACCCAGACGCCTACACCATGGACGATTACCCGGCCGTGATCGACGCCATCCTGTCCGTGCCCGCCATTCGCGAAGACGTGGCGGTGATCACGCCACAGATTCAGATGGGCGGCATCGCCGGAAACCCGGAGGGCAACAGCAGCAAGGCCTTCATTGGCAAGGGAGTCGTTCCCTCGGACTACAACGCCATGCGGACCTGGGACTACTGGGCTCAGGGCACGCAACTGGCCCCCGTCCCTCTCGTCGATGACGATCCGGAAGGGGCGATCATCGGCGTCGGCATGGCCCGTATGATCGGCTTGTGCGACGAATTGAACCTGGCCCAATGCCAGGATCCACCGACTGCGGACGCACCGGATGGCCCCATTGACGAGGACTTCTCCGACCTGGTGTCCGCCGAACTGCCCGGCACCGCCCAGGAGAAGGACGGTCGCCCGCGCCTGGACCTGCTGGCCGCCAGCTCCGGCGGCGCCCCGAACATCGTCAGCGTCTTCGTCAATGCCGCCCAGACTCAGGCCATCCGCGCGGTGGACAACGCACTGATCATGCTCACGTTCGACCAGGCCAGGCGCCTTCTCTACGGGAACGAGCCCCGCGCAACCCTGGTGGTGGTCCAGCTAAAAGATCCGACAACCCTTTCCGAGACCAAGGGCATGATCGCTGAGGCGCTCGAGGCCGAAGGGCTCGACATGGAAGTGCTGGCCTTCAACGAGGTTGATCCCACCTTCAACCGCGTCTTCGCCATGTTCTCCTTCATTTTCGTCGTGGTTTCCCTGGTCCTGGCCGTCGTCATCGTGTTCACGATCATCAACACCGTGACCATGAATGTGATGGAGCGTGTCAACGAGGTGGGGACGGTTCGAGCCCTGGGCTTCAAACGATTCGACGTGTTTCGCCAGTTCATGGCCGAGAGCTTCCTCTTGGGCTTGGTGGGAGCCCTGACGGCTATGGCGCTGGGCATCGTGGTCTCGACCCAGTTCAACAGCGCGGGAATGCAATGGACGCCGCCGAGCAACGCCGCGCCGCTTACCCTTGAACTGATGGTGGCCGAGAACCTGCTCCTCGTGGCCGGTACGGTCGGTTTCCTGACCCTCGTGACCGTCCTGTCTTCAATCTTGCCCGCGACCAAGGCGATCCGCATTCCGATCGTCCGCGCGCTGCACTACGCCTAGGGGAGGCAGGCCATGACCACCACCTCGTTCAAGCGGTTTGCTCTGGCGTTGATGATTTTGGTGACCGCGCCCAGCCTGCTCACCGCAGCTCACGCCGCCACGGCCGAAGGCATCCTCGAGGCCGCCGACGTCATTCGCAACCCGCAGATGGCCTTCGCCGTCGACGTCGACCTGATCGCCTACGAGGACGGCCGGCAGACCGACAGCACCCGCGTGACCACCTTCTCCCGCAAGGACAACAGGGATGGCCAGTTCCTGACCTTGGTCCACATCAACGAACCGGTCCGGGATGAGGGAAAACTGCTGCTTCGCGATGGCAACATCCTGTGGTTCTACGATCCCGCGTCCAAGGCCAGTGTGCGCATGTCCCCGCGCCAGCGATTGTTGGGCAACGCGTCGAACGGCGACGTCATCACCGCGAACTTTGCCCTGGACTACACGGTCTCGCTGGAGGGGGAGGAGGACGTGGTCGACGGGGATCGTCAGACGCGGCCCGCTTACCGGCTGCGTCTGGTCTCCCAAAGCGATATCACCCCCTACCAGGAAATCCTGCTGTGGGTCGACCGGAACAATTCTCGGCCCCTGAAGGGTCAATTCTTTTCACGCAGTGGGCGCCTTTTGAAAGTGGCCTGGTACCGGGGATGGAAACCTGTCCTGGGCGAGACACGCCCCACCGAGGTGGTCATCGCCGACGGCTTCGATCCGTCTCAGGTGACCGTCATGCGGATGTCCAACTATCGGCCCGAGGACCTGCCCCTGTCCTGGTTCTCCAACAGCTGGCTACCCCGCTTCCGGACACCGTGACATGACGTTCCTCCCCCTAATCCTTCGGCGGTTCGTCGCGGCGCCCGTGGTGATATGCGCCACCATGGGCGTCGCCCCCCCGACGACGATGGCGCAGTCGGGGGCGACCGACATGCCGCCCGTGCTGGAAGGCCCTCCTGTCCTGGAAGGCTCACCCAACGCACTGGACGTGGTGCCCGATGTTCCCGGCGTCGGGACGTCCGGCGAACCCGACGGAGAGACGCGGCAGGGCGCGGGAACGGTGGCACACCAGCCATCCCTGCGCGCGTTGATCCCGTTCAGGCTGTCGGTCGGTGGGTCTCTGGCCCTGAACGCCTACCGAAACCCCGTTGTCCCGACCTCGCGCGCCGAACCCGACTGGACCCAAAGGTTCGACCTGCGGATGAGCGGTCACCCTTCTGTGACGGATCGGCTGGGGGTCCTGGCCAACCTGCGCTTGCGCACCTCGATGGCCGACAACAGCGACTACGCCATCGACCGCAACAGCCATCTGGACATTCAGGAACTTGCCGTGGATTACCGGCTAACCGACTGGCTGACCGTGGAGGCCGGTCGGATCAACGTGCGCAACGGCGTGGCCACCGGATTCAATCCAACCGACTGGTTCAAGAATGATAGCTTGGTGGTCGCCGACAGCTTCGATGTGGTCGACCGCCGCGAGGACCGCTTGGGCGTCCTGGTGGCGCAAGCCGCCTTGCATACCGACGACTTGGTTCTGATTGCCGGCTGGCGGCCGGGCCTGGACACATCCAGCGGGACATGGCTGACCGATGCCGATGTCATCGGCCAGGGGTTCGATCGCACCAACAGCACCGACGCCGGCTACCTCAAACTAACGCCTGTCGGCTGGGAAAACATCTCGTCCACCATCAACCTGTTTTACGAGGAAGACCAACCCGGCGTGGGCGCCGAGGTGAGCGGCGTCGTTTCCGAGTCGCTGGTGCTTTTCGCCGAATGGTTTGGCCAGTGGCGTCATTCGATCGTCGATGAAAGCAATCGGTCGGGCGCGCTGCCCAAGGCCGTGGCCAGCAACCTTGGTGCCACGGGGCAGCGAGCATTCCTGAATCAGGTGGCCTTGGGTCTCACCTGGTCCCCGCCGACGGACTGGGTGGGGACGGAGGACATCAGCCTGACCGCTGAATACCACTACAATCAGGCCGGCCTGTCCGGAGAAGAGTTGGATGCCTGGTTCGATGCCGGGGTGTCCGGCGCCGCCGCGCCGGGCGCATTGTGGTCAATTCGCGCTTTGGCCTCGACGCGCCAGGAGCCCCTGAGCCAGCACCAGGTCTTCGTCCGCCTGACCTACAACGACATCGTCGACGACGTGAACCTGAGTGCCATCACGTTCGTCTCCCCCGTGGATGCGAGCGTGTTGTCCGAGGTGTCTCTGGACGCGGAGGTGTTCACCAACGGGCAGATCTCGCTGTCCGTGTTCGCCGCCGCAGGCCCTGAGCGAAGCGTGTTTGGGAGTCTCTCGAACAACAGCGGTTGCAAGCTTTCCGTTTCCTATTCATTCTAACTGTGTGATGGTCGACGCTGCGCACCTCTATGTTGTTTGACACACGATATAACGTTTTGTGGTTCGGTCTTGACCACGGTGTGAAAGCGACGCGCGGCGGGCCGGTCGCCATTCGGAATGGAGATAGGCAATGAAAGTTTTGATGATCGATGACGACAACGAACTGGCGCGCGCCATGATGCCTGTGTTCAAGACCTACAGCATCGACGTGGAGGCCTCCTACACACCCGAAGACGGTCTGCAGCGCCTCAGAGAGCAGTCATATGATCTGCTGATGCTCGATATCATGCTGCCGGATATCAACGGGTTCGAGTTGTGCCGGCAGATTCGCATGTCGAAAGAACCCCATCACGATGTTCCGATCATCATGTTGACCGCGCGCGCGGACCTGACGGACTTGGTGGTTGGCTTGGAGACAGGGGCGGACGACTACGTGACCAAGCCCTTCGAGCCCCGAGAACTGGTGGCGCGCATTCATGCCGTCCGCCGGCGGTTCCAGGAACGAGCCGCAACCCAGGCCGCAAAGGCACCGGAGAGTGAGGAACACATCTCGTTCCAGCTCGACAACGCCTTTCTGACCATCGACCCCGTCAAAGCCCGCGCCTACGTCGGCCAGACCCCGGTCACCCTGACCTCGATGGAGTACGAGCTGCTCCTTGTGCTCGCCAAGAATTCGGGCCAGGCCTTCAGCCGCGACGACCTAATCTACGCGCTCCAGGGCATAAACCGTATTTGTACGCGTAGTATCGATGCCATCGTTTACCGGCTGCGCCAAAAGCTCCGCCATATCAATACCGAGGCGGATTTCATCCGCACTGTGCGGGGCCGGGGCTACAGCCTGATCGGAATGCGAATCCTCGCACCGCCGCCCGACCAAAGGCCCGGTGTGGATTAACCTCAGGAGTCCAACGTGTTTCGCAACTTTGCTTCATATTCCGTGTTCACGCTGTTGCTGTTGAACACGTTGGCCTCAACCATCGTGGTTGCTCTCGTTTCCATTTCTGCCTTGCAAAGAGTCGCCGACGAACATCCCAGGCGGTATTTGTCCAAGACATTGTTCCAGTACGTTGTCGACACCTTCCCGTCCGACCAACAGGGCCGGGTCAAGGTCAACGGTCTGACGTTCGAGTTTTTCCCCCTGGCCGCCCTGCCGACGACCCAGTCGGACATTCCTTTTGACGAATTGCTGCAAGGCGTGCGCCAGGATCCGGATGGAATCCCCATCATCTTTCACGACGGCCGCTATATGGCCGCGGTCATCGACGGTGACACCCTGGTCGTGCTGCCCCGGTTCGGTCGGTCCCTGTCCAGCCAGGCCTGGGTCCTGGTGAGCGTGGTCGTCGTCACCGTATTGACCGTGCTCGTCCTGAACATCCTTTCCATTCGCCACCTGACCAAGCCCTTTTCGGTCTTCCGGCGGGCCGTTCAGAACGTGGACAATGGCAACCTGTCGTACCGGGTGCCCATCAACAAGACCTACGGCGAATTCCGCGACCTCGCCAACAGCTTCAACGGTATGCTCGAGCGGCTGGAGCACGTGAACGCCGCACGCCGCCACATGCTTCTCGCCATCCCGCACGAGGTCCGCACGCCACTCGCCCGCTTGAAGGTGCGCAAGGACATGATCTCCGAACCGGAGATCCACGAGGCGATTTCCCGCGACATCAACGCGCTTGAGGAAATCCTTGAGACCATCCTCCAGACGGAGCGGCTGCAGTCTCAGGAAGGAACCATCAAGCGCTCGCCCGTCCCTGTGCATTCATTCTTTCAGGAAATCGTCGATGAATTCCGGCAGCAGTACAGTGATCTGGACCTTGTCGTTAAAACGGACGAAGAGACCTTCCACGCTGACGCTTTCAGCATCTCCTTGTTGATGAAGAACCTGATTTCCAATGCCATACGGTATGGTCGTGAACGCCCGATCACGGTGACCGTGGCGCAACAGGAGAGGGAGCCCGACACCCTGGTCCTCTCGGTGTCGGATCAGGGCACGGGGATTCCGGAATCCCAGATCCCGTACATGACCGAGCCCTTCTGGCGCCTGGATGAATCCCGTCAACGCAAATCGGGGGGATACGGCCTGGGGCTATATCTGTGCGACACGATCAGCAAGAGCCACGGCGGGCAGTTGATCGTGGAAAGCAAAGTGGACGAAGGAACCACTGTCACGGTCACATTGCGCGAAGCATTTGTCTCCAAACAATAGACCAAACAGAGGTAGAGTTGAAGTTGATGGCGGCGGATCGTTTGCCTGTATTCAACAGGGTTAAATGAGGGTGATACCCATTGCCGTCGTCAAGGTCTTCATCAGGGCATCAGTAGGCGTACGAGGAGAAGGACATGGTGACCGAGGCATCCATTCGGCCGACGCAATTCATGGACTACGACAGCCCGGCAGTGCGCCAGTTCGTGGCGCGTGTCATACCAGACGTCGATCTGCCGCTTCGTGACAAGGTCGTCCGGCTTTATCACGCCGTCCGCGATGAAATCCTCTACGAGATTTACGGGGCCGACCTTTCCGAGGAGGGGATGCGGGCGAGTTCCATCATCAAACGAGGAAGCGGCCTGTGCACCCATAAGTCGATCGTCTTTGCGGCGGTCGTGCGGTCCCTTGGGGTGCCCTGTCGCCTTGTCCTGACGGACGTGCGCAATCACTTGACATCCGAGCGGCTGCGCCAGTTCGTCGGCGGCGACGTGTTCCATTTTCATTGCCTTGCGTCACTGTGGCTCGATGGCAAGTGGGTCAAAGCCACGCCGATCTTCAACAAAAAGCTGTGCCAGCTCTACGGCATGACTCCGTTGGACTTCGACGGCACCACCGACAGTCTCCACCATCCCTTCGATGAGGAGGGGCGGAAATACATGGAATTCATCCGCAACCACGGCGAGTTCGACGATTTCCCCTACGAATGGGTGGTGGAGGGGTTGCGCGAGGCCCACCCGAATTTGTTCCAGACGCGGAACCGGTTCCGCTCCGGATCCCTGGTGGCCGACACGCAACGCGAACGGGAACCATGCCATTCGGACCAGGGCTCCCTTTCCTGATCAGAGGACAGAGAGGAGTTCATCGAAGCTCGGCGTATGGACATGGATGCGTGGCGCGGTTTCCGGCCCACGCTTGGCGACCGCAAGAAGAAACGGTGCCGGGACCTCCAAATCCGTGACCCACCCTTCGCGCACGCTGTGTGTCAACGGGCAGGACGCCGCCAACGTGGCGTCCGGTCGCAAGGCGTCCAGCGATGTGAAGGGGAGGGCGAGCCCAAGCCCCATCGCCTTTGCAAACGCCTCCTTTCGTGTCCACAGACGCAACACCATCTCGTGGTGGGCAGCCTGGTCGGTGGCCAGACAGGCCAAATGCTCCAATTCCGATGGCGTGCAGAACCGCGCGACGAGGTCGTCCTGCAACAGTGGGCGCTTCCGCGTTTCCGCATCAATGCCGACCGCGCCTGAGACGGAGACGGCAACGGCGACGAACCCTTTCGTATGTGTGAGGTTGAAGTCGATGGAGCCGGGGAGTTGGGGGGCAGAAACATGGGGTTTTCCAGAAGACCCGGCCTTGAACTGCCAGCGGTGAAATGGGGCACCAAAACAGATTGAGAGCGCGAACCGCTTTAAAGTATGCGCATAAATATAATCACGGCGCCCAGCCTCGAACAGAAAGGCGCTCGCCTTCCTTGTTTCATCATGACCAAGATTCTCCCATAGCCCCGTATGTCTGGGTTCGGGTAGCGGCCCTGTTTCCAGCCACCAGACCTTGACCGATCCAGACGTCATAGGGCAGTCCATGTCGTCCGCGCGCGTGGACAGAAAATCGCGGGCACAGTATGAGCGAACGGAACGACGCTCTTCAAGGGAGGCAGATTCACGTAATCAATCTGAAACACGAGGTGATTCAGAGTGTTGACGATCTTCTCTAGATGGTCACCTTCCCTGGCTTGGCGTCGCAGCCATGGGTCCGGAGCCCACTGCCGACCTTGACACGACGGCCCTATCCGGGCGAAGGGCACGGCCGATGACCGAGCCCTGGACCATTGACCGTCCCCGCCTCGCCTGGGGGCCGGACGGCGCCCCCGAAAGCCTGGACTTCGGCGATCTGTACGCCGCCCCGGCCGACGCCGTCGCGGAGGTGCGCCACGTCATTCTCGACGGCATCGGCGCGCCCGAGATCTGGCGGCGGCCCGGCCCCTTCGTCATGGGCGAGACCGGGTTCGGCACCGGTCTCAACCTGCTGGTGACCTGGGACCTGTGGCGCCGCACGGCGCCGCCGGATGCCCGCCTGCACTGGCTGTCCGTCGAGGGCTGGCCGATGACGCGGGACGAGGCCGCCCGCGCCCTGGCCCGGTTCCCCGCGCTGTCTGACCTCGCGGACCGCCTGCTGGACGCCTGGCCGCCGGCCATCCCCGGCCTGCACGTGCGTGCCCTGGACGCGCGGGTCACCCTGACCCTGGCGTTCGGCGAGGCCTCGCAGGCGCTGCCGGCGTTGACCGGGCCGGTCGACGCCTGGGCGCTGGACGGCTTTGCCCCGGCCCGCAACCCGGCCATGTGGAGCCCGGACGTCCTGGCCCAGGTGGCGCGCCTCGGCCGCCCGGGCGCGCGGCTGGCCACCTACACCGCCGCCAGCCCGGTGCGGCGCGGTCTGGAGGCCGTCGGCGCCACGGTCGAGCGCGCACCGGGATTCGCCGGCAAGCGGGAGTGCCTGCGCGCCACGGTTCGGGGCGCGCCGGCAGCCGCCCGCCCCGCGCGGCGAATCGCGGTCGTCGGCGCCGGCATCGCCGGCTGTGCGGTGGTGGCGGCGCTGCGCCGACGGGGGGCGGACGACGTGTCGGTCCTCGACGCGCGCGGCCATCCCCGGGATGCCCTGCCCCCCGCGCTCCTGGGGCTGCTGGACCCACGCCTGGAAAAAGAGAATTCGCCCGCCGCCCGCGTGCACGCGGCGGCGTCGCTAGCCGCCGTGGCCCTGTATGACCGTTTGGCGGCGGACGGCACCGACCCCTGGCGCGGTCCGCGCGGCCTGCTGGCGGCGGATCGAGGCCGGCGCGACGACGCATGGCGGCGCGCGGTGATCGCCCGCATGGGCTGGCCGGAGGACCGGCTCGCCCTGCTGACGGCCGAGGACGCCCGCGACCGTGTCGGCACCACGCCGCCCGGCGAAACGGCTGTGTGGCATCCGCTTGGGGGGTGCCTGTCGCCCCCTGCCCTGCTGCCGGCCTTGCTCGGAAACACGCCCGTGACCCCCGCCGCCGTTGCGGCCCTGGCGCCCGGCACCGAAGGCGAGTGGACCCTGCTTGGCCACGACGGCGCCGAACTCGCGCGCGCCGACATCGTCATTCTGGCCACGGCCAACGACACCGCCCGCCTGTGGCCGGCGGCCGGCCTGCCGCTGCGCCCGACGCGCGGTCAGGTGAGCATCTTGCAGGCGCGCGGGCCGGACGCGGCGCCGCGCGTGGCGATCTCCAGCGGCGCGTACGGCACGCCACCCGTGGAGGATGACACAGGCCATTGGTGGCGCATCCTGGGTGCCACACATGAGCCTTGGCGGACGGAACCGGAAGGTGCCTACGTCCCGCGCGACGGGGACGACGCGCGCATCCGCGCCGCCCTGGCCGCCGAATGGCCGGCGCTGGCCGACGCGTTGGCACAGGAACCCACCGTCGGCGCGTTGGCCGGCCTGCGGGCCACGACGCCCGATCACCTGCCGATGGCCGGACCGCTGTTCGACGCGGCCGTCTTGGCCGAGGTGCATGGCGACACCTTGCGGAAACGCGGCCGAGTGTCCGGCGCCGCCCTTCCGGCGCCGGGCGCCGACGGCTTGTTCACGCTGTGCGGTCTGGGCTCGCACGGCCTGTCCACCGCGCCCCTGATGGCGGAGTTGGTGGCCGCGCACGTGACCGGCACGCCGCTGCCTCTGCCGCCCGATCTGACCGCCGCCGTGCACCCGGCGCGGTTCGCGGCGCGGGCGCTGGTGCGCGGAGGCGACCCAACAGGTTGACCCGAAAACCACACAACCGATCCGAACGCGCAACGCGGGCCTTTCCCCGGGGCCTCACTTGGTGCATTTTACCGTCCCGTCACCGCCCCGCCCCGAACCGGCGGAGCGACGGACCGCGCCGCCGGCGCGACGCGATCACCCTGGGAGATGGTTGAGGATGGGTACTTTCAGCATCTGGCACTGGATCATCGTGCTTCTCGTTGTCCTGCTTCTGTTCGGCGCGGGCAAGATCCCCCGCCTGATGGGCGACGTCGCCAAGGGCGTCAAGGCGTTCAAGAAGGGGCTGGCCGAAGACGACGAGTCCGGAACCGGCGGCGACTCCAAGAGGATCGAAGGCGAAAACGCCACCGCCGAACGCAAGAAGGACGAAGCCGCCAGCGGCTAGGATCCCCCTATGTTCGATTTCGGATGGACCGAACTGGCGGTCATCGGCGTCGTGGCCCTGTTGATCATCGGCCCGAAGGACCTGCCCAAGGTGCTGCGGACGATGGGCCAGTGGTCACGCCGCCTGCGATCGCTGGCGCGCGAGTTCCAGGGCCACGTCGATGACGTCATCCGCGAGGCCGAGCTTGAGGACGTGCGCGACGGCGTCAACAAGGTGCGGCGCACCAACGTCGGCCAGTCGCTCAACAAGCTGGTCGACCCGGACGGGCGGGTGGCGCGCGAGCTGGACGACGTCGAACGCAGCGCACGCGCCCGGCCGGGCAAGACACCGCGGCTGGAGAAGGACGGCGACACGTCCCCCCGAAGCGAAACGCCCCAGGCGGCGCCCGTGAACACGAGCAAGAAAACGCCCAAGAGCACGACCGACGAGGACTGAACCGGTGCCGGCCTACAGCGACGACCCCGACGACAACAAGATGTCGCTGGTGGAACACCTGACCGAATTGCGCACCCGCCTGCTGTGGTCCGCCGTGGCGTTCGTGGTGGCGTTCTTCCTGTGCTACGGCTTGGCGCAGCACATCTACAACTTCCTGATGCAGCCGCTGGCGTCCATCATGCAGGAGGTCGGCGGCAGTCAGCGCATGATCTACACCGCGCTGACCGAGGCGTTCTTCACCTACGTCGCCGTGGCGGCCTTCGGGGCCATCGTCCTGACGTTTCCGATGATCGCCACGCAGGTCTGGCTGTTCATCGCCCCGGGCCTGTACAAGCACGAAAAGAAGGCGCTGCTGCCGTTCCTGTTCGCCTCGCCGGTGCTGTTCCTGACCGGCGCGGCGCTGGTGTACTACCTGGTCATGCCGCTGGCGTGGCGGTTCCTGCTGGGGTTCCAGACCAGCGGCGCGGAAACCGTGCTGCCGATCGAACTGGAGGCCAAGGTCGGGGAATACCTGGGCTTGGTCATGCGGCTGATCCTGGCGTTCGGGTTCTGCTTCCAGATGCCGGTGGCCCTGACCCTGATGGCCCGGGTCGGCATCGTGAGTTCGAAAACGCTGGCGGGCGTGCGCAAGTACGCCATCGTCGCGGTGTTCGTGCTGGCGGCGATCGTGACGCCGCCGGACATCATCAGCCAGGTCGGCCTGGCGCTGCCGCTGATCCTGCTCTACGAGGCGTCCATCTGGTCGTGCCGGTACGTCGAACGCCGGCGCGGCGACGTCGATGAGGACGACGCGTGGCTCGACGACGACGACGACGAGGACGAGGGCGACCGCGACGAGCAGCCGGATATGGACCCGACTGAGGGCTCGTCCCCGCCCGAGACCCGGGACGATACCGGACCGGCCGCCGGCGCGACGGCTTCGGACGCCGACCGTTCGGTCCGGGACGATACCCTGGACGACATTGACCCACACGACGAAGACGACGGACCGCCGGATACGGACTTCAATACGGGCCGATGAGGCAACACGCACGGTCATTGCGAGGAGCGAAGCGACGAAGCAATCCAGCGCACAGGAAACGACACCAAGCCCTGGATTGCTTCGCCCCCATCTGACGATGGGGGCTCGCAATGACGCGGCGATACAACGCCAGTTTCGTACCCGACTGTCGGTGTGTCGCGCCTGACAGCGCGCCTCACCATGCAAACCCAACGGAACGACCGATGCATGACATCAAGTGGATCCGCGACAACCCCGAGGCATTCGACCAGGGCCTGACCCGCCGGGGCTTGGCGCCGCTGTCGGCCGAGCTTCTGGCTCTGGACGAGACCCGCCGGACCTCCCAAGCGGACCTGAACGCCCTCCAGGCCCGGCGCAACGAGGCCTCCAAGAGCATCGGCAAGGTCAAGAAGGAGGGCGGTGACGCCCAGGCGCTGATGGACGAGGTGGCCGCCATCAAGGCCCGCATGGCCGACATCGAGGCCGAGAACGCCCGCATCGACACCGACCTGCGGGACCGGTTGGCCGCCCTGCCCAACACGCCCGACGCCGACGTGCCCGACGGCCCGGACGAGGATCACAACGTCGAGATCCGGCGCTGGGGCGAGCCGCGCGCGTTTGAGTTCGAGCCGCGCGAACATTTCGACATCGGCGCCCCCCTGGGCATGGACTTCGAGACCGCCGCCCGGCAATCGGGCGCCCGCTTCGTCATCCTGAAGGGGCCAATGGCCCGCCTGGAACGGGCGCTGGCGCAGTTCATGCTGGATCTGCACACGTCCGAGCATGGTTACACCGAGGTCAACACGCCCGCCCTGGTGCGCGACGACGCCCTGTTCGGCACCGCCCAGCTGCCCAAGTTCGCCGAGGACCTGTTCAAGGTGGACGGCGGCTTCTGGCTGATTCCGACCGCCGAAGTCACCCTGACCAACATGGTCGGCGGCCAAATCCTGGACGAGACCGCCCTGCCCCTGCGCTACACCGCCTTCACGCAGTGCTTCCGGTCGGAGGCCGGGGCGGCCGGCAAGGACACGCGCGGCATGATCCGGATGCACCAGTTCGAGAAGGTCGAACTGGTCAGCATCGTCCATCCCGACCAGTCGCGGGCCGAACTCGACCGCAAGACCGCCTGCGCCGAGGAAGTGCTGAAGCGCCTCGGCCTTCCCTTCCGCACCGTCGCCCTGTGTACCGGCGACCTGGGGTTCGCCGCCCACCGCACCCACGATATCGAGGTGTGGCTGCCCGGCGCCGGACGGTACCGCGAGATCTCGTCCTGCTCGAACGTTGGGGCCTTTCAGGCGCGCCGCATGGACGCCCGTTTCCGCCCGAGCGAAGGCAAGGGCACGCTGCCCGTCCACACCTTGAATGGCTCCGGGTTGGCGGTGGGCCGCACCCTGGTGGCCGTCCTCGAAAACTACCAGACCGCCGACGGCTCGGTTACGGTGCCGGAGGCGCTACGGCCCTACATGGGCGGACAGGAGGTCCTGAAGCCCGATGTTTGACCCCATTCCCGACCTGTCGCAGGCCCGCATCCTGGTGTCCAACGACGACGGCATCGACGCCCCCGGCATTGCCGCGCTGGAGCGTGTGGCGCGCACGCTGTCGGACGACGTGTGGGTGGTGGCGCCGGAGACCGAGCAGAGCGGCGCCGGCCACTCGCTCACCCTGCACGATCCCATCCGTTATGACTGGCGCGGCCCGCGCCACGTCGCGGTGCGCGGCACGCCCACGGATTGCGTGCTGATGGCCGTCAAGCTGTTCCTGCCCGACCGCCGGCCCGATCTGGTTCTCTCCGGGTTCAATCGCGGCTCCAACATGGGCGAGGATATCACCTACTCGGGCACCGTCGCCGTGGCCATGGAAGGCACCTTGCTCGGCATCCGTTCCATGGCCCTGTCCCAGCAGGGATCGAACCCCGAGGCCTGGCCCTGGGACACAGCCGAGACCATGGCCGGGGATGTCATCCGCCGCGCCTGCGCCGCCCCATGGAGCCGCAACGTCCTGGTCAACGTCAACTTCCCGGATCGTCCCGTGGACAAGGTCCAGGGCATCCGGGTCACGCCTCAGGGCAAGCGGATCGGATCCAGCCGGTTTTCCGAGAACATGATCGAACGGGTGGATCCGCGCGGCCGGCCTTATGTATGGATCGGCGTCGAGCAGGTCCGCGGCCTGGAGGGCGAGGGCTCCGACCTGCACGCCATCGCCGAGGGCTGTGTGTCCGTGACGCCGCTCTGCATCGACTTGACCGACCGAACAACCCTTGATGCCATGAGGAGCGTCTTTTGAACGAGGGCGCGCACGACCACAAGATCCGTCTGCTGATGGACCTGCGTCGCACCGGCGTCACGGATACGCGCGTGCTGTCGGCGCTGGAAACCGTGCCGCGCGAAGCGTTCGTCTCCGATCCGTTCCTGGAGCACGCCTACGACAACCGCGCGCTGCCCATCGACTGCGGCCAGACCATCAGCCAGCCCCTGGTGGTTGGCCTGATGACGCAGTACCTGGACGTCGGAGCGCGTGACAAGGTGCTGGAGATCGGCACCGGTTCGGGATACCAGGCCGCCGTCCTGTCGAAGGTGGCCCGACGGGTCTACACGGTGGAGCGGCACGGCCCCCTGCTGGCCCAGGCCGAGGAGCGGTTCAAGCGCCTCAGCCTGACCAACATCGTCACGCGCCACGGCGACGGTTTCAAGGGATGGCCCGAGCAGGCGCCGTTCTCGCGCATCATGGTGACGGCGGCGGCCCGCGAGATCCCGGAAAGCCTGACCGATCAGTTGGACGACGGCGGCATCATGGTGCTGCCGGTGGGCGATCCCGATCAGCAATGGGTCATGCGGGTCACCCGCTCGAACCACCGTCTGCACACGGAACGCCTGATGGCCGTGCGGTTCGTGCCGCTGCTGGGCGGCGTGCCTCGCAACGAATCGGAAGAGTAGCGGCAGTTGTACATATTTTTACGGGAGCGGCTCATACCGACCGACGAATGAACTGGTTTTGTTCGTCGGTCCGCCGGCGCGACCGTGCCGGCCAGCCTCCGAAAAGGTCAGCCTTTTCGTCGGCTGGCATCACACCGGCGTGCCCTGTGGCACGCCCTCCCGCAAGTGGCGTACGATGTCCTTGAGCGAGGCTGGTTTCCGCAAAAGGGCATCGGCCCGCTGGCGCAAGCGTTCGAGTTCCCGGGTTGAGCGGGCGGCCTGGCCGGTGATGATGATGATGAACACCGGTCGGTCGCCCGCCCGCAGGCGGTCGATCAGCCAGTGGCCGTCCCGCTCGGGCATCCGCAGGTCGGTGATGACCGCGCGCGCCGGGTCGGTGACGTGGATTTCCAGCGCCTGCTGCCCGTTGAGGGCGACCGTGACGCGATAGCCGATGGCGTCCAGGAACGCGGCGATCTCGCGGGCCGCCTCTTCCTCGTCATCGACCACCAGCACGTGCGGCCGCTGCCCCGCCACCGGATCCGACACGGGCGCGCCGATACCCGATGATGGCGGCGCCTCCGTGGCCGGCTCCTCGACCGGCGCCGGCCGGTGGGTCTGCTGGACCCGCGGCAACAGGATGTGAAAGTCCAGGCCCTCGTCGGTGTTCTCGGCGGTGATGGTGCCCCCCATCTCGGTGATGAAGCCCAGGCTGATCGACAGCCCCAGGCCGGTGCCGTGCTCGCCGGACTTGGTGGTGAAGAACGGGTCGAACATGCGCCGCCGCACGTCCTCCGACACCCGGGGGCCGTTGTTGCCGAGGACGATCCGCAGCCGGTCACCGTCCTCCTCCAAGCGCGCCAAAACCCTGACCCGGGGCGCCTCGCCGTTGCGCAGGCGGCTGCCCTCCGGTGACAGCAGGGCATCGCGGGCATTGCGCAGGATGTTCACCAGGACCTGCTCGAGCTGATGCTGGCGCCCGATCGCCTCCGTGTCGCCCAAGCGGTCCTCGACCTCCAGGCAGATGTTGTCGTCACGGAACTGCTTGTCCACCAGGCCCACCGCCGCCGTGATCGCCCGTGACACGTTGAACGGCTGCACCGCCCCCGTATCCCGGCGGCTCAGGCCCTGCATGTAGGAAATGACCTCGAACAGACGGACGACTTGCTCCTCAATGGCCGCGAACCCGCGTTCGGCCCGCTCGGCATCAAATCCCTGGCGTTTCACACGTTCCAGCGCGCCCTCCGCCTTCAGGCGGATGATGTTCAGCGGCTGGCTGATTTCGTGCGCCAAACTGGCCGACATTTCGCCTAGCAGGGTCAGCTTGGCGGTATGCTGGAACCGGGTCTCCAGCTCGCGCCGTTCCGTCATGTCCTCAAGGATCACCAAGCCCTGCACGTCGTGACCGTCCCCGGCCGGCATGACGGCGAACGTCACGCGGGTCATCAGGCGGCGGTCGTCGCGCCCGCGCAATTCGCGCTCGAACACATCCACCCATCCGGGGCGCGGCTGGCCGTCGATCAGGCGCCGGGCCTCGGTGGGCGTGATGTCCGGGGCCAGCAGGTCCGTGTAGCTCATGCCCCGCAGTTCATGCGCGGACAGGCCGAGCATCCGCCGCACGGCCTCGTTGGTTTCCATCAGGCGCCCGTCCTTGGACAGGGTCATCATGCCGAACGGCGCCAGGGTGAAGATATTGCGGAACTTCAGCTCGCTGTCGGCAAGCGCGCGCTCCGTCTGCTTGCGCTGCGAGATGTCCATGAAGGTGGTCAGGCAGGACGGCGAGGAATCCTCGGCCTCCGGATGCGGGTGGCTCTGCGCCAGGCACACCACCTCCCGGCCCTCACGGCCGAGCACGGTGATTTCGTCGGTGGCCGCCTCGCTGGCGAGCACCTTGTCCAGGTGCCGCGACAGCGCCGCGTGCGACGCCGGGTGGATGAACAGATGCAGGGGCTTGTTTTCGATCTCGGCGCCACGCGCCTCGAACAGCCAGCTGGCGCGTTCGTTGGCGCTGATGATGGTGCGCCGTTCCGAGATGATGCAGTACCCGACCGGCGCGCCGTCGAACAGCGTGGCATACCGCTGAATCAGGGACTCGTTGACCTCTCTGGCGTGGCGCAGTTCCTCGTTCTGTGCCCGCAACTCTTCCTGGTGGGTCGCCAGATCCTCAAGCGCCGTTTCCAGCGCATGGTGCTGGTTCGCGTATTGCCCGAGTTGCTCTTCCCGATCGGCCAGGCGCTGGCTCAGGTCCTCGATCTTCGCCACATAGTCGGTCGTCGCCGTGCCCATGCCGTGTCCCATTCCGCCATCAGCCCAACCCAACCCCGCGTCCGCCCATACCATCAGACTCAAAGGTAAGGCTCTGGGCCTCAGACGCAAACAGAACAGAAGAACGATACGCACCAGAGGAGCGGGACCGCCGAAGGACTGAGCCCCGCCACCGTTCGGTGGCCCGGGATCGCGCGGCCTATTCCCCGCAGTACGGCGTCCGCTCATCCGGCGTGGCATCGGGGTAGAAGGTGACGATGGCGTCGTCGCGCATGACGAAGACCGCCTCGTACCCGTGCCCGTCGTCCAGCACGCGGTGCCGACAGGCGTCGGTGCCCGGCCCCAACTGTCCACGCGCCAGCCGGTAGGCCTTCGTAACCTCATGCAGGATGTCCGACGCCGACAGGCCCAGCGCATATCCGTTGATGCACTTGATCCCCTGATCCCCATCGGGCGTGCGGAAGACCACGCCTTCCGTGTAGATCGGCGGGTCCGTCTCAACGATCGAGCAGCCGCCCTCCATGCGTCCGGCCCACCCGTTGATCTGGGCCTGCGCATAGCGGCCCACGTAATGGAACCCGCCCAGGGTCCAGCGGCCGTCCTCGCGCTGGTCCGGCTCGCCGCAGAAGATGTGCCGGAACCCGGACTCGTGGAACCACGCGCTAACAAGGGTCTCCATGTCGCCGCGCAACGTGGCCAGCAGCGAGTCCCGCAACGACGGCCGGGCCTCCAGAAAGGCGCGGAATCCGCTGGCCGGAACGGCGTCGCCCCAGTCGCCGCACAGGCGCAAGATGTCCCGGTCCACCTCGCCGAACACCGGCATCGGCGGTGTCGGATCGTCGGGTCCTTGATCAACGGAATCGAAGAACGGCGGGAAGGCCGGCGCCGGCGACGAGACGGTGGGCTCATCCGCGACGAGCGGCACCGGCCCAGGAACCGACCCGGCCGCATCCAGCGCGGCCGCTGGCGTGCCGGTTTCCGCGTTCGGGACCGGCGCGGGGACAATTGCCGCCTCGGGGGCCGCCTCGGGCGCCGCATCGCCGGCATCGACGGCGAACACCTCCAGGCGACCGCACTCCCTGGCCACCCACCGCTCTTGCGGATTGGCGCCGGGAACGCGCAGCCTGACCCACGGCCCGTCCGGAATATTGAGCTCGAAGGCCCCGTAGACCGTGCCCGGGCGCAACGTCACATCGCCCGGATTGGTGCCCTGGTTGAAGCTCTGGTAGGCCGGACACTCGGCACGAGCCGCGAAGGTGGCCTCAATGGCCACGGCGGCGGCGGCCGGCGGGGCGGCCAGCCCGCCGGCCACGGCACACACACCGACGGTCAGGGCGACGGAAAGGGCTCGGGACCGAGCGGGCATGATGGCTCCTCCTCGCAGGGGTTCGGCGTCCGGGTCGCGGCCAGCATACCCAGAACCGTGGCGGCTTTGGGGCATGTCGTGGGGATCCGTCACCCGGCGCCGGCACCCTGTCGAGACGCCTGCGGGTACGGTGGAGGATGCGCCGGTCGCGCGGGCTGCCCCGCGCCGGCCGAGCCCCTGGCCTGGGGATCTTGCGCCGGCGGCACGTTCGTGCCGGTGGCGGCGCACTCGTCGCGCAGCATCTCCACGAGGCGCTGCACCTCTTCCGATCGCCGCGCCTGCAGGTGGCGCAGCGTCATGGCGCCGAGCTGAAGGCTTGATTCGAGCGCCTCGGCCACACTGCCGGTCGCGCCGTGGCGCGTCAACTCGGCGACCTGCCCCGGGTCCCGCGCGCGGGCGAACACCGGCAGTCCGGGCCGCAGGCGCCGCACCGCATCCGTCGCCCGCTCGGCGGCCTCAGGTTGATCGAGGGTAATGACAACCGCGCGCGCCTCTTCCAATCCGGCCGCCCGCAGGACCTCGGCGCGGCTGGCGTCGCCGTAGTACACGTCCTGTCCCGCGTGCCGCGCCTGCTCGACCCGCTGAGCATGGAGGTCCAGCGCGCGGTAGGGCATTCCGGTCGCTTCCAGCATCCGCACGACGGTCTGGCCGACGCGGCCGTAGCCGGCGATGATGATGTGGCCGCTGTGCCCCGGCTGGGCTTCCGGCGCCTTCGGCGCCAGCGCCCGTGTCCGGCGGTCGGGCTCCTTCGGCAGCAGAAGCGGCAACAGCTTCACCATCAGCGGCGTCAGGGCCATGGTCAGCGAGATGACCAGGATCAGGAATTGCGCCGTCGCCTGATCCAGCAGCTTGCTTTGCACGGCCAGGGTGAACATGACGAACCCGAACTCACCGCCCTGGCACAACAGCACCGCCACCCGCAGGGAATTGTCGCGCCCGATCCTGAACAGCATCCCCAGCCCGAACAGCACCAGGGCTTTCAGGATCAACAGCCCGAAGACCACCATCAAGACCGGTAGCCAGTTGGCCATCGCCGCCCCGAGATCCACGCTCATGCCGACGGCCATGAAGAACAGCCCCAGCAGGAACCCCCGGAACGGCTCGACATCCGCCACCACCTGGTGCCGAAACTCGGATTCGGCCAGCAGAAGCCCGGCCAGGAACGCGCCCATCGCCATGGACAGTCCGACCGCCTGCATCAGGTAGGCGACCCCCAGGACGATGAACAGGCTCAAGGCCGCGAACACCTCATGATTGCGTGCATCCGCAACAGCCCGGTAAAGGCGCCTCAGCAGGTAGCGCCCGCCGATAATCACCGCGCCAATGGCCAGCACCGCCTGCGCGACACGGGCCACGCCATCCGTCCAGCCGCCGGCGGAAACATCGGCGGACAACAGGGACACCAGGGCCAACAGCGGCACCACGGCCAGGTCCTGTAGCAGCAGCACACCGAAGGCCGCGCGCCCATGGCGGCGGCCGAACTCGCCGCGATCCCCCAGGATCTGCAGGCCGATGGCCGTCGACGAGAGGGCCAGGCCGAACCCGACGACCACCGCCGGCGCCGGCGCCAACCCGAACGCCCACGCCAATCCGGCCAAAAGGGCGCCCGTCACCGTCACCTGCGCGGTGCCAAGCCCAAGGACATCCTTGCGCATCAGCCACAGACGCGCCGGCTTCATCTCGATGCCGATCAGGAACAGCAGGAAGACCACGCCCAGTTCCGCGAAATGCAGCAGGTCCTCGCCCTCGGTGATGAGGCCCAGTCCCCAGGGACCGATGATCAGGCCGGCCACCAGATAGCCCAGCACCGAGCCGAGGCCAAGGCGCTGGAACAGCGTGACGAACACCACCGCGCACGCCAAAAGTGCCAGGATATCGAGAAGGGAGACATGACTCACGGGCCGGACCCTCTCCTGTGTCCGCGAAATCGGCCGATCCACGGAATTCTTGACGTCCATAGTACCCATCACATCGGCCCGGCACCAGTTCGGATCCCGCCGCCAACCCCGCGCCCCGCGCCGCCAACCGTTCATCAACCCCCGTCTTGATCGGCGCGGCGTTTCGCCGCACTGTGCGGAACGCCCGGATTCGGGCCAGGATGCACGAGACCCGGCAACAGACGGGATTCCCGACATGGAAGACCTCGACGACCGCCTGCGGGCGGACATCCAGGCGTTCGTGCCCATCGCCGAACGATTGGCGGACGCGGCGCGCGCCGAGACACTGAAACGGTTCCGCTCGCCGACACTGGCGGTCGAGATCAAAAGCGATCGCTCGCCGGTCACCATCGCCGACCGCGCCGCCGAGGCGGCCATGCGGTCCCTTCTAGACGAGTTCTGCCCGGATCACGGAATCCTGGGCGAGGAGGCCGGATCCAGCGGCCTGGACCGCGAGTTCGTGTGGGTGCTCGATCCGATCGACGGCACCCGCTCGTTCGTGACCGGCAGTCCCTTGTGGGGCACCCTGATCGCCCTGAGCTGGAAGGGGCAGCCGGTGCTGGGCATCCTGGACGCCCCGGCGCAGAATGAACGCTGGATCGGCTGCGTCGGCCGGCCCACCCTGTTCAACGGTGCCCCGTGCCGGACGCGGGCCGCCGGCGACCTCGGCCACGCGGTGCTGTACACGACGACACCCGATCTCTTCTGCGACGATGACCGGCCCGGCTTCGAGGGCCTGTCATCCCGGGTCGCCGAACGACGCTACTGCGCCGACTGCTACGCCTATGGCATGGTGGCCTCGGGCTGGATCGACATCGCCCTCGACCCGGCGACCAAGCCCTATGACTACATGGCCCTGGTGCCGGTGGTCGAAGGGGCCGGCGGACGGATGACCGACTGGTCCGGGGCGCCGGCGAACCTGACGAGTTCCGGCTGGGTCATCGCGGCCGGCGACAGCGCCACCCATGCCGCCGCCCTCGCCGCGCTCAAGGGGGGCTAGCCAGCGGCCCCTTCAACGACGATATCAACCGCTCCACACCCCCGCGGTCACCGGATGACCGCCGCCCCGGCCCAGGATTGCGCCCATGCCCGATCCCTCGATCCGCGAGCAACTCCACCGCGAGGTTCTGCGCAGCGACGATTCGTATGGTCTGCTGCCGGAATTCGTGTCGCAGGTGCACGAGGCGCTCGAAGCGGGGGACGAGGACTCGGTCCGCGACATGGTCGCGCCGCTGCATTATGCCGACATCGCCGACCTGATCGAAACCCTGGGCAGCGAGGACCGGGCGCTGTTCGTCCGGGCGACCAAGGCGAGCTTCAACGCCGAAATCCTGCCGGAACTGGACGACGCGGTTCGCGCCGAGGTGATCGAGGAACTCGGCTACGAGGACTTCGCCGCCTGTTTGCGCGAGGTGGAGTCGGACGACGCGGTCTATCTGGTCGGCCAGTTGGAGGACGACGAGGAAAGGGACGCCGTCCTGGCCAAGCTGCCGCCCGAACTGCGGGCGGTGATCGAACAGGCGCTGGCGCTGCCGGAATACTGCGCCGGCCGTTTGATGCAGCGCGAACTGGTGGCCGTGCCCAGCTACTGGACCGTCGGCGAGACCATCGACTACCTGCGCTCCGGCGCCCGCCTGCCGGACGAGTTCTACCAGATCTTCATCGTCGATCCGCGCCACAGGCCAGTGGGCTATGTGCGGCTGTCGTCGCTGCTGCGCACGCGCCGGCCGGTGCGCCTGAGCCAGATCATGGACCTCAAGGCGGCCGAGATCCCGATCACCATGGACCAGGAAGAGGTCGCCTTCCTGTTCCGCCAACAGAACCTGTTGTCGGCGCCGGTGGTCGATGCGTCCGGACGCCTAGTGGGCCGAATCACGGTCGACGACGTGGTCGACGTCATCGACGAAGAGGCCGAGGACGACCTGTTCCGTCTGGCCGGCCTGTCGGAGGGCGACCTGTTCTCCGACGTGGTGGACACCGTCAAGTCGCGCATCACCTGGTTGCTGGTCAACCTGGGAACGGCCGTCCTGGCCTCGCTGGTGATCGGCGTGTTCGAGAGCACGTTGCAGGCGGTGGTGGCGTTGGCCGTGCTGATGCCCATCGTCGCCTCGATGGGCGGCAACGCAGGGACGCAGACGCTGACCATCGCCGTGCGCGCGCTGGCCACCAAGGAACTGACCGCCGCCAACGCCGGGCGCATCGTCGGCAAGGAACTGGTGATCGGGCTGATCAACGGCCTG
>JGI12109J20283_10250357_pt1 | contig 24425 bp, 17 predicted proteins | sample ElkSlonscriptome_12_FD_20283 | JGI IMG/M metagenome (IMG submission 20283)
GGCGTCGGCGGTGGCGGTCTCGTCCAGGCTTGCGGCGGGAACGATCCGGCCGGCCTCGGCCATCCGCCACAGGGGGTCGAGCCAGGCGCTGTCCAGTTGCTCGGTCTCGGCCAGTTCGGCGCGTTCCTGGAACGCGCCGATGGCCCGCCGGGTGGCCGGTCCGAGGACGCCGTCGATGGTGTCGTCGTACAGACCCAGAGCCTTCAGGCGGATCTGCATCTCGCCGATGACGTCCTCGTACAGGGCCACCACCCATTCCTCGCCGATCTCGCCGGTCACCGCCAGACCTTGCCGATCCCGCTGGTAGTCGCGGATGGCCTGCTCGGTGGCCGGCCCCGGGACGCCGTCGACGGCACCCTCGTAATAGCCCAGCCGACTCAGGAAGGCCTGTACCCGACGCAGCGCCGCGGCCGAGAAATCCGCCCGGGCGCCGGCGTAGCGGAGCATCCCGACGATGTCGCTATGACCCCGCTGACGGGCCAGGTACAGCGGCTTGAAACCGTATTCGTCCTCGGCGTTGACGTCGGCGCCACCCATGATGAGGCGCCGGGCAGCGGCGACATTGCCGGCGCGGGCGGCATCGTGCAGGGGCGCGGCGAACAGCGGGGAGACCAGCAAACACAACAATAGCCCGAACAGCAGCGTCAGGCGTAACCCATAAGCGTGCATGAAAATACCTTTGAATCCGAAATTATCGAATATCCGATAACTTGGAAGTCTAGCAAAAGCCCCGGGGAAAAATGTAGCCGTCACGATTGATCCACGATCAGTAATCGGCAAAGCCATCATTGGTATTGGACGGCCAGGTCCCGTGGACGCTAAGGTCGCCATGGCCGGTAGCACGTCAGGGAGGACCGACCGATGCGGTCAAAAACGACGCAAACTTGTCACCATTAGTAACATTACAGTATTATTGTTTCACTTCAAGGTGCTGTATTAAAGAGTTTTTTAATTATTGGTCCAGAATCTGCAAAAACTATTTTCAGCGGGTGCCGACAGGCCGGATTGGGCCACAGGGACGTGCCAACTCCGATGGTCAAATCAGCGCAAATCGCGCGGGAGGAATATGAGATGGACGACAGCATGCATGCATCCGGGGTCGATGGATCGCTGCTGGCCAGCCATCGTCTGGAGGCCGAGGCCTATTGCCAGTACCTCAGTGCCGCGGCACGGGGCGTGGCCCGGGACGAGTTGCTGATTCTGGGATTGACCCGGGAGCTGAGCCTGTTGCAACGCGAACCCGGTCACCAGAACACGATGACAAAGCCGGTCGCCGAGCAACGAGCACCGGTGCCGGTCATCCGCCGCTGGCTGGCAATGCTGGGCCTCCTCGCCTGCGCGTGAGCGATATCGACACTAGGCGCGGCATTGGGAAATTCAGTCACCATGAATACGCATGAGATCAAGCAGCGGTTCAAGCTCCTGTCACCGTTTCTGACCGAGAATCTGCGCCGCCGGGTGGCGGCGGCCGAGGCCATGGCCATCGGCTACGGGGGTATCTCCATCGTCTCCCGGGAGACCGGGGTATCGCGCGGCGCCATCGCTCTGGGCTGCGAGGAACTGCGCCACCCCGAGAAGATCGACGAGACCCGCATCCGCCGTAAGGGGGGTGGACGCAAGCAGGCGGTGGCCAAGGATCCCACCCTCAAGCAGGATCTGGAACTGCTGATCGAGCCCGGACCCGAGGGCGAGACCTCGCCGCTGCGCTGGACCAGCAAGAGCGTGCGCTCGCTGGCCAGCGAACTCAATCGCATGGACCACAAGATCAGCCACAATCGAGTGGCGGATCTGCTGCACGAACTCGGCTACAGCCTGCGGGGTAACCAGAAAACCCTGGAGGGGGTGTCGGCCACCGACCGGGATATCCAGTTCCGCTTCATCAACGAGGAGGTGCATCGCTACCAGGCCAGCGGCCAGCCGGTGGTGTTCGTGGACATCAAGAAGCGTGAGATGGTGAACGGCACGGCGACGCCGCTGCCCGGCGAGCGCATCCGCGAACCGGCGGGGCTCGGCGAGTTGCTGGCCGAGGAGGAAGACGCCGCGCCCATGGATGCCGCCCGCAGCGCCGAGACCCAGTGGGTGAGCGTGGATATCGACCAGGACACCGCCATCTTCGCGGTGGACAGCATCCGCCGCTGGTGGTATTCCATGGGCCGCAGCCAGCATCCGGGCGCCGATAAACTTCTGGTAACGGTGGACAGCGGCGGCAGCAATGGCTACCGCATCAAACTCTGGAAGGAGGAGTTGCAGAAACTCGCCCGGGAGTTGTCGCTTACCATCACGGTATCCCACCTGCCGCCCGGCACCAGCAAATGGAGCCGCATCGAGCACCGGCTGTTCTCCTTCCACAGCCAGAACTGGCACAGCCGCCCCCAGGTCAGCCACCGGGTGATCGTCAACATGATCGCCGCGCCCGAGCAGACCCCCGTTCGTCCCGTGGTGTCCGCCGCCGGCCAGATACCCCTGTCGGAGCCGCCCACCGGGGTGAACCGGGTGTTCCACCGGGAGTGGAACTACACCGTCTGAGTAGCCACCCGGACGGCGCCGCCTCAGGCCCCATCCCGGGATGGATCATCCCCTGCCGCCGCCACCGCCCCGGGGCCGATGGCCAGCACCACCTGGCCGGCCCTGAGGGGCTCGTCCCAGTCCACCCGGAAATGAAACCGCCCCCCCTCCAGCACCCCCAGCACCAGTAGTGGCGTCGCCAGCAGCGCTTCCAACTCGGCCAGCCGGCGCCCCACCAGTACCCCGCCATCGGTCACCGGCAACTCCCGGAAACCCAGCCCCCGTTCACCCTGGAACAGGCTGACCTGGATCACCTCGGCCACCAGCGGCTGGCGAATCAGCCGGGCGATGCTGCCGCCAACGATGCCCTGGGGGTCGATCACCTGATCGGCGCCCGCAGCGTGCAGCTTCATCACGGTATCGGCGGCGTGGGCCACGGCGACGATGGGGGTGTGGGGGGCCAGGCTGCGGGCGGCGATGGTGAGGAACACGTTCTGGGCATCCTCGGCCAGCAGACAGAAGATCAGATCCACCCCGTAGCCGATGCCCACCGAGGCCAGTTCGCTGTCGCGGGTGTAGTCGATGGAGGAGACCGCGAAACCCTCGATCTCGGCCTGACGCAGATGCTCGGCGCGGTCGATCAACGTGAACTCGCAGTGGAGGTCGCGCAACTGCCGGGCCACCGCCAGCCCCAGTTCCCGGCTGCCGAAGATCACCACCCGCCGGGTCTTCATCGGGTGAGCCTGTAGCCCTGCACGCGCTTGCGAAAGGCCAGCAACTGACCGCCTTCACCCATCAACATCAGCTGATCGCCCGGTCGCAGGGCAAACGTCGACGGCGGATGGAAGTGGAACCGCCGCCCCCGCAGGGGCAGGCAGATTCCCGCCGCCTCGCGCCGGTCATCGGTCACCACCCCGAACAGCAGCAACTGCGGCGCCAGATCCGCCAGCGCCGCCACCGGCCGGTGGGCCAGCGGCGAGTTCTCGCCCACCCGCACCGCCTCCATCCCCGGCCCCTGACCGCCCAGGGCATGGATCAGCAAATTGGCGCTGAGGGGATGGTTCACCAGTTGTGCGGCCAGCAGGCCCACCATCTCGTTGGCGGTGACCACGCTATCGGCGCCGGCCCGGTAGAGTTTGTCGATGCTGTCGGTGTGGCTGGCCCGGGCGATGATGCGGATAGCGGGGTTGAGCTGACGCACCGTCAGGGCTATGAACACGTTGCTGACGTCGCTGTCGGTGATGCACACCACGGTGTGGGCGCGCCGGTGGATGTCCGCCTCCTCCAGCACCTCGTTGCGGCTGGCATCGGCGTGCAGCGCCAGTAAGCCCCGGCGCTGGGCCAGATCCACCCGGGATTGGTGGTGGTCCAGGATCAGCAGCGGCTGGCGATCGGCCTGTAAGCGGCTCGCCACCACCTCGCCCACCCGGCCATAGCCGCAGATCAGCACCATATCGTGGAGCTTCTCCACCTCCAGATGCACCCGCCGTTCACGCATCACCACCAGTCGCTCGCTGAACGCCGAGACGATGATGGAGGTGGAGAACGACAGCACCGCGATCCCCGAGACGATGAGGATCAGGGTGATGAAGCGCCCCTCGGTGGTCTGCGGGGTGATATCCCCGTAGCCCACCGTGGACAGGGTGATCACCGCCCAGTACACCGCGTCGAAGAAGCTGTTGATCTCGCTGCGACTGTCGTTGGCCTCCATGAGATAGATGCCGGTGGCCGAGGCGAACACCATGAAACCCACGAACAGCCCCAGGGTGTAAATCTCGAAGCGTTTCTCGCTGAGTACCTGGGTCAGTTGCTTGAGGCTCTGGGTGTAACGGAAAAGCTTGATGACACGGAATAACAAAAAGATCCGCAGCATTCGCAGGGGTCGGTAGCTGGGTAAAATGGCCAGCAGATCGATAATCGCCAACGGCGAGGCGACATAATCCCATTTGGATCGGGCCACCCGGGCAATGCTCGGCAACAGCCGAAAGCGCTGATCGCTGGCCGCAGCGTTTTGGTAATCCCGCAGAATAAGCCGGTGGCTGTCGTCATGGACCCACAGCCGCAGCAAATACTCCAGCGCGAAAATGCCCACCGCGACACGCTCCAGCCACAGCGCCCAGACCGGCAGGCGATGGTGGACCTCGTACAGAAAGCAGCCGATGGTGACCATGATCAGCACGATCATGGCGCTGTCGAAGGTCTGCTTGTGGCGCGAGTGGTCATCGTGCAGGAGCACCCGCAGCCAGCCCTTGAGGTGCTGATAGCGGGGCGTTTCCGCCAGCCTGCACAGGGCCAGCATCCAGCGGGTGGCGCGATCGGGGAGGGTGGGCATGGTGGTGGGAGCGGGGCCGTCGGCCTCCTGTGCGAGTGGCAAGCGAAATGACACGGGCCGCCCGGAAAGTAAAGCGACCACCGGCGCCGGACAAAACTACTGGTTCTAATGGATAACGGGTCGTATTATTATCCCGTCAGTTTTGTAAAAACCTTAACAAGAGTATGGAGCGCGACATGGCGGACATCAATCTGAAAGACCTACCCACTCACGAGTTGCAGCAACTGGCCAACGACATTCAGTGGGAAATGGAGCATCGACGAAACGAGGAGATCAAACAGACGGCGGCGCAGATGAAAGCCATGGCCGCGCAGATGGGAATGACCGTGGAGCAGGTATTGCGCATCAAAACCCGCCAGAAGACCCCGGTAAAATACCGTAATCCCGAGGAGCCGGAACAGACCTGGACCGGGCGCGGCAAACGCCCTGGCTGGTTGCGCGATGCCATCAATGCCGGTCGCGATCTGGAGGAGTTCCGGGTCGAATGAGCGGTTCGCGCCGACGCCGCGCCCGGGGGATCGGCTAGCCCGTGCTGCGGGTCCACCACGGCAACCATCTGGAGCGACTGGCGGCGCGCCTCTCGGCGCTCATCGCCGAGCCGGAGGGCGACTGGACCACCCCCGAGGTGGTGGTGGTGCAGAGCCAGGGCATGCAGCGCTGGCTGGATCTGGCGCTGGCCCGGGAGCTGGGCATCAGCGCCCATCTGCACTATCCCTTTCCGGCGAGCTTTGTCTGGGAGATCTACCGGGCGCTCGATCCCGAACTCCCCGAACAATCCGGCTTCGAGCGCGAGCCGCTGTTCTGGCGGGTGCTGGCGGCGCTGGATGGGGTGCCGGAAGGCGATGCCCGGCTGGCGCCGCTGCGCCAGTTTTTGGCCCCCACCGATGCCTGGGAACGCGCCGAACTGGCGGCGCGGCTGGCGGGACTGCTGGATGCCTATCAGGTGTTCCGGCCGGACTGGATCAACGCCTGGGACGGTGGCGACACTCCCCACTGGCAGGGCTGGCTGTGGCAGCGGCTAAGCTCGCCCGATCAACCCCACCGGGTGGCCCTGCACCGGGCCTGCATGGAGCGTCTGGCAACGCTCACCGAGGCGCCCCCGGGGTTGCCGGCACGGATCTCGATCTTCGGCATCATCGCCCTGCCGCCCCTGTATCTGGAGGTGTTCCAGGCCATCGCCCGGTTCACCGAGGTGCATCTGTTTTTGCTCAATCCCTGCCAGGAATACTGGGGCCTGATCCAGGCCGAGCGGCAGATCGCCCGCCAGTACGGCGACGATCCCGACACCGTGGACGGCTATCTGGAGACCGGCAACCGGCTGCTGGCCTCACTGGGCCGGCTGGGGCGCGATACCCATCACCTGCTGAGCGAGATCGAGTCCGATACGGTGGAGCAGTTCCACTCGCCCGGCGAGGACAGCCTGTTGCACTGCCTGCAACACGATATCCTCTGCTTGCAGAACCGCGGCGACAACCGCCGGCTGGACGAGCCCGAGGGGCCACCCATCACCCCCCTCGGGGCGGGCGATACCAGCGTGCGGGTGCAGGTCTGCCACACCGCCATGCGCGAGGTGGAGGTGCTGCACGACCAGCTACTGGCGCTGATGGGCGAGCTGCCTGGCCTCACGGCCGCCGATATCGTGGTGATGACCCCCGACATCGAGCGCTACGCGCCGGCCATCCGCGCGGTGTTCGCCACCGCCGAGCCGCCTATCCCGTTCTCCGTGGCCGATCGCCGCCCCGCCACCCAGAGCCCGCTGGTGGAGGCGTTCCTCGGCATCCTGGATCTCTGCGACAGCCGCTTCCCGGTGGACCGGGTGCTGGGGCTGCTGGAGTGTGAGTCGCTGCGCACCCGCTTCGGGCTCAGCGAGGCGGACCTGCCGCTGATCACCCAATGGCTGCGCGACACCACCGTGCGCTGGGGGGTGGACGCCGCCGGGCGGGCGGCGCTGGATCTGCCCGCCACCGCCGAGCACACCTGGCGGGCCGGGCTGGAGCGGCTGCTGCTGGGCTTTGCCCTGCCCGCCAAGGAGCAGGCGCTGTACCGGGGCATCCTGCCCTACGACGGGGTGGAGGGGGAGGGCGCCCGGGTGATGGGGCGGCTGGTGCGCTGCATCCGGGTGCTGGTGGCCACCTGCGAGGATCTGCGATCACCCCGCAGTCCCGGCCACTGGCAGGCCCGCCTGACCGGCCTGCTGGGGGATTGCTTCGCCGACGACGATGCCGGCGAGGCCGAGCGTGAACTGCTGCGGGCGGCGCTGGAGCTGTTCGCCACCTCGGCCATGGAGGGCGGGTTCCAGGCACCGCTGGAGCTCGGCACGTTGCGCCACTGGCTCACCACCCACCTGAACGAGGCCAGCGTGGAGGGTTTTCTCGGCGGTGGCGTGACCTTCTGCACCCTGATGCCCATGCGCAGCGTGCCGTTCCGGGTGGTGTGTCTGATCGGTTTCAACGACGCCAGCTTCCCCCGTCCCCAGACCACTCTGGACATCGATCTGATGGCCCACAAGCCTCGCCGGGGCGACCGCTCCCGGCGCTGGGAGGATCGTTATCTGTTCCTGGAGGCGCTGCTGTCGGCCCGGGAGGTGTTGTACCTGAGTTTCGTGGGGCGCAGCGTGCGCGACAACGCCGAGGTTCCGCCGGCGGTGCTGGTGAGCGAATTGCTGGACTATATCCGCCAGGGCTTTTGCGCCCATGACGGCAATGATCCCCTGGCGCAGATTCGCACCGAGCATCCCCTCCAGTCCTTCAGCCCGCGTTATTTCGGCGACGATCCCCGGCTGTTCAGCCACGCCGCCCACCTCTGCGAGGCCATCCGCGCCCGCGCCAGCCAGCGGCCCCGTCCCCTCTGGACCGAACCGCTGGCCGAGCCCGAGCCCCTGTGGCGGGCGGTGGAGCTGTCCCGGCTGCTGGATTTTTTCCGGCATCCGGCCAGGTTTCTGTTGCGCGAGCGCCTCGCCGCGCTGCTGCCCGAGCAGGCTGTGCTCCCCGCGCCCCGCGAGCCCTTCCTGCTGGAGCAGTGGGTGGATGCGCGGATCCGGCAGCGCCTGCTGGAGGCCCGGGAGCACGGCCAGCAGGCCATGGAGGTGTTGCCGCTGGTGCGCGCCGCCGGGCTGCTGCCCCATGGCACGCTGGGCGAACTCCTGTACTGGCGCGAGGCCGGCATGCTCCAGCCGCTTTTGAAGGCGCTGGACAGCGCCCCCGGCAAGCTTGCCGAGCCGCCGCCGGTGATCCTGGAACTTCAGGGCTTCCGGCTGCACGGCTGGCTGGACGGGGTCACCGTGGAGGGCCGGCTGGCCCACGGGGTGCATCCGCTGAACCCGCGCCAGCGTCTGGCATTATGGATCCAGCACCTGGTGCTGAACTGTCTGGGGCTGTCCGGGGTGGCGCCGGTGAGCCGCTGGCTGGGCCTCGGGGAGCCCCTGCGGCTGCGCCCGGTGCTTGATGCCGACCAGCGGCTGGCGGAGTTGCTGGAACTTTACTGGCAGGGGTTGCGCGCACCCCTGCCGGCCTTCCCCAGGAGCGGCTGGGCGTGGCTGGAGGCCGGTGGCGAGAGCGGTCTGGAAAAGGCCTGGCAGTGCTGGCACGGCGGCTACAATCACGACGGTGAGGGCATGGACCCCTACTACCGGCTCCTGTACCACGGCCAGGATCCCATCGACGCCGACTTCGTGGCACTGGCGGCGCGGATCTGGCTGCCGCTACGCGAGCACAGCGATGACGACTGAGCCAGCCATGCGCCCCCTGGCGATCCTCGACACCCCCCTGGACACCCTCACCCTGGTGGAGGCCAGCGCCGGCACCGGCAAGACCTACGCCATCGCCGGGTTGTACCTCAGGCTGGTGGTGGAGACCGGCATCCCGGTGCCCGCCATCCTGGTGGTGACCTACACCCGCGCCGCCACCGAGGAGTTGCGCGGGCGTATCCGCCAGCGGTTGGTGGATCTGCGCCAGTGCCTGCAACACGCTAAGAGCGACGAGCCCCTGCTGCGGGAGCTGCTGGCGCGCCTTGACGACGACACCCTTCGGGAGCAGGCCCGGCGGCGGCTGGAGGCGGCGCTGCTGGCCTTCGACGAGGCGGCGATTTATACCATCCACGGCTTCTGCCAGCGGGTGCTGGCCGACACCGCGTTCGCCAGCGCCATGCCGTTGTCCACCGAACTGGTGGCCGAGGAGGGCGAGCTGCTGCGGGAGATCGTGGAGGATTTCTGGCGCCGCCGGTTGTTCGCCGCCCGCCCCAGCCTGCTGCGCCAGATCCTGGAGGCCAAGTGGACCCCGGATACCCTGCAACGGCTCATCCAGCCGCTCCTCGGCAAGCCCTATCTGCACCTCGTCGATCTCGACGAGGCGCCGGATCTGGACGTGCTGGAACGCGAGTTCGAGGCCGCCTTCCAGGCCGCCCGGGACTGCTGGTTCGCCGGGCGCGAGGCCATTGTCCAGGTACTCTCGGAGGCCACCGGGCTCAGTAAAACCTCCTACAAGCCCGCCAATTTCCCCGCCTGGTTCGCCGCCATGGACGCCTATCTGGAAGGCGGCGACGAGGGTCCCGATCCGAAGCTCTGGGATAAATTCACCCACTTCACCCGCGCGAAGCTGGAAAAATCCACCAACAAGGGCAAGACCACCCCCGAACATCCCTTCTTCGATCTCTGCCAGACCCTGAACGAGGCGGCCGGGCGGTTGCGGGAGGGCTTCCGGAATTATCTGCTGATGCTACGGCGGGATCTGTTCCTGGAGTGCCAGGAGAAGCTCCCGCGCCTGAAGCGAAAATACAAGGTGCAGTCCTACGACGATCTGCTGGTGAACCTGCACCGGGCGCTGCACGATGCCCACGGCGGCGCACAACTCGGCCAACAGTTGCGCACCCGCTACCGGGCGGCGCTGATCGACGAGTTCCAGGACACCGATCCGGTGCAGTACGAGATCTTCCGCACCCTCTACGCCGACGGCGAGCATCCGGCCTTTCTGGTGGGTGATCCCAAGCAGGCCATCTACAGCTTCCGGGGCGCGGATATCTTCGCCTACCTGCAGGCCCGGGGCGCGGTGAACGCCGCCTACACCCTGGATACCAACCACCGGGCCACGCCCGCGCTGGTTGAGGCGGTGAACGCCGTGTTCGGCCAGCACCAGCTGCCGTTTCTGCTGGATGGCATTACCTTCCAGCCGGTACGGGCCGCCCAGCGCGAGCGTCCGGTGCTGCACCTGCCGGACGGCGCGCAGGCGCCCCTGCGGTTCTGGTTCCAGCCGCCCCGGGAGGATGGCAAGGTCCACAGCAAGGACGGGATGGGCAAGGCGGCGGTGGCGGCGGTGGCCGGGCGCATCGCGAGAATTCTGAACCTCGCGGTGGGCGGCGAGGCGCGGCTCGGCAAGCGGCCCCTGCAGGGCGGTGATATGGCGGTGCTGGTGCGCACCAACCGCCAGGCGCTCCAGGTGCGAGAGGCCCTGCTGGCGCGGGGGGTGGCCAGCGTGCTGCATTCCCGCGACAGCGTGTTCGACACCCCCGAGGCCGGCGAACTGGAACGGCTGCTGGCGGCACTGGTGCAACCGCGCCGGGAGGTGCTGGTGCGCGGCGCGTTGCTCACCGATTGCCTGGGTCTGGATCTGACACAGGTGGAGGCGCTGGGCCGCAGTGATAGCGCCTGGGAGGCGCTGCTCCAGCGCTTCGCGGGCTATCACCAGCAATGGCGCGAGCAGGGCTTCATGCGCATGTTCCGCCGCCTGCTACAGACCGAGGGGGTCTACGCCCGCTTGCTGGCCCACCCCGACGGCGAACGGCGCCTGACCAACCTGCTACACCTGGCCGAACTCGCCCAGACCGCCAGCCTCGACCAGCGCCTCGGCCAGGAGGGTCTGCTGGCCTGGCTGGCCGCCCAGCGCCAGCAACCCACGGTGGACGAGGACAGCCGCCAGCTACGCCTGGAGAGCGACGCCCAGCTGGTGCAGATCGTCACCATCCACAAGGCCAAGGGGCTGGAGTATCCCATCGTGTTCTGCCCGTTCCTGTGGGACGGCGGCTTCTGGAGCCAGAAAGACGAGATCGTGCGCTGCCATGATCCCCAGGACCAGGGCCGGGCGGTGCTGGATCTGGGCAGCAGTCAACTGGAGCGGCGCCGGCAGGTGGCCATCCACGAGGAAATGGCCGAGCAACTGCGCCTGGCCTACGTGGCCCTGACCCGGGCCCGCTACCGCTGTTACGTGGTCTGCGGGGCGGTCTCCAAACTCGCCGAGTCGGCGCTGGGCTGGTTGCTGCACCCGCCGCCGGTGATCGGCCCCGGGGTGGACCCTCTGGAAGCCCAGGCGCAGTTCCTGAAAAGCGTGGACGGCGCGGGGCTGCGGGCGGGTCTGGAGCGCCTGCTGGAGGCCGCGCCGGATGCCGTGGCGGTGGAGGATCTGCCCGAGGAGGGCGAGCGCCACCGGCCCCCGGACACCCCGGGCGAGCGCCTGCGGCCCCGGGAGTTTGCCGGCACGCCACCCCTTGGCTGGTGCTTCAGCAGCTTCTCGGCGTTGCAGCATCGCGCGGGCGGCGGCGTGGCCGACCACGACCCCGGCGCCGGGCTCACCCCGGGGGATCTCAGCATCCACGGCTTTCCCCGCGGTACCCGCGCCGGGCGCTGCCTGCACGCTCTGCTGGAGCGACTGGATTTCATCGAACCGGTGCGCGGGCAGCGGGCGCTGGTGGCCGAGCAACTGGCCCGCCACGGGTTCGAGGCGGACTGGACGGGGGTGCTGGTGGCGGCCCTGCAACGGATGCTGGAGACCCCGCTGCCCGGGGAACCGGCCTGGCGGCTGGGAGAAGTGGTCGGGACCGGGCGGTTGAATGAACTGGCGTTCGTCTACCGTATGGACCGGCTGGGGCTGGAGGATCTGCGGGGCCTGCTCGCCGACCACGGCATGGACCCGGCGCTGCTGGGGAATCTGGATTTCAGCCCGCTGCGGGGCTTCATGCGCGGCGTGGTGGACCTGGTGTGCCGGGTGGACGGGCGCTTCCAGTTGCTGGACTACAAGTCCAACTGGCTGGGGCCGGGGCTGGAGGATTATCACCCGCAGGCCCTGGCGCGGGCCATGCTGGCCGGTGGCTACCATCTCCAGTATCTGATCTACACGGTGGCGCTGCACCGCTACCTCGGCTGGCGGGTGCCGGGCTACGACTACGCCGAACACTTCGGCGGCGTGCATTATCTGTTTCTGCGGGGCATGGACGGCGCCACCCCGGGGGCGGGGGTGTACCACTGTTGCCCGCCGTCGTCACTGATCCGGGCACTGGATCGCTATCTCATCGTGGAGCGGCGCTGATGGACACCCCGTTATTGTCCCTCCTGGAAGCCCGCGGGGTGCTGGATCCCCTGGACCGGGAGTTCGCCGAGTTTCTGCAAGGGCTGGCGGGTGAGACGCCCCATCTGGGGCTGGCCGCGGCGCTGGCCAGCCGGGTGCTGGGACAGGGCGATGTGTGTCTGGAACTGCCTCGCTTCGCGGGCCTGCCGCTGCTGCCCGGTCCCGAGGGCGCGGACTACCGGGCGCCGGCCGTCAACGTATGGCGCGAGGCCCTGCGCCGCGCCCCGGTGGTGGGCGAGCCGGGGGAGTTCCAGCCGCTGATTCTGGACGGCGAGGACCGGTTGTATCTCTACCGTTACTGGTGCTACGAGGATAGTCTGGCCCGGCAGCTCCGGGCACGCGCGGAGGATCCGCCGACGGTGGACCCGGACCTGCTCCGCGAGGGACTCGCCCGGCTGTTCCCCGAACCCGGCCCCAACCGCCAGAAGCTCGCCGCCGCGGTGGCCGCCTGCAACCGGCTGGCCATCATCTCCGGCGGCCCCGGCACCGGCAAGACCACCACCCTGGCGCGGGTGCTGGCACTGCTGCTGGCCCAGCAGCCGGACCTTAGAATTCGTCTCGCCGCCCCCACCGGTAAGGCCGCCGCCCGCATGCAGGAGGCGGTGCAGGCCAGCAAGCGGCGCCTTGCCGGGCAGGTGGACGAGGCTGTCCTCACCGCCATCCCCGAGGAGGCCGCCACCCTGCACCGCTTGCTGGGGGTGAGCGGCGACGGGCTGCGGTTTCGCCACGGTCCGGACAATCTCCTCAGTCTGGATCTGCTGGCGGTGGACGAGGCCTCCATGGTGGATCTGGCGCTGCTGTCTCGCACCGTGGCGGCGCTGCCCGCCGGGGCGCGGCTGCTGCTGCTGGGGGATCGGGACCAACTGAGTTCGGTGGAGGCAGGCGCGGTGCTGGGTGAACTCTGCCGGGATGCCGGGGGTTTCAGCCGGACCGCCAGCAAGCGATTACAGACGCTCACCGGCGAGGACGTGCCGGTGGCAGGCAAGCCCTCGGCGTTGATGGATCAGGTGACGCTGCTTGAGCGCAGTTATCGCTTCGAGGCCGCGGGCGGCATCGGCCAGCTGGCCAGCCTGATCCGCGCCAGCGACGGCGCCGGGCTCGCGGCGCTGCTGCGCGATCCGCCCGGTGGCATCCGCTGGCTGGAACCGCCCCCGGGCGCTGCCATGGAGGCATTGCTGGGGGAGGCGCTGGACCGGCTCTCGCCCTATCTCCAGACGGTACGCGGCGCTGCCTGCGCCGACGAGGTCTTCGAGTCGTTCGGCCGCTTTCAACTGCTCTGCCCCCAGCGCAGTGGTGAGTGGGGGGTGGAGAATCTCAACCGGCGGCTGGAGGAGCGGGTGCGCCTGAGGCTCGCGGCGGGCAGCCGGGAGTGGTACCCGGGGCGGGCGGTGATGGTCACCCGCAACGATTACACCCTGCGCCTGTTCAACGGCGATATCGGCATCGTGCTGCCCGACCCCGGTGAGTCCGGACAACTGCGGGCCTGTTTTCGCCAGTCCGACGGTGGCATCCGCGCCGTGGCGCTGAGTCGCCTGCCGCCGGTGGAGCCGGTGTTCGCCATGACCGTCCACAAGAGCCAGGGTTCGGAGTTCGACGAGGTATTGCTGGTGCTGCCCGCCGAGGACAGTCCGGTGCTGAGTCGGGAACTCCTCTACACCGCCGTCACCCGGGCCCGGGAGAGGTTATCCCTGTGGGGTAGTCCGGCGTTGCTGGGCCGGGCGGTGACGCGCTCCGGGCAGCGGGCCTCGGGGCTGCGGGCGCGGCTGGCGGCGTTAGCGTGAGGTATCGTTCTCGCCACCCCATTACCGCCTGACAGGCATGGGTTGATCCATACCGTGACGCCAAGCTTGCCGGGCACCTCCATGAACGCTCGTCCGGTATCGCCCCTCCAAGAACGATATGCAGCGAGCACTCCCTCCGGGCCGGGGTTCGCGATCAAGGCCCACCGGTGCAGGCACCGGTCACTTCCCGATCAGGAGGCAATGATGCCAGATTATCGTTTTTCCAGTGCAATACTTGTTCTCGTACTGATGCTGCCCACGGTTGGTCTGACCCAGTCCAGTGACCTGGAACGGGTGCTGCGGGGCGCCATCGGGGTCATGGAGGGTATCCAGGGCCAGCAGCAGCAACAAGGCCGCGAGGCGCAGCGGCGCCAGCAGGAGTTACTCGGCGAGCAACAACGGCGCCAGCAGGAACTGTATCGCGAGCAACAGCAGCGCGAGCAGGCATTGCAGCGCGAGCAGCAGCAGGCCGAACAGGAGGCGCAACGTCGCCAGCAGGAGCTATGGCAGGAGCAGCGTCGCCGCGAGCAGCAACAGGCCGAACAGGAACTGCAAGGCCAGCAACAGCAGCAGCCTTGGCAGGAGCAGTACCTTCCCCAACAACCGCCGCAGCAACAGTATTCGCAGCCCCAGGATGCCGAGGCCGAGGCCGAGGCCCGGCGCCAGGCACAACTGGAGCGTGAGGCGCTGGTGCGCCGCGTCCAGCAGCGGCTCACCGATCTCGGCTATGCGCCGGGTCCGGTGGACGGGGTTATGGGGGCGCGTACCCGCAGCAGCATCCGGGAATTCCAGCGCGATATGGGCCTGCGCGCCGACGGCGAGGCCGACACGGTGCTGCTGGGGGTGCTGGAGGATGTACGCGAGTCCCCGCGGACCACGACGCCCCCCGCACCGGTGGTGGACGAGCAGCCCCGGGTGGCCGAACCGGCGACCCCGACCCCGGCGCCCCCGCGCGCCATGGTCCGCGAGATCCAGCGCGGCCTCGATGCCCTGGGCTATCAGCCGGGTCCGGCCGACGGGGTGATGGGCAGTCGTACCCGCAGCAGCATCCGGGTTTTCCAGCGCGATCACGGCCTGTCCGTGGACGGTGAGCCCGACCTGATGCTGCTGGCCCAGTTGCGGAATCTGCAACCGCCGAGCGCCGCCGGGACGGCAGCCGTGGAGGAGACGATCACCGAAGACACCGAGCAGGCCGCCGACACCGGCTTCGATATCCTGGGTATCCAGCCGGGCATGGCCATGGCCGAGGCGGAGGCACTGGTGCGCGAGCATCTGGGGGAGAATCTGGCGGTGTTCACGACACCCGAACTCGACCGTGAGGCATCCTCCGAGGAACTGGCGGCCGGGCTCTCCAGCGGCAAGCTGTTCCTGGATATGGATACCGACGAGTTGATCGGCATCTACGACTATCCGGAGGGGGCCAGCGACGAGGTGGTGGCGGTGTTCCGCGAGGTGCATTTCCCCCGCTCCGGCGCGCCCACCCGGGAGGCGGTGGTGCAGGCCCTGCTGGATAAATACGGCGAGCAGCAGCGGGTGGAGAATCCCCTGCTGGCGCAGCGCGATACCCTGGCCTGGCACACCGCCTCGGAGACCAACCGGCGCTGTGGCGGCAATGCCGTGGTGAAGGGGCGAGCCTCCTGGCTGGCGGATTCTGGGGAACGGGTGGATAGCTGGAAGTCCGAGTTCGGTGGAGGCTACCGGCAGTGGCGGTTACCCTCCCTCGGCCCTGTCACCCGCGACTGCGGCACCAGCGTGATCGCCCGCCTGAATGTCAGGCCGGCAGCCGGGGATACCGACGAGCAACAGGTGGAGAAGCTGTCGCTGCGGCTTTTCGACAGCGCCTGGCTGCTGGAACTGGCCCGCGAGGCTCGCGAGCAGGCGGCGCAACTGGCCGAGCAGGCGGGGCCGGAACTGAAGCTCTGAGTGCCACGTCCGGGTCCGGCCAGGGGCATCGCGCCGCTGCCGCTGGCCGGCCTCAGCCGTCCCGGAACCGGGTAGGGAGCCCCGCCTCGATCCGCCGGTTGGTTTCCGGGGAGTGGGGCCGGCTGAGGGGAATATCGGGCAATCCGGTGAGAAACGCCGCCTCGGTCTGATAGTTCGAGTACGCCTGGAAGATGAACTCGTTCCAGTAGTTCAGGCTCAGCCCATATTTCATGAGCCGGTGGTAGGCTTCCCGGGGATCGGCGCTCTTCACCCCGGGCAGGGTACGCTGCAGATAACCCCGCCACTGATCCGTCGGGGTTTCCCGGAACACGTAGGGCGTGGTGATCATGAGGTGATCCCGAAACGCCTCGCTGGGGGGCGGCAGCACCCGCGCCAGCCAGATCTGCCCCGGCTCGCCCCGATACTGACTGGCCACCAGGCAATGGCGTGGCTCGTCGGTGCCCATATCCCGCAGTACCACGCTGTCGCCGTCCACGCCCTGGTGCTCGTAGAGCCCCATGCGCGACGCCTGCATGGTCCGCACCCCAGTCAGCAGCGCCGGATCCCGGCCCAGGCGTTCCAGCACGGCGATCAGACAACTGCCCAGGGTTTCCTTGCGCAGGCCCAGGGCCATATCGAACACCGACCAGTAGAAAAAATACGAGTAGGTGAGGGGGCTCATGGGTGGACCCGAGGGCTTGTAGAGATCCTCGGCATCGCCCAGCGCCCGGGAGAAACGCCCCAGGGCGGGGAGGGTGAGCAGTGTCTCCACCAGTTCGGAGATCCGGTGCTGGATCGTCGAATAATGGGCATGCAGGGGATGTAGGTGGGATTGCGAGCCGAAATTCAGGGGCGAGAGATCCAGCGCCTTGCGATGACCGGCCCGGGATAGGATTTTCAGCAGCTTCTGGGCGATGGGTCCCGCGGATGTGGGAGTGGGCATGGTGTATAGATCCTGTGGCACTTTTCTGGGACATAGTATGGGAATGTTCCGGCTTTTCTGCACCGTGATCATCCCGTTGATGCCAGTAAAGTCAATCGATCGAGGTGATTTTATATCATCATCTTATCAGGTGGCGCCGTGAATCCAGACAATTTTTAATTCATTATTCGTTATGAATCGTTAAACAAGCTATGTGGTGAATGGATGTTGTGGCATATTGCGCTGGCCTTCGTGAATAGAAGAGCCGAAGGCATCAAAACAAATACTTAGCAGGAGTTACTGGATCATGACTGGACATGCCGATGATACCGTCAAAGCGAATGCCCTGACGCTGGCTTACGACTATTCCCTGAACTTATTGACTCGCCAGTTCAAGCTGGATCCCATGGAGGCCGATACGCTGGCAAAGGAATACGCCGCCGACTACTGGCAGGACTGGCTCGCCGATGCCGAGCGGGTCAGCGCCTCGGGTAAGAAGATGAATCTACCCCGGGTTCCTGTGTTTGCTTGAATCGCTACGCCGGGACACGTCGGGCTGAGTTATCCGGAACTCACCCGGCGTGTTTTATTTTCAGTCGACGATATATCATCATCTTTTATTTAACCAACTGAATCCCTTCATCATACCTGGCCAACCTCCGCGGACCCCGTACGATACGGCATCAGATAACGATGCACCCGGATCAAGGGGAGAAACGGCTCGTCCTCGATGCGCACATCCGAGCGCCGCAGCCGCTGCTGACCACTCGGTTCCACCCCCACCGGCACGAATTCCGGCAGCCCCTCGCCGGCTTGCAGCGGGATCATGATGGGCAGCGGCGCCTGCATCAGTCGCCGCTGGCCGCTACCGGCGTAGAGCAGATTCGCCCGCAGGTGTGGGCAGACGCTGCGCACCCGGGCCAGGATCTCGGTCTCCGGCACCTGATTGAGCCGCGCCAGCGCCTGGTTCACCTCCGGGGTCTCGGCGCGCCGTTCCAGCAACCGGCGCGCCTCGGCCACGGTGGTGCGCTGGATGGTGCGGCCCTGGTTGGACCACGTGAAGCCGATCTTGTCGGGGCGTCGGTCGAGCAGCGGGATGTGTCGGTAAGCCTGTTTGAGATTCAACCGCGCCGCCCCCATCCGCCGCATGGCCGTGGCCACCGGCTCGGCGCGCTGATGCAGATCCTCGATGAGGCGGTTGGCCTGGGGCCGGGGCAGGGTCTTCAGCGCCAGCACCGCCGCCTTGAAGGCGTCCTTGGCGGCGTTGCAGTCCCGGGCGAGATCCAACGTATCGGCATCGGCGCCGACAATACCGGGGCAGGTGAGAGTCTCCCGGCCCTCCTGACCGTCCTGGTACCAGAGCGCCTGGTAGAGCCCGGCCGCCTTGGCTCGGGGGGCGAGTTGCTGGCGGTGCTCCTCATCACTCAGGGCCACCCACACCGGAAGCCCGCGTGCCTCGTGGACGGCGCGGGACAGTTCGGCTACCGCGCTCAGCAGGCGGCGGTAGCTTTCCAGCAGGGTGATGCCGAGGGTGGCGGTGGTCTCGGTCATGGTCGAATCAGGGGATTGTCCGGATGGTGCGGGCATGACACACAGTATAACGCGGGATTTTCCGGCCCATAAAAACAACAAACCCCGCCGGGGCGGGGTCGTCGGGGCGGGCGTGGCGCCGCGTGTCCGGGCCGGGGTGGCCTCTAGCCCATGCGGCGACGGCGCAGGCCCAGACCCAGCAGGCCGAGGCCGAACAGCGCCACGGTGGCCGGCACCGGCACCTCGGTCTCGGGGGTGGCGGCGCTCATGGAGATGAGACGCATGCGATCACCGCCACCCGCGTTGGTCGAAAACTCGAACGGTAAAGTACCATTGGGAGCCGAACTAACAGAGAAGTTGAAAAGATTGAAGTCGTCAAAGCCCACCTGACCCACGAGTTCCATACCGAAATCCAGTGGTGCGCTGGCATCCCAGATCAGGCTATTGAAATCCGTGATACCGAAGGTGCCATTGCCGCTGCTGGCATTGCTCACGGTCACCGACAGATCCGTGACGCCGAAGGTTGACAGAGGATTGAACGAAAAACCAGGCGTCGGCAAGGTGGTCTGGTCCAGGGTGATGCTGCCGAAGGCCGAGGCGGAATTACTGAACGGCGTGCCGTCCCACAGGAGATCGAAGGTGATGGGCGCGGCCTGGACCACCGGGCCGATCAGCAGGGTCAGGGCCGCGAGGGCGGGGAGAAGGATACGGCCGGGACTGCGCAGGGTGGAGATCATGGTCGAATTCCCGTTGTCGAGATTGTACTCAAGGAGGATTTACTCACTGGGAAAGTCGCATCGCCGCCCTTCATGGGTGGGGCAGTCGATCGGGTGGAGCACAACGCAAGCACCATGCCCGCTAGCCGGCCGCATCATCAGACACCGCGGGTACGGCACGTGGAGAAAATAAATAATTTTTCTTTACAGGAACTTACAGAAATTCACGGCAGCTCGCCGGACCGCCGGTGCAAGATGTGATTCCGGTCCGTGAAGCGCGCGGCGGCGCTGTCCATTGCAGAATGCATCGCCAGGCGAAACTCATCGCATTCTGAAAACACCCCGGATAACCACCCAACCGCCGCTCAGCGCCGCCCCCCCAGCCGGGCGCGGATCAGCAAGCCCACGGTGAGCGCCACGCCCCCCAGCAACACGCTCAGAAACCCCACCGCCGGCACCATGGGCGTGTAGCCGCCGATCATCTTGCCGTACAGCCACTCGGGAATGGTCACGTCCGCCCCGCTGGTGAAATAGGAGAGCGAGAAGTTACTCCAGCTCAGCAGCACCGCGAACAGAAAGCCCGAGAAGATCCCCGGCCCCAGCAGCGGAAAGGTGATATCCCGGAACACCTGCCAGCGGCTCGCGCCGAGGTCGAACGCCGCCTCCTCCACCGAACTGTCGTAGCCGTAAGCCTGAATGGCGATGATCATGGTGACGATGGGGGCGATCCACACCAGATGGGCGAAGATCGTCGCCTGCCAGGTCATGGTGACACCCAGCGAATTGAACCAGAGTTGCAGCGCCAGCCCCAGCACCGATTGCGGGAAGAACACCGGGATCAGCAACGCCTGCCGGTAGATCGAGCGCCCCCGCCAGGGAAACCGCGCATAGGCCAGCGCCCCGAAAAACGCCAGCAGCACGGACAGCAGCGCCACCACCACCGAGATGCTCACCGAGGTCCACAGGGCATCCTGGATCTGTAGCGAATCGAAAGTGTCCTGGTACCACTTGAGATCATAGCGGCGGATGGGAAACACGAAGAACCGCGAGCGCGACACCGAGGCCAGGCCAATGACCACCATGGGCACGTACATCACCACGATGACGAGGCTGAGGTATAGCGCCAGCAGTCGCCGCGACAGCAGAGAGCTTTCCATGGATCAGCGCCTCCCCAGCAGATTTTCCAGCCGCACCTGGCGCATGGCCAGAAACACCGCCACCCCCGCGATCAGGATCACCAGCACCGACAGCGCCGAGCCCCGCGGCCAGTTCTGGCCGAAGGTGAAGGCCGATTCGATATCCTGGGCGATGGTGACGATGACCCCCTTGCCCAGGAACTTCGCCTCCGAGAAGGCCCCCAGCGAGATCACGAAGCAAAGGAGACTGCCGATGAGGATCCCGGGTGCCGCCAGCGGCAGTTCGATATCCCGGAACAGCCGCCAGCGACTGGCCCCCAGATCCAGCGCCGCCTCGCGGGCGTCGTGGGGCACGCTGGCCAGCCCCAGCAGCATGGGAAACAGCATGAAGGGCAGGTAGATGTAACAGATGCCGAACACGATCGCCGGCACGTTGTTCACCAGACTGTCCAGTTCCCAGCCGAACAGCGCCTGAAGGCTCCCGCCCAGGACGCCTGCCTTGTCCAGAAACAGCACCCAGCCCTGCAAACGGATGTTCTCCGCCACGAACAGCGGCGCCACGATCAGCACCGTGATGAGAATCCCCCGCCCGGGACTGGCCCGCTGGATGGCCAGCGCCAGCGGATAGCACACCAGCAGCAGGATGGCGGTGCTCAAAAGCGCCAGCCACAGCGACCAGCCGAAGCTGATATGGAAATTCTGCGCGACGATATCGACATAGTTCTCCAGCGTCGGGCGCCCGATGGGACTGAAACTCCCCCGGGGCATGAAGCTGTAGAGCACCACCATCCCCAGCGGTCCGAGAAAGCCCAGCAGGAACAGCAGGATCATGGGCAGCGCGCACCACACGCCGGCCGGCGGCGGGGTGAGCGCGGTGGCGCGGCGCGATACCGGCGCCCCGGTCAGCGGAACGGTGTGCTCGGTCATTCCAGGAACAGCATGCTCTCGGTGGGGGTGAAGGTGAGCGCCACGGATTGGTCGCGCAGCATGGCCGTGTCGGTATCGCGCAGTTGTTCCACCAGCAGGGTGGTGGCGCCGACGCGGATCTGGTACTGCACCCGTGAACCCAGCAGATACTCGTTGAACACCGTACCCCGGATCAGCCCCTCGCCGTCACGGGCGAAGCGCAGATCCTCCGGGCGGATCACCAGGGAGCCTGAGCGTTTGTCCCGGGGCAGACTGGCGGGTAGCGGCAGGCGAAGATTCAGCGACTCGCAGACCACCTCGCCACTGTCGTCCACCACCACCGGCAGCGTGTTCACCTCGCCCATGAACTCCGAGACGAAGCGGCTGTTGGGGCTGGTGTAGATCTCCCGGGGCGTGCCGATCTGGGCGATGCGGCCGTTTCGCATCACCGCGATGCGATCCGACATGACCATCGCCTCCTCCAGCGAGTGGGTGATGTAGACGAAGGTCTTGCCGGTCTCGCGCTGGATGTCCTTGAGTTCCTTCTCCAGGGTCTTGCGCAGGCGAAAATCTATCGCCGACAGCGGCTCGTCGAAGAATAAAATCTCCGGATCGAAGGCCAGCGCCCGGGCCAGCGCCACCCGCTGGCGCTCGCCCCCGGAGCACTGGGTGACCGGGCGGTCATAGTAGCTCTCCGGCAGGTGCGCCACCTTCAGGCAGGCCAGCGCCCGCTCGCGGCGCTCAGGCTTCGGACGGTTGCGGCACTTCAGCGGATACTCCACGTTCTGCCCCACCGTCATGTGGGGGAACAGCGCCAGCGACTGGAACACCATGCAGGTGGGCCGGCGGTTGGCGGGCACGTCGTTGATGCGCTTGCCGCGGAGCAGGATATCGCCGTTGGTGGGTTTATCCATGCCCACCAGCAGCCGGATCAGGGTGGTCTTGCCCGAGCCCGAGGGACCCACCACGGTGAAGAACTCCCCCTCCTGGATCTCCAGGCTGACCCGTTCCACGGCATTGATGTCGCCGAAGAACTTGTCGATCTGGCGGAGCGTGAGGATCGGCGCGGACGTGGCCTCGGCCATGGTCTCAGGCGCCCCGGCTGCGCTTGGCCTCGGTGTAGAGGTCGTGCATGGCGTCGTAGTCGGGGTTGATGTCGAAATCCAGACACCGACCCACCAGGGTGTTCAGCCACTCGCCACCCTCGCCCCACTGGATCGCCTCCAGCTCGTCATCACTGAACTTCTCCAGCACCTCCGGGGCGCCCATCTGCACCACCGGGTTCAGCGTGCCGGGGGACTGGGCCGCCACCCGGTAGGAGGCCTCCGGGGTGTGGCAGTAGATCAGAAACGCCTCGGCCAGCGGCGTGTAGTCGGGGTTGTTCACCAGCGAGGTGATCTCGATCCAGACGATACCGGATTTGCCGTTGGGGGTGTCGGCGGTCTTGGTTTCCTCCGGGCCCTCGGCGGGTACCACGCAGACGATCTGGGTCTCGCCCTCCATGCGCGCCGCCGACACCGAGTAGACGCTGCCCGGGAAGGTGCCGACGATCTCGCCGGTGATCATGTCGCGGGCCAGCGTCGCCTGATCGTCGGAGACCTTCTTGGCGTTGTTGAAGATCTTGAAGATGACTTCCTCGAAGGTGGCCATCTCGGCTTCCGTGTGCTTGCGAAACGGCGAGAAGCCGGCGGCCATGCAGGCGTGCATGATCACCCAGTTCTCGTAGTCGAGGATGCCGTACTCGCCCGCCGCGCCCTCGATCATGGCCATGTAGCCCTCGGCCTCCACGGTGGCAGGATCCAGCCGATCGCTGTTCACCGCCATGCCGGAGGGTCCGTAGCGCTGGATCATGCCCAGCAACTGTTCGCCGGATTCATCCATGGCCCAGAGATACGGCCACTGGAAGCCGGGGGTGTTCATGGCGTAGAGCGGTTGGAACTTCTCGCTATCCAGCGGCAGGATCAGCTCCTCGGGGTAGAGCATCTTGCGCTGCCAGGCGTTGTTCAGGTTGATCACATCCCAGGTGCCGGTGCCGCCACCCCGCAGGTTGTTCACGGCGGCCGGGTCCGAGATCAGCATCTGCGCCTGCACGGTGGCGTTGATCTCGCGGCTGAAGGGGTCCAGCACCGGCTCCTCGGTGTAGCCCTCCCAGGAGTGCAGGTTCAGTTGTCTGCGAAACTCACCGCTGGCCAGTTCCTGCTTGGTTTTCTCCCAGAGTTCCACGGCATAGGCCGCGCCCTCCGAGGGACTGGCGGCGGCCCGGGCCAGGCGCCCGGCCCAGGGCGGCAGGGCGAGGCTACCGGCCACGGCGGCGCTGCCGGCCAGAAAGCGGCGGCGGTGGGGGTTGCAGTCGCGATAGGGATTGTAAGCGCGCATGGGTGTATTCCTGGTTATTTGCCGAGGGCGTGGCAACTGGCCCTGTTCATATCCGCGGGCAGGTTCAGCGCGGGGTTGGTGTCGAAGAAGCCGTTGGGCATCAGCTTGAAGCCGGTGGTCACCACCGGCTGCACCGGGAAGTCCTCCAGCCGGGGCAGGTGGTGCAGCCCGAACACGTGCCAGGCCACCAGATCCTCACCGTCGATGCTGCGCCCCTTGGCCACCCAGGCGGGCAGGCCGTCGGTGCCGTCGGAGTGGTTCATGAACTCACCGGCCGGGAAACGCTCCTCGGGGTCATAGGCGGTGACCCAGAGGTGATTCCAGACAAAGGGCATGCGCTTGCCGGAGGGGCCTTCCGGATGGTTGAACACGCTCAGGCTGTGCAGGGGTTCGAGCTTGTAGGCGGTGGGCTTGCCCACATGGTTGGTGCGCTCGCGGCTCTCGAACTTCCAGTAGCGCTCGGCCTCGGGCTTGCGGGGCCGACCGCATTCCACGGTGAGCGGGGTCTCCTGCACGTAGAAGGCGTTACCGTAGGGGTTGTCCGGCCCCATGGGTTCGGCCACCGTGTCGCACTCCACCACCGCGTTCTTCTCGCCGTCGATGGCCATGTCCAGACGGGCGCAGAACAGGTGCTGGTGGACCTGCCCCACCACCCCGGGGGAGACCTCGGTGCCGTACTTTTGCGGCGCCCCTGGCTCGCAGCCCACGGTGTTGATGATGCCGGTGGCCTTCATCTCGAACTCCATGGTGCCGTCCATGTAGAAGTACCAGTAGCTGCCGTACTCGTAGTTCCCCACCGTGGAGATGGAGGAGATCACCAGCCGCCGGGCGCGGCGCACCTCGGTGCGATCGGTGCGGAAATCCCAGTGCTTCCAGAGGATGCCGTAGTCCTCCTCGTGGATGCAGATGCCGTTCTCGATGCACATGGGCTCGCCGTTGATATCGCTGATCCAGCAATCCAGATAGT
>JGI12109J20283_10240293_pt1 | contig 24417 bp, 19 predicted proteins | sample ElkSlonscriptome_12_FD_20283 | JGI IMG/M metagenome (IMG submission 20283)
TTTTCCATCAGGAACAGATGCGGGACGCCGCGCCCTTCGATGAAATCGTCGTCGACGGTTTCGAGTCCTTCGAGTGGAGCCAGTACTTTCCCATTCACATGCACCTGGCTGTCGACAAGAACACGGACTTCTTCATCTACTTCACCGACAGCCCACTGCGTCGCAAAGGACGGATGACAGCGGTCCAGAAGAACCGGCGCCGGGAACTGGAAAACCTCCTGGGCCGGCCGGACCCGAAGGCCATCGAGAAGGACATGGCGGAACTGCTGGATGTGTCGTTGCGGGGGCAGCATCGGGCCATCGTCCATAGCGACGACCACCCGGCTTACAGGCGCAGTATCAAGCGGTTAGCGTACCAAATCGAGCACATGATCACACCCGGTTCAGACTACCGGAACCGGCAAAACAGGCTCTTCGCGATCAACAACCTGGACAATCAGGTGAGACACAGCAGCGCGAATCACAAGCGGGAGACCATTGCGTGGTCGAAACGGCGGCAGGCCTGTGCGGATCGGTTGGCGATCTTTCTGGTTTGGCGGAATTACATGAAAGGCCGAAGTGAGAAGGCTTCGCAAAGCCCGACGCCGGCGATGGAGCGGGGCATGATGGACCATCCTTTGTCGGTGGAGGAGCTCTTATTTAGGCGGATTTTTCGGTCGCATGTTGGGTTGCCGCCGCGCTGGAGTGAGTACTATAGGCGGGCGGTAAGGACGCAGGCTTTGGTAAGGCAGAGGGGGCATGAACTGAAGTACGCCTATTAGAATAGTCCCTCGGGGGATGAACCCCGAGGGACTGGAGAGAGACACAATTATTGAGGCACAACCCTTTTCTTCTGGGTGGCTAGCGACACAACCACCAGCGTCAGGAAGCTGAGTGGGATGGAGACAATGCCCGGCTGCCCCAGCGGATGCCAGGCATCGGCCGCGGTCATCCCGTATGGGCCGGCAAACATCGCAGGACCGGTCAGGATGATGCCCAGCGCCGCCACGATTCCCACGAAGATACTGGCGGTGATGCCCTGGGCCGTGGTCTTGGGCCAGAACAGCAGCATCAGGATGGCCGGCAGGTTTGCCGAGGCGGCCACGGCGAAGGCCCAGCCCACCAGGAAGCTGACGTTCACACCCTTGAAGACGATGCCCAGGATGATGGCCACGATGCCCACGGCGAAGGCGGCCACCTTGCCGGCGCGCACCTTCCGTTGCTCGGTCAATTCCATGTTGCCGAAGCGGTCCATCAGGTCATGCGCTACCGCGCCGCTTGCGGCGACGATCAGGCCCGCCACTGTGCCCAGCACCGTCGCGAACGCGATGGCCGAGATGATGGCGAAGATGACGCCACCGAAACTCAGGGCCAGCAGTGGAGCGGACATGTTGTTGTCCGCCGGGTTCACCGTGGTGCTGATGCCCGCCCCCAGGCCCATGAACAGGGTCAGGATGTAGAAGAATCCGATGGCCGCGATAGCCACGATGGTCGACTTGCGCGCGCAGGCGGGGCTGGGCACGGTGTAGTACCGGATCAGGATATGAGGGAGGGCCGCCGTGCCGAAGAACAGGGCCAGCATCAGGGAGATGAAGTTGGTCTTCTCCCAGCCGGTCTTGACCTTGAACTTCACACCGGGCTTCATCTGGTCGGTACCGCTGACCAGCTTGGGGTAGTACACGGTGGTCTTCACCCCGGCCTCGTCCAGGACCTTGGTCTTGTGCCACTGCTCGATGACGGTCTCGGGATGCGTCAGCTTGGCCAGGAACGAGATGATGTTCAGGGATCCGGTCCCCTTGGCCGCTTCCTCGGCGGTCATGCCGCCGATCTGGCGCACGCGCCCCACGGGGTACAGCAGGCCCTCGGGCTCGCCGTTGACCAGCTCGTCATTCTCCCACTGGCACTTGCGCAGGGTCTGGCCGTCCTGCACCCACCAGCTCGCCTCCTGGCCGTCGAGCAACTTGACGAACTTGTCTTCCCTGTGGACCAGGGTGTAGCCTTCGGCCGTCAGATCGCCGAGGGTGGTCTCCACGGTGTCGAAACTCAGCTTGTTCCCCTCGTCATCCGTCAGACCGGGCGCCTCGGTGCTGATGCCCCGGAGCATGAGCATGACCACGAGGACGGTGCTGAACAGCAACAGCAGCCCACCCTTGAGGAACTGCACATAGGTGGTCGAGGTCATGCCCGCGGTGGCCACGATGGTGATCACGATGACACCCACGATGCACACACCCACCCAGTGGGGCAGGCCCAGCAGGGGTTCGACCAGGGATCCCGCGCCGTTCATCTGCGGGATGAGGTAGCAGATGGACACCACCAGCGTGCTGATGGCCGCGGACAGTTTGATGCCCTTGCTGTTGAATCTGGCGTCGAGGGCGTCGGTGAAGGTGAACTTGCCCATTCGTTTCATGGGTTCGGCCACCACGAAGAGAGCCACGATCCAGCCGGCCAGGTAGCCGATGGAGTACAGGAATCCATCGTAGCCCAGGGTGGCGATCATGCCGCAGATTCCCAGGAACGATGCGGCGGAGAGGTAATCGCCCGCAAAGCTGATGCCGTTGACCGCCCAGTGGATCTGGCCGCCGGCGGCAAAATAGCCGGCCGCGGACTTGGCTCGGCGCGCGAAGTAGTAGCTTAGGTAGAGAACCAGGATCACGAATAACGAGAAGATGATGATGCTCAGGGGAGTTCCGGATAGATTCATGAGGTCTCCTCCCCCGGTTTGCCGGCCAGTTCCTTTTCCTTGGCTGTGCAAAGAGCGTTGTAGATCAGGGCCAGGATCAGGGCGAAGATGATCAGGCCCATGCCGTAGACCACGGCCAGGTTCAAACCGAAGCCGACAATCTTTTGCATGGCCTGGCCCTCTGTAAGCACGTTGGTGAAGACGAACCCGGCGTAGACCAGGCAGTAGATCAGGAACATCCAGACCCCCAGACGACTCTTGTAGCCGCCTGCGGGATCGGGTGCGTTGGGTGTGGCGGGTCCGTGATTCATGAAGGACCTCCGGCTTGTGTATGAAAGGATGAGTGAATCCCCTGGCGGGCGAGAAATGCGTGATTTCCTGTAAATCCTCGTTTCCTACCGCCGCGAAGCTGTTTATAATTTATCAGCAAACAAAATACAAAGGGAAAATCCCCTAACTGGATGTGATTTATCCTCTTTCGCGATCACATCCCCTGACGCCCGGCCCTCGCGAGGTGCTATGAAACGCCTGATCTGGCGCACGGTTTTACCCGCCTTCCTCGCCATCATCCTGTTCTCGGGCGTGGTCTTCCTCTACCTGTTGCCCTCGCTCGACCGGGTCGTCATGGACCAGAAGCGGCTCATGATCCGCGAGTTGACCGAATCGGCCTGGAATATCCTGGCCCGCTTCGAGGCCGAAGAAAAGTCGGGTCTCATGACCCGCGAAGAAGCCCAGGCCGAGGCGGTGGCCCAGGTGCGCAGCCTGCACTATGGCGCCCAGGGGAAGGACTATTTCTGGATCATCGACGAGCACCCCAGGATGGTGGTCCACCCCTACCGTCCCGAGCTCGAGGGCACGGACCTCACGCAATTCCGGGACCCGGCAGGCAAGCGGCTCTTCGTGGAGATGACCGAGGTGGTGGCCCGCGACGGCTCGGGCTACGTGCGCTACCGCTGGCAGTGGAAGGACGATGCCGACCGTATCGTGCCCAAGCTTTCCTTCGTCAAGGGGTTCGCGCCCTGGGGCTGGATCCTGGGCACGGGTGTCTACACCCGCGACGTGGACCGCGAGATCGCCGGCATGAAGGAGAACCTGCAGACGGCGGCCCTGCTCATCCTGGTTGTGGTCTCCCTGCTGCTCTACCTGCTGTTGCGTGCCAGCTTCCAGGCCGAGCGCGGCCGTCTGAGGGCAGCCGCCGCCCTCCAGCTTTCCGAGGAGAAGTACCGCTCCCTCGTGGAGTCCGCGGGCGAGGCCATCATCATGGCCCTGTCCGGCGAATCGCTCTACGCCAACAACAGTCTGCTGCACATGCTGGGTTTCGAGCGGGAGGAATTCGCGAACCTGGAGGTGGCCGATATCATCCGGCCCACGGCCGAGGAGAGCGAAGAGGGCCACCGCTACTGGGAAGGCATCGCTGCGGGCACCGCGCCTCCCACCCGCTACGAGGCGGAAATGGTCCATCGGGACGGGCAGGCCCTGCGGGTCATGCTCACCCTCTCGCGCATCGTGGTCCAGGGCCGGCAGGGTTTCATGGCCGTGGCCGCGCGCCTGGCCCGCCCCCGCGAGCTGGATATAGCCACCGCGGCAAACCTGGACGACCTGGAAGCCGGCAGCCGCCGTACCCGCGACCTGGCCGCCCTGATGATCAATCACGGCGCGGACGCCAAGCGCGTCAGCACCATGCTCTCCGATTCCTCCGACGCGGTGGTGCGCAAGGCCGTGGAACTGATCATCGAGGAACTGGGCCCGCCGCCCTCGGACTTCGATTTCCTGCTCATGGGCAGCCTCGGACGCGGCGAGGTCACCCTGCTGGCGGACCAGGATCACGCCATCATCTTCCCGGACCCGGCACCCGAAGCGGCCGACGTGGTCCGCGAGTATTTCCTTCACATGGGACAGCGCATGGCCGACTTGATGGACGGCTCGGGTTTTCCCTATTGCCGGGGCGGGATCATGGCCAGCTCGCCGCAGTGCTGCCTGTCCCTGTCGGAATGGAAGGAAAAATTCACCAGCTGGATCCATGCCCTCGAGCCCGCTGACCTGCTGCAGGCCAAGATCTTCTTCGATTTCCGGGGCATCCTGGGCACCGGGGAACTGGTGCCGAAACTCCGGGACCATCTGCATGGCAGCCTGGCCGTCCAGCCCCGCTTCCTGCCCCTGCTGGCCCACAGCGTGCTGCATTACGAGCCCCCGCTGACCGCCATGGGCGGATTCGTCCTGACCGAGACCGAGGACGGGCGGCAGGCCCTGGACATCAAGGGGGTGCAGGCCCAGCTGGTGGACGTGGCCCGGCTCAAGGCTCTGCAGCACGGCTGCGACCAGGTGAACACCACCGAGAGGTTGTTGGCCCTGGAAGCGGAGGGCCACCTGAAGCCTTCAACCGTCCGGGAAACCCTGGCAGCCTACAGGACCCTGCTGGCCCAGCGCCTGCAGCATCAGGCCCGGCGTCGCGCCCAGCGGATGGATCCGGACAACATGGTCGATCCCGGCATCCTCGACACCGACCAGAAGGCCGCCCTGAAGGATGCTTTCCAGCAGATCAAGGCCCTGCAGAGCTCCTTGCAGCACGAATTCGGGGCCCCGTCTTGAAAGCCGGCGGCACCCTGATCATCAGCGACATCCACACGCGCTACGAGGTGATCAACGCGCAGATCCGGCACGCCCAGGAGACCCTCGGCCACCAGGTCGAACGTGTTTTCGTGCTGGGCGATTTCGGGTTTTTCCGACAGGAGCTCGAGGACTGGTTCCGGGAGGGGGAGCGGTGTTTCGATCGTCCCGTCTTCTGTATCGAGGGTAATCACGAAGATCATGCGGAGCTGGAAGAGCTGGTCCGGGATTTCTCGGACATCCTGACCCACCAGCCGCGGGCCTCGTGCCTGGATCTGGGCCCCTGGAAGGGTCTCTGCCTGGGAGGCGCCCGCTACATGGACGCGGCCTCCACACCGCGGGGCTGCGAGATTTCCGACGCCGATATCGAGCGCTGTCTGGCCCACGCCCCGGAAAACGTGGACCTGGTCCTGACCCACGACTGCCCTTCCCACATCGGCGTCCCCCAGACCGCAGGCCTCGAGCACTACGGGCCCACCGGCATGCCCCGGCTCCGGGATCTGGCCGTGCATTTCCAGCCCAGGTGGTGGTTCTTCGGGCACCACCACCGCTGGTTCGTGAAGGAGCTGGAAGGCACCCTCTTCATCGGCCTGCCGCGCAGCTGGTTCGGCTACGTGCTGCTGGTGGGCAGCGCCGATCCGGTTACCGTGAACCACCGCGTCGAGGTGGAAAACCGGCCCTGGTGGCGCCGGTTGTTCTGAACCCGGTCAACTTCACCAGGCTGATCGCTTGGCTCATGGGTGTGCTCTGCGTCCGTAACTGGACCAGATTGCCCCTGGCAGGACAACCGGCGCTGATCCCGGGGACCGCACCGCCGGTTGGCGCCGGAGGCGGGTTTTGATAGACTGGGATACTGAGCCTGGTGAAGAGTTTTGCCCAGGTTGTTTGCAAAATCGAAAAGCCCTGACGCGTGTTACCCAGTCGGTTCGATCAAGATGGAGGAGAAGGTGGAACTGCTCTTGCTCATGTTGCTGGTCTTGTTGATCCTGGCCCGGGTCTTCGCCGAGATCGCCGAGCGTCTGAATCAACCCGGCCTGGTCGGCGAACTGGCGGCAGGCATTCTGCTCGGCCTTCTCGCCACGCCCGTTTCCCGGCTGACCGGGATTCCCTTCGACTTCGTCCACGAAGTCCAGGACTCCCATGCCTTTGAAGCGATTACCGATCTCGGCATCTTTTTTCTCATGCTCCTCGGCGGACTCGAACTCCGGCCGCGGGACATGGCCAAGGCGTCGGGCAGTGCTTTCCTGGTTGCCCTGGGAGGAATTCTGGTGCCACTGGTGTGTGGCGTCGCGCTGGGCTGGTGGGTGTTTCCCGATTCGGAGATGAAAACGGCCCAGGTGCTGTTTCTCGGTACGGCCCTGGTGATCACCGCCGTGCCGGTCTCCATCCGGGTTCTGCGCGACCTGGACCAGCTCAATAGCCGCGCAGGATCCATTGTGGTGTCCGCCGCCGTCTACGACGACGTGTTCAGCCTGGTCTTCCTTGCCGTGCTCACCGCGCTGCTCAAGACGGGCGAATGGGTAGGTGCTCAGGGGTTGCTGCTGCTGGCGGGCAAGACGCTGGTATTTTTCGCGGTCACCGTCGGTCTGGGTCGATGGCTGTTCCCCTGGATCGGGTCGCTGCTGAAACGTTCGCGGGCTACCGAATTCGAGTTCAGCATGGTCCTGGTGGCAGCCCTCGCATTCGGGGCGTTTGCCGAGGTGCTCGGGATGCACTTCATCCTGGGGGCATTCATGGCCGGACTGTTTTTCCAGCGCAGCAACCTGGACGACGAAACTTTCAAGTCGGTCCGGGAAAGCACAGAGGCGGTGGCAACCGGTTTTCTGGCTCCGATCTTCTTTGCCTCGATCGGGTTGCATCTGTCAGGCGCTGCGGTGGTGCAGGTTCCCTTCTTCCTGGTGGCCGTACTGGTGATCGCTTTTCTGGCCAAGCTGCTCGGCAGCGGGTTGGTCGCCTACGCGTTCCATCGCGACGGGGCGGGTGCGGCGGTCGTGGGAACGGCCATGAGCGCCCGGGGCGCCGTGGAATTGATCATCGCCGACATCGCCCTGCGCGCCGGGCTTTTTGACCACCCAACACCGGTTCCCACCGTGGTGGCCAACCTGTTTTCCACGGTGGTGATCATGGCGATCGTCACCACGATTGTCACGCCGCTGGCTGTGAACTGGATTCTGCAGCGGGATGCGTCCCGGGATTCACCACTATTGAAAAAATGATGGACCGGCCGGCGCGGCAACGTAGCGTCGCGCCTGGCCTGGTCCCGAGAAGGAGCAGACCCATGGAATATGAAAGAATCGTCGTTGCCCTCGCCGGCAAGGAAAATGAGGACGTCGTCATCCGGCATGCCATCGAGCTCACCAGGCAGCTGGGGACGAAGCTGAGCGTTCTGCATGTCCAGCACCCGGGCGTGCAGAAGCCCCACATGAAAATGGACGCCCCCGATGCGGCCTCGGAAGAGGATCTGCGGCAGCTTGTGCGCGACGCCGGTCACGTGCCGGAGGCGGACAGCCTGGAAGTGAACATCGTGAAGGGTGATCCGTACCACGAATCCATTGCCGAGGCGACCCGCGGGGCCGACCTGATGATCGTCGGCCACAGCCAGCGCAACGCGTTCGTGGCGGCCCTCATGAACTCGGTCGATGAAAGGGTCGCCAACGTGGCCGATTGCCCGGTTGTCATCGTGCCCAAGTAAAACTCGGGCCGCGCGGGAACAGACGCGGGAGAACGTCGCGGCGGCGGCCGATGACCTGTCCGGGCAGGGTGAATTCGGTGAGACCGTCCGGATCCGATCCCGTGGCCTTGGCGATGCCGAAATCGATGACCTTCACCAGGGGCCGGCCGCCTGGCTTTGCGGAAAAATGCACGCTCATCTCGACGACCCCCGCATCCCCACTTCCTGCCGCAGGCAATAGAGCACCGGCACGATGAACAACGTCAACAACGCCATCATCATCCCCCCCAGCGAAGGGATGGCCATGGGAACCATGATATCCGCCCCCCTTCCGCTGAGCGTCAGGATGGGCAGCAACGCCAGGATGGTGGTGGCCGACGTCATCAACGCCGGCCGCACGCGTCGGGTCGCGCCTTCGATCACCGCCTGCCGCACGGCCCGGCGGTCGGTCAGACTCTCCCCACTGCGGAAACGCTGGTCCAGGTAGGTGGCCATCAGCACGCCGTCATCCGTGGCGATCCCGAACAACGCCAGGAACCCCACCCACACCGCCACGCTCAGGTTCAGGGGCCCGGTGTGGAAGACCTGCCCCAGGTTCATCCCGAACACGGAGAAATCCAGGAACCAGGGCTGCCCGTACAGCCAGATCATGATGAACCCGCCTGCCCAGGCCACGAAGACCCCGCCAAAAACCATGGTCGTCGTCAGCACCGACCGGAACTGCAGGAAGAGCACCAGGAAAATGAGGATCAGCGCCACCGGCAATACCAGCCGCAGGGTTTTCTCGCTGCGCACCTGGTTTTCGAAGCTGCCGGCAAAGCTGTAGCTCACACCTTCGGGCAGCACCAGAACCCCCTCTTCACGCAACCCGGCCAGATGGGCGCGCGCGTCCTCGACAACATCCACTTCCGCCCTTCCGGGCAGCTTGTCGAAGATGACGTAACCCAGCAGGAAGGTATCTTCGCTCTTGATGGACATGGGCCCGCGCACGTACTGGATATCCACCAGATCGCCCAGAGGAACATCCACGCCATCGGTCCCGTTCACCAGGATGGCCCGGATGGCGTCCAGGTTGTCCCGGCGCTCGCGGGCGTAGCGCACCCGCACCTGGTGGCGGGCGCGGCCCTCGTTGGTCACGGTGACGGTCCGGCCGCCGATGGCCGTGCTGATGACCTCCTGCACCGCGGCCACCGAAAGGCCGTGCCGGGCGATGGCCACCCGATCGATCTCCAGCTCCAGGTACGGCTTGCCCACCACGCGGTCGGCGATGACGGTGGCCGGCTGCACGCCGGGCGCCTCCTTCAGGTGCTTCTCGATCTGCAGGGCGGCCGTCTCGATGGCCTCCAGACTGGGCCCCTGCACCTTGATGCCCATGGGCGCGCGCATGCCGCTCTGCAGCATCACCAGCCGCGTGCCGATGGGCTGCAGCTTGGGCGCTGACGTGGTGCCGGGAAGCTTCGCCACGCGCACGATCTCGTCCCAGATATCGTCCGCGCTGCGGATCTCGTCGCGCCACTGGCGGTAGTAGCGGCCGCGGCCGTCGGGCACCAGTTCGCCGTGCTCGTCGCGCACGAACTGCCCGTCCTCGAACTTGAACCGCTGGCGGTGCCCGTCCGGGCCGCGCCGGTATTCGGTCTTGTAGTTGATGACGGTCTCGACCATGGAGATGGGCGCCGGATCCAGCGCCGTGCTGGCGCGCCCCAGTTTACCCACCACCTGCTCCACCTCCGGGATGGTGGCGATGGCCTGGTCCAGCCGGGCCAGCACATCGGACGCCTCGCCGATGCTGGCGTGGGGCATGGTCGTGGGCATGTACAGGAAGCTGCCCTCGTCCAGGGGCGGCATGAACTCCTGCCCCAGGCTCTGCCAGATCCAGCCGCCGGCCGCCAGGACCAGCACCGGCAGCACCAGAAATACCGCCTTGTTGTCCAAACACCACCCCAACAAACGCGGGTAGATGCGGCCGAAACCCTCGAACCCGAAGAGCAGACCGCCGGCCAGCACCACCACGAACAGGGCGTTCAGGACCAGCCCCTTGCCCGGCCCCAGGGGGAGCCAGACGGAGGACAGCAGGATGGCCGCCACCAGCACCACCAGCAGCGATACCCACCGCGAACGATAGCCGCGCTGTGCCGGGGCCGCCAGACTGCGCCCCTTGAGCAGCAGCGCCGCCGCCGGTGGGATGACCAACAGCGCCACCAGCACCGCGGCGGCCAGGGCGAAGGTCTTGGTGAAAGCCAGGGGCCGGAAGAGCTTGCCCTCGGCCGCCACCAGGGTGAAGACGGGCAAGAAACCGATGATGGTCGTCGTCACGGCGGTGGCCACGGCTCCGGCCACCTCGGCGCCGGCGGCGTGGACCACGTCGCGCAGGGGGGCGTCCGGACTCTCGCGCCGGCGGCCCAGGATGTTCTCCACCAGGATCACGCCCATGTCCACCATCGTACCGATGGCAATGGCGATACCCGACAGGGCCACCACGTTGGCGTCCACCTTGAAAATCTTCATGGCCACGAAGCTGATCAGCACCGCCAGCGGCAAAAGCCCCGCCACCAGTAGCCCCGCCCGCAAATTCGCCACCATGAAGATGACGACGATGATGGTCAGCAGCACCTCCAGGGTGAGGGCCTCGCGCAGGGTGTCCAGCGTCTCGAGGATGAGCCCGCTGCGGTCGTAGAACGGCACGATGCTTACCTTGGAAAGGCGGCCGTCCTCCAGTAGCCGCTCGGGCAGCCCGGGCGCGATGCGCGCGATTTGTTCCTTGACCCCCTGGATCACCTGCAGCGGGTTGGCCCCGTAGCGGGCGACGACCACCCCGCCCACGGCCTCGGATCCTTCCTTGTCCAGGGCGCCGCGGCGCAGGGCCGGGCCCAGCGCCACTTTTGCGACGTCGGCCACCAGAATGGGCACGTCATCCCGCAGGGCCACCACGGCCGCCTCGATGTCCGCCACCTGCTGCACCTTGCCCACGCCGCGCACCACGTACTCGACGCGGTTGATCTCCAGGCTGCGCGCGCCCACGTCCCGGTTGGATTCCGCCACCGCCCGGGCCACCTGAGCCAGGGTCACGCCATGCAGGCGCAGGGCGTCCGGGTCCACCTCCACCTGGTACTCCTGCTCGAAGCCGCCTACCGGGGCCACCTCCGCCACGCCGGGTGCGGCCAGCAGGGCGTCGCGCACCTGGAAGTCCTGGATGCGGCGCAGCTCGGCGGGGTCCCATCCCCCGATGGGCCGGCCGTCCTTGTCCCGGCCCTCCAGGGTGTACCAGAAGACCTGGCCCAGGGCCGTGGCATCGGGCCCCAGGGCGGGCTTGACGCCCTCGGGCAGGGTGCCGGCGGGAAGGCTGGCCAGCTTCTCCAGGATACGTGCGCGCGAGTCGTAAAAATCCATGCCCTCGTCGAAGATGACGTAGATGGTGCTGAAGCCGAAGTAGCTGTAGCTGCGCACCGTCTTGACGTGGGGCAGGCCCATCAGCGAGGCCGTCAGGGGGTAGGTGATCTGGTCGTCGATATCCGTCGGCGAACGGCCCTGCCACTCCGTGAAGATGATCTGCTGGTTTTCGCCGAGGTCGGGGATGGCGTCCACCGGCACCGGATCACGCGGCAGCAGACCCGTGCGCCAGTCGAAGGGCGAAACCACCGCGCCCCAGCCCACGGCCAGCAGAACCAGCAGGAAAACGATGAGCTTGTTGTCCAGGCAGAATCCGATCAGCCCGGCCCAGAATCCGCGCGGTTCATTCATGGATGGCCACCTCGCTGCCGCAGCGCAGCATCATGTCCCCGAAGTAGGGGTTGGCGATCTGCGCGCTGTCCTGGATCCAGTCCGCCCCCGTATTGCTGAAGGCCATGGGGCAGTGGAAGCGGCGCAGGGGCTGCTCCGAGGCGGGATCGAAGGCCACCACCATCTCCCAGAGGGTGTCGCTCAGGGGCTGGAAGGGCACCCGGCGCGCCTCCAGATCCCCGGCGTCCTCCAACCCCGCCAGAGCCTCTTCCAGACGGGCGGAGAACCCTGACCAGCGGCGGGCCAAACTCACCGGCAGGCCCCCGCGCGCGGCCTCCAGGGTCTGGTAGGCCCGGGTCACCTGCGCGGCGGCCGCGGCGCTGCCTACCTCGTCATCGGCCGCCAGTTTTTCCTGCAGGACCAAGTAGGCGTCCAGAAGACTTGCCAGGTCGCGGCGGAATGTCTCCGGAATTTCCAGTTCCCGGTTGTCCGGGGGTTCGACGGCCGGAGGCGGAGCCGTGTCCTGGCCCATCATGCTTTCCTTGGCCTGGATCTGCAGGGCGCTGTCGATCTTGAAGGCCCCGCGCACCACCACCTGCTCTCCCTCCTCGAGGCCGGAAGCCACCAGGTAGGCGCCGTCCGCGCGTGGCCCCAGTTCCACCGTGCGGCCCGAGAAGGTGGGCGTTTCGGTGTCGGGCTGCCGGACGTAGACCACGGCGCGGGTGCCCGTCAGCAGCGGCGCCGTCTCGGGAATGACCAGGGGCGGGCGGGCCACCTCGTTGCCGGCCACGGGCACGCCGCCCTCGGCCAGGACGGCCTCGACACGGGCACTGACCAGCAGGCCGGGTTTCAGCAGGCCGTCGGGATTGGGAACCTCCACCCGGACCTCGCAGGTGCGGGTGCGTTCATCCACCACCGGGTCGATGAAGACGATCTCCCCCGTGAAGAACTGGCCCGGCAGGTTGCGGGTACGGAAATGCACCTTCTGCCCCTCCCGCAGCCAGGCCAGATCCCGCTCGTAGGCCTCCAGCTTCAGCCAGACACGGCTCAGATCGGCCACGGTGTAAAGCACGCCGCCCCGATTCACGTACTGGCCTTCCACGGCCTTCTGCTCCAGCACCACGCCCGGCGCCTCGGCGGTGATGACGATGTGCTCCGCGGGCTGGGCACCGGACTCCACCTCGGCGATACGTTCAGCGGAAAGACCCAGCAGGCGCAGCTTGCGGCGGGCCGCCTCCAGCAAGGGGGTGGCCCCGCCCTGTCCCGGTCGCGTCGCCCGGGCGGCAGACTGCAGTTCCACCTGGGCGGCGTAGAGATCGGGGCTGTAGATCTCGGCCAGGGGCTGGCCCGCGCGCACGGTCACGCCCCTTGTGCCGACGTGCAGGCGGTCCAGACGGCCGGCGTACCAGGCCGTCACCTCGCGTAGCCGGTTGTCGTCCACAGCCACCCGGCCCACGAGGGGAACCTGGCGCGCCAGGAAGCGGCGCTCCACCGGGGCGACGGCCACATCGGCCAGCGCCGCGGCTTCATCGCTGAGGGCCAGGTCGCGTGGGCCCAGACCTCCGGAGTCCTCCTCCAGGGGGATGAGGTCCATGAAACAGATGGGGCACTGCTGGTCGTTGGACGGCAGGATGATCTGCGGATGCATCGAGCAGGTCCAGCGCGTCGGCTCTTCGGCGGTCTGGCCATTGGCCGGGGCCGTTTCCCCTTCCGGGGAGATGGCCAGCCGACCGAGGATGAAGGCCGCGGGCAGAAGAACAAGAAGCAGGAGCCAGGGCAGGCGTTTCATATCTAATCTCCGGGGTAAGCCAGGAAGGCGTCGCCCTCACCGCCCAGGAGGATGTCCAGATCCACCAGGGCCAGGGCCATATCCGCCTCGTGGCGCAGGATTTCGGTTTCCAGGTCCAGGATGTCCCGGCCGGCGGCCAGGAAATCCGCGAAGCCCGCGCGGCCGGTCTCGTAGTCGGCGCGGGCGGCCTCTTCCAGACGACGGGCGGCGGGCAGCAGATCGTCGGTCAAAAGGGCCAGCTGGCGATCCGCATCGCGCAGCCGGAAGAGGGTGCGCTGCAGCCGGTCTTCCAGATCCAGCTCCAGGCGGCGGCGCTGCGCGGCGGCCGTCTCCCGGCGCCCGATCGAGGCCTGGCGCTGGGCCGTGGCCTTGCCCGACCACAGGGGCAGGCTCACGGCCACCCGGGCCACGACAGGGTCCTTGCCGCTGTCCTGGGTGCCGGCCATGGCCGCCTCGCCGGTCATGATGTAATCCAGCCCCAGGGTCAGTCCGGGCCGACCCCGCAGGCGGGCCGTTTCCACGTCGTGACCGAAGCTCTGCTCCTGCAACCGCAAGCTTTCCAGGGCGGGGTTGGCCGCGCGCAACCGGGAGGCCAGCTCCGCCCTTTCCGGCAGGACGTCCGGTCGGGAGGGCAGCTGCGCCCGGGGCGACGGTGGGAAGTCGGCAGGCAAACCCGCCGCCAGGGCCAAAGAAGAGGTGGCGGGCCCCATGGCGTCCTCGAGGGTCAGCAGACGGGTCTGCAGGCGCCGCAGGGTCATCTGCAGGCGCACGAGGCCGGAGTAGGGCACACTGCCGCTCTCGTACGCGGCCCGGGCGGTGGCCTCCTCCTGGCGCAGCAACGTCAGCTTGCGCTGCACCAGATCCTGTTCGGCCTGCAGGCGGGCCACCTCGAACCAGGCCTGGTAGACGTCGCGTCGCACATCCAGCTGCGCTTCCTGGCGGCGCATATCCCCGGCGGCGGCGCGCAGGTCGGCGGCGGTGGCGGCCGAACCCAGGGTGCCGAACCAGGGCAGACTCTGGGAGAGGGAAAGGACCCGCTGCTGGGGCCCGACCCGGGTTTCCACCGGCACGATCATCTCGCCCCAGGCCAGCTTCAGATCCGGCAGGGCCCCGGCCACCGAGGCCTCCTGGCGCAGGGTTTCGGTCCGCGAACGGGCCGCCTCCAGGGCCGGGTGATGCGCCTCGGCGTGGGCCAGATAATCATCGAGACCATCCAGCGACTGGGCCGGCGTCATCCCGGCCAGCAGCAGCCAGCACCCGGCCAGCAGAGTTGATCCCATCCCGTGTTTCATGCGCGCCAAACCATCTCCTTTTTCGGGTTCTGCCCGGCAGTTTCCGGATAACCGGTTGCAGAAATCGCGCCATATCTTAAACTGATGGATACCAAAGAGTTGCCAAGGCCACCAAGTGCGCGTGAAGAATATTCTTCAATAATAATGCGAATATTCTCCACTCCCCGAGTCCAGGATCGGCGGCATGAACGAAATTGCGATGCAGGAGGGTCCGCTGTGGCGGCGCTACCGGACGGTCGCGTTGCTGATCATCCTGGTCAGCAGCATGCACTACCTGACGCCCCACGGCGACCACGCGGCCCACGCCCACCACGTCATGCCAGCCGGGTATTTCGACTGGAACGCCGCCTTCCACGGCATCTACCGCCGGCTCTATTATTTCCCCATCATCCTGGCCGCATTTCGCGGCGGGGTGCGCGGCGGCTTCGGGGCCGCCCTGGCGGTGGTGGGTATCTACATTCCCCACGCCTTCGCCCGCGAGCTGGGGCTGGACGCCGTGGTCATCGCCGACCCCGGTATGCTGGCCGAGAAGATCCTGGAGATCATCCTGTACCTGGCCATGGGCCTGCTGGCCGGCCTCCTGGTGGAACGGCTGAACCGGACCAGCCGGGACCTGCGCCGCACCCTGGCCGAAAAGACGGCCATGGAAGAGGAACTGGTGCGCACGGCGCGGCTGGCGGCGGTGGGGCGCCTCTCGGCGGGTCTGGCCCACGAGATCCGCAATCCCCTGGCCAGCATTCGCGGCGCCGCCGAGGTGCTGACCGACGACTACCCCGCAGAAAACCCCAAGCGGCGACTGCTGGACATCCTGCTGCGCGAGGCGGAGCGGCTCAATTCCGTCCTGAGCCGTTTCCTGGAATTCGCCCGCAGTCGGCCCGCCGCCCGAGAGGATGTGGACCTGGCGGCCGAGGCCCGCAACGTCATCGAGCTGATGAACAACCAGAAGGGTATTCCCGATCTGAATCTGCAGGCTCCGGACCGGTGCCCCGCCCAGGGACAGCCGGAAGAGATCCGCCAGATTCTGGTCAATCTGATCCTGAACGCCGCGGCCGTCAGCCCTCCGCAGGCGGGGATCAACATCGAGGTGCAGTCCGGCGCCAAGCATGCCCGGGTCAGGGTCCAGGACCGTGGTCCGGGATTCAGTGACGAGGCCCTCGCCAACTTCGGCACACCCTTCTTCAGCACCCGCGACGGCGGCACGGGCCTGGGCCTGGCCACCAGCCTGCGCGCCGCGGAGAACATGGGGGGCCATCTGGACGTGGACCGCAGCTACCGGGACGGTGCCTCCGTGGTGCTGACCCTCCCCCAGCCATCCCCCCCGGAGGAATGAAATGGCCCGCATCCTGCTGATCGATGACGATACGAGCCTGCGCGAGGTGGTCGGCTTCATGCTCCAGGAGGACGGCCACGAGGTGCTGCCCGCCGCCGACGGGGCCGCCGGTCTCGAGCGTCTGGCCGACAGACCCGATCTCATCCTGACCGATATCCAGATGCCGGTCCTGGACGGCATGGAGGTGCTGCGCCGGGTGGTGGAGGATGATGTGCGGACGGCGCCTCCGGTCATCGTGCTGACGGCCCACGGCACGGTGAAGCAGGCGGTTCAGGCCATGCGTCAGGGTGCCTTCTCCTACCTGCTGAAGCCCTTCGCCCGGGAAGAGCTGCTGGCTACGGTGCAGCAGGCGCTCCACACCCGGGACCTGGAACAGGACAACCGCCGCTTGCGCGCCATGCTGAAAGACCGCCGCGCCGATGGCGGGCTCATCTTCAAGGACCCGGCCATGGCCGAGCTCATGACTCAGCTGCGGCAGGTGGCGCCCAGCGATGCCGGCGTCCTGATCACCGGCGAGAGCGGCACCGGAAAGGAGCTGGTCAGCCGGGCCTGCCACGATCTGTCCCCGCGTACCGACCAGCCCTTCGTGGCCGTCAACTGCGGCGCCATCCCGCCCGACCTGATGGAATCCGAGCTCTTCGGACACGCCAAGGGAGCATTCACCGGCGCCACGGCCACGCATGAAGGACGCATCCGCTCCGCCGCAGGCGGCACCCTGTTCCTCGACGAGGTGGCCGAGCTCCCCCTGGCCCTGCAGCCCAAGCTGCTGCGCGTGCTGGAAACGCAACAGGTGGATCCCGTGGGGGGCAACCATCCCGTGGCGGTGGACTTTCGCCTGATCTGCGCCACGCATCGAGACCTGGAACAGGAGGTGGCCGCGAGCCGCTTCCGCGAGGATCTCTTCTACCGACTGAACGTGCTGCGCCTGGACATCCCGCCCCTGCGACGACGGCCGGCCGACATCCTGCTGCTCTGGGATCACTTCACGCGGCTGCACGGAGGGGACGCTGTCCGCACGAGCGACAACCTGCGCGCCGAACTCGCCGCCCGGGCCTGGCCGGGCAATGTGCGGGAGCTGAAGAACCTGAACCTGCGCATGGTGCTGATGCGGCAGGGCGATGAGCTGGATCTTTCCGATCTGGACCGTCTGGGAAATACCTCCGCCGCACCCCGGCCCGCCACCGATACCCCCGACCGGCAGAATGGATTGCCCATCGGGCCCCTGCCCGAAGGCGGCATCTCCCTGGTGGAAGTGGAAAAGGAACTCATCCGGCGAGCCCTGGCGGCCTGCGGCGGCAACCGGACCCGGGCCGCGCAGTTCCTGGATATTCCGCGGCATGTGCTGATCTATCGCCTGGAGAAGTACGACCTGGGCTGAGACGCCTTTCCCCTGTTCCCGATTCCGGCCGTTCTCCGGGGACGGATTTTTCCTTTCTCCCAAACGGTACCATTTTCTGCTAGTATGCCGTCGCCCCCATCACCAAAGGATTTCTTCCTGGAGGTTCATCATGTTCCTGCGAATCCCATTCCTCCTGTCGCTCATTATCCTGATCGCCGTTCCCGCCCTCGCCAATGTCCACGACAGCCAGACCGGCGAGGTCATCCCCGCACCCCTGACCGATCGCCCGGTCGTCGCCCCCGGCCCCGACGGGGAGCGTGACGGTGACCTGCAGCTTCTCGCCCACCTCGCCGAAGGCACGTCCAAAAGCGTGCGCGTCCTGCCGAACAACGTGGCTGTCTGGCAGAACGGCGCCTGGCTCATCGCCACGGACCTGAGCACCCCCGCCTCGCCCGTGGAACTGAGCCGCCACCTGCTGCCCGCCCAGCCTTCGGACATGGAGGTTGTCGGCAACACCCTCTACCTGGCCCTGCGCAAGACCGCGGGTCTGCTGATCCTCGACTTCACGGATCCGGCCAACCCCGTGGAAGTGGGCTCCCTGCCCGGCTCGGACCTGCTCTCGGTGGCCGTCGAAGGCGACCGCGCATACTGCGGCCTGGGCTCGGCCGGTGTCCTGGTCGTCGACCTGACCGATCCCTCGGCCCCCGCCGCCATCACGGATTTTGATACGCCCGGCTCCGCCAACGGCACCGACATCGACGGCACCGTTCTGTATGTGGCCATGGGCACCAGCGGCATGGGCATCTATGACGTGTCCGATCCCCTGAACCCCGCCAGTCTCGCCACCGGCGGCACCAACGGCTTCTGCACCTACGTGCAGCAACGGGATGGACTGGCCTACGCCTGCGATACGAACGGCCTGCGTATCTTTGACGTGAGCTTCCCCGCCACCCCCGCCCTGCTGGGGGCCTACGCCGCCGGCAGCAACTGTTACGAGATGTCCTTCACCGACGATCAGGATGTGGTCTATCTGGCCGGCCTGCCCGGTGTGTTCGCCGTTTCTGTCGCCAACCCGGCCAGCCCGACGCTCCTGTATTCCAACTCCGATGGCCAGGGCTACAGCTGTGCCGGCGGCAACGGCATCGCCCTGATGGCCTCGCGTTACACCGGTCTGCATGTCCTGGACGGCAACTTCAACGCCATCGAGACCCTGGGCAATGCCGGCTTCGCCATGAAGCTGCACCTGGACGGCGACTACCTCTACGTGGCCGACCTTTCCGGCGGAGTGCGCATCTATGACCTGACGGTGCCCGAGGCTCCCGTCTTCCTGGAGGAAGTCGCCACGGACCCCAACTGTCAGGACCTGGAAATTGCTGATGATGTTCTCTTTGCCGTCAACAGCAACAACTCCGGCGCCGGCCTGACCCTGACCGACGTTTCGGATCCCTCCACCCCGATGCCGATTTCCGTCTTCAATACCACCAACGGCACCATGGGTATCGGTCTGGCCGGCGACCTGTGCCTGCTGGCCAACGGTTTCGGCGGCCTGCGCGCCGTGGACATTTCCCATCCCCTGGTCCCATCCCTGCTGGGTGATCTGCCCTTCGGCGCCAACGCCACCGACGTGGAGCCCCAGGGCAACGTGGCCTATGCCGTTTCCTTCGGCGGCGGCATGCTGGCGATCGATATTGCGGATCCCACCGCCATGTCCGTCATCAACCAGCAGTTCTGGGGTTTCCTGAATGCCCTGGACCTGACCGGCGATCTGGCATGGGTGGCCGACGGCTCCCAGGGATTGCGGGTGGTGGATATTTCCGATCCCGCCGACCTGAACACCGTGGGCATCCAGGCAGTGGGCGGGCAGCCCCGCGACGTGGTGCGCTCGGGCGTGAGCAGCTACGCCTTCCTGGCGGACGATTTCTACGGCCTGCGGCAGATGGAAGTGAGCGACCCCTCGGCGCCGTTCCTGATGGCCAGCTATCCCTCCGCGGACCGCGGCATGGGTGTCGACGCCCAGGCCGGCCTGGTGGTCCTGGCCGCCGGCGAGACCGGCGTGTATGTCTACCGGGATCCGGCGGTTGTCGCCATCGAGGATGAGCCGGAAACCGAACCTGTGATTCCCGAACTGAAGCGCCAGACGCTCACCGCCGCCCCCAACCCCTTCAACCCGCGCCTGGAGATCTCCTACACCCTGCCCGGCCAGGGTTCGGTCAAGATCGACATCTTCGACGCCCGCGGCCGCCACGTGCGCTCCCTGCTGAACCGCACGGAACCGGCCGGTGCCGGATCCGTGATCTGGTCAGGCACCGATGCGTCGGGCCGCTCCGTTTCCAGTGGCGTTTACCAGGTCCGGCTGGTAACCGAAGAAAGGGTGACCACCCGGAACGTGACGCTGGTGCGCTGACCCGCGCCACTTGAATGTCGGGCCCGGACCCTCGTGGTCCGGGCCCTCAAGGTGGCAGACCATGAGAATCTGGAGATCCTGCCTGCTGTTCACCTCTCTCGCTCCTCTCTCGCTGCTCTGACTCTGCGCCCTCCCCCGGGGCTGCGCTCCCCCGATCACCATCGTATCCATCCCCGGGCCGGAAATATGGTTCGGAACATGATGGTCGAGTCGGGCACCTTGTCCTCAACAACTATCAAATGGGATCTGAACACCAAATCGGGGCGGGCTTTCGCTCAGACCATGGCCGATATTCTGGTGAAAGAGCTTGTAACCGGTGGGGGGATCGGCACGGCTCCCGTCGTCCAAGACACTGCGGGCAGGGACGATTTCGAGACCGGATTGGCTTCAATCCCCTGACAGCCGCCGCATTGGAAAATGCAGGAAAAGCACCACAGAAAGGCGTTACAGATGGCATGTCAGGCCTTCACCGGACCGGGATGGTGGGGGCGTGAAAGGGAAAACGCGGCGAGGCAACAGGATGGGAGAAAAAAAACCGAGGGAAGGGAAAATACATCTTGCCAGCGTTAGCTGTTGTAGCTTACAATGCTGACAATGTTAACGAATATCGGTGCGCACATGAGTGGGCATCCAACGAAAGGCCCCCCATTGAACTCCTTCGAAACGACAAGAAACAGCCATCAGGATCTCGAGCCGGCCTTCGCCCATCATTTGCGTCGCATCGAGGAGGGCGAGGACCTCACCGAAGAGCAGAAACAGAAGCTGGCCGAGAAAGCCAGCAAGGGTAGTGGCGACGCCCTGCACCGGCTGGTGGATTCTACTCTGCACCCGGTAGTCAGCCTGGCCCGCAAGCACCACCGACCGGACCTGGAGACCATGGACCTGATCGCCGAGGGAACGGTGGGTCTGGTCAAGGCCGCCCGCAACTACAACGAAGAGCGGCACGGCCTGTTCACCCCCTACGCCCTGCGTCTGGCCCGCCGGGAAATCCAGACCGCCGCCGAGGACTGAGTATGTTGGGCGGATTCGGTTCCGAGATCCGTAAACTCCGGTTGCAGGCGGGCCTTACCCTGCGTGGTCTGGCCCGCCGCCTGGAGGTTTCCGCCGCCCATCTTTCCGATATCGAACGCGACCACCGCCGTCCCTCGGACACCCTGCTCGAGCGCATCGTCAGCGAGTTGCGGGACGAGGGTGCCGAGGCGCCCGTCCTGCTTCTGCTGCTGACCGGCCTGGACGAGGTCACCCGCCACTGGGTGACGACCACCCCCGGTGTCCGGGCCCTGCTTCACCGCTGCATCCGCACCGGCCTGCCGCCCGCCGACCTGATCGCCATCCTCGACGAGGCCTGCCCCGCCGACCCCGAAAGGAACTAGCATGGAATATTTCCTCATCCAGGCCCTTTTTGTTGGTTTCCTGCTTTACGTCGTGGCCCGCATCGTGCCCGGCATGGAGATCGACGGCTGCCTCACCGCCATCCTGGCCGGACTGGTCCTGGGTATCATCAATGCCCTGCTGAAACCCCTGCTGCTGCTGCTCACCCTGCCCATCACCATTTTGACGCTGGGGCTTTTCCTGCTGGTGGTCAATGCCCTGCTGCTGTGGCTGGCATCGGCCTTCGTGCCCGGGTTCAAGGTGCGGGGGTTCGGCCCGGCCCTTCTGGGTGCCCTGTTGCTGAGTCTGTTCAGCTTCGGCATCACGCTGGTGATTTGAACGCGACCAGGAGTGTCATGCAAAATAGCCGCCGCACCTTTCTGCGTGATCTCGAGTCCGGCCCGTTGCTGGACCTGGTCCTGGTGATGGCCGTCCTGAGCGTGCTGTTGATCCGGTTCTGGCTCCACCTGACGGGGTATCCCAGGATTGGCGGCGGCACCCTGCACATCGCCCACATGCTGTGGGGCGGGCTCTTGATGCTGGTGGGGCTGGTGCTGCTGATCGCTTTCCTCGACAACCGCGCCCGCCGGCTGGCGGCCATTTTCGGTGGCATCGGTTTCGGCACCTTCATCGACGAGGTCGGCAAATTCCTTACCAAGGACAACGACTACTTCTATGAACCCGCCGTGTCCGTGATCTACGCGGTGCTCGTGCTGCTTTACCTGGCCGGCCGCTCCCTGGCGCGGCGGCAGGGGGCCCATCCGGCCGAGAACATCGTCAACGCCCTGCGCAGCACGGGTGACTTTCTCACCGGCGATCCCGAGCGGAGTGAGCGGGACCGGGCCCTCGCCTACCTCGACGCCAGCGGCGACAACAGCCAGATAACCACCGCCATGCGGTCCTCTCTCAACGGTGCCGCCGCGGCCGAGGACCAGAAAGCCGGACCGCTGGAGGATCTCTTCCACCGGATCGTCAGCGCGTACCGCCGGATCGCGGCCAGCCGCTGGTTCGGCTGGGCTCTGATTGCGTTTTTCACTTTGCAGCTGGTGGTGGCGGGTCTCCGGGTGGTCCTGCTCCTGCCCTGGTTCGCCCCGCGCGCGATCTTCCTGGCCAACGTGCCGCTGGTCACCCCCCTGCCCCCCGATGCGGAACAGTTCGCCGTGGCCGACTGGCTGCAGCTTTTCAGTGGTATGCTGGCCGGCGTGTTCGTGGCCCGGGGCATGCTGTCCGTGTTCCGGGATCGCCTGCGCGCGCTGCGCATGTTCCAGCATGCCACCGTCGTCACCCTGTGCCTCACCCAGGTTTTCCTTTTCTATCGCGTCGAATGGCTGGGGCTTGGCGCCCTGGCTGTCAATCTCATGGTGCTGTTCGGCTTACGTTTCGCGATCACCCATGAGAAGGTCGGGAACAGAACGTGAAAACCCCGCCGGATTTCTTCGCCGGCATCCGATTGACGGGCCGGCTGCTGGTCGCTCCCGCCCTGATGGCGGTGACGGCGCTTCCGTTCTGTCTGGCCGAAGATGATGTGACCGCGCTAACCGCCTTTGGCGCCCTGATCGCACTCTGCCTGGTCCTGGGCGGCCTGGCCCAGCTCGTCCCGCAGAAAGAGGATGTCGGCGCCGCCGACGCCATCTCCGCCGTGGCCCTGGCCTGGCTCCTGATCGGCGGCCTCTGCGGCATTCCCTTCGCCGTGGTTGCCGGCGCGGCGCCCGCCGGCAGTGAACTGGCCCGGGCCTACGGCCCACCGGTCAACGCCCTGTTCGAGGGCATGTCCGGAATCACCAGCTGCGGCTTGACCCTCGCTGCCCGCCCCGATCTTCTGCCGGCCAGTCTGCAGTGGTGGCGCAGCCTCTGCGAGTGGGTCGGTGGCGTCGGCGTGGTTGTGAGCATGCTGCTGCTCCTGGACCCCGCGGAACACCATGACGCCTTCTACCGCGCGGAGGCCCGCACCTGGCGGCTCGATGCCCCGGTCCGGCGCACGGCCGTGAGAATCTGGTCCATCTTCCTGGTCCTGAGCGCCGTCAGCGTGCTTGTGCTCAAGCTTGCCGGCGAGTCCTGGTGGGGAGCCGTCAACCACGGGATGACGGGAATCGCCACGGGGGGTTTCTCCATCCGTCCGGACAGCTTCCAGTCCGCCTCCGTCGCCGTCCAGGGCACGGCCATGGCGATCATGGTTCTCGGTGCCCTCAGCTTCCGCACCTACAGCAGGATCGTCGACCGCGAGCCCCGCTGGTGGCGTTCGACCCAGTTGCGATGGTTCACCGGACTCCTGGCCGGAGGAGCTCTGACCCTCCTCGGCCTGCGCTCCCTGGGCACCTTCGACACCTCGGTCCTGCAAGCCGGCTTCCAGTGGGTCTCGGCCCTTGGCACCTGCGGCTTCGCCAGCGCGGACCTGTCCCATTGGTCACCAGCGGCCCTCGTGGTACTCACCTTCGGCATGTTCGTCGGGGGCATGGCCGGGTCCACCACCGGCGGCATCAAGGTTTCGCGGCTGGTGTGGTGGGCCAAGAACGCCGGACGGTTCCTGCGAAGCCGCCTGGACGAGCGAGAGAGCAAGGCAGCGCATCGATTCGACGGTTCCGACGTGGACGCCCAGCAGGCGCGACGCAGGATCCGGCACGCCGCCATGCTCTCCGGGCTCTGGATCGCGACCCTGACCACCGGCTGGCTGATGCTGCTGGTGATCCTGCCCGATCACCCCCCCCTCCACCTGCTATTCGAGGCGGCATCGGCGCTCGGCAGCGTCGGATTGACAACAGGGGTAACCTCCACGGCCCTGCCAACCGGAGCCAAGGTTACCCTCATCGTCCTGATGTGGCTGGGCCGTCTCGAGATCATCAGCGCGCTTCTCTTATTGCTGCTACCCTGGCGCCGGAAATCCTGATCGCGGCCCCCTTGACTGTCAGCGCTCTCGGGGCCCAGGCGATGGGTGCGATTCAGAACGATACATACTGGTTGCCTGTCACCCAGTTTGCCACCGACGACACGGGAGAGATCGGTTTTTCGGTGGGGTGGTTGGAAGATGATCCCGAATCACCCGATCCTTCGATTTTCCTCTGCACCGTCGTCGCGGAGCACCCCTATGTTGAATCGCGGTAGGGATCCAGGTCACCCTGAACCCCCCGCACAGATCCCGGCGTGCGGTACTAACGCTGCTGATGGTGTTGCCTTCCGTTATGGGGAAAACGTCGGCACCCTGGTTTAGCATTTTCGTGGCTCGATAACGCGGCCTACA